>ODAI012420062.1_pt1 | contig 10841 bp, 6 predicted proteins | sample 1539321 | NCBI WGS metagenome assembly ODAI01 (sample SAMN02144231, study PRJEB22623) | gut metagenome | biome: sheep rumen | host: Ovis aries | place: New Zealand | reverse complement strand
GGCTCATCAGGATGGGGGCGCAGGTGGCAGCCATGATACAGTAGTTTGCGGTGGTCGGAGCGCCCATGCCCAGGACGATGCAGCAGAGCATCGTGAGGAAGAGGGCGATGATGGCGCGGCCGCCGGAGATGCTGACGATGATGGTGATCAGCTTGGAAGCAAGACCCGTGGAGGTGATGCAGCCTGCCACAAGGCCTGCCATCGCGCAGGCCACGGCGACGGTGATGGTTCCCTTGCCGCCCGCCTCCAGCGCATCGAGGATCTTTCCAAAGTTGATCCGGTCATCCTTGTTGATCAGTCCCACAGCGATGGTGATGAAGATCGCCACGGTAGCGGAGAACTGCATGGTGTACATGTTCGTAGAGACCATGACCACCAGGACGATCAGAGGAAGCAGAAGGTAGATCTTCGGAAGCAGCTCCATCGCCTTCGGGAGCTGTTCTTTCGGAATGCCCTTCAGGCCCAGCTTTTTCGCTTCCAGATGGACCGCGATGTAGATGCCGGTGAAGTAAAGGACTGCGGGGAGGATCGCCTTCAGAGCGACCTGGGCGTAGGGAATGCCCATGTACTCCGCCATCAGGAACGCAGCCGCGCCCATGATGGGAGGCATGATCTGTCCGCCGGTGGAGGCGGCAGCCTCGACCGCGCCCGCGAACTCAGGCTTGTAGCCGGTCTTCTTCATCATCGGGATCGTGACGGAACCGGTGGTGACGGTGTTTCCGACGGAGGAGCCGGACACCATTCCGCAGAGAGCGGAGGAGATGACCGCGACCTTCGCGGGACCGCCGGCCTGAGCACCGGCCGCGCAGTTGGCCAGGTTGATGAAGAAGGCGGAGATTCCCGTCCTCTCAAGGAACGCACCGAAGATAATGAATACGACGATGTACTTCGCGCAGACATTGATCGGGGTGTTCATGAGACCGGTGGTAGTGTAGAACAGGTCGTAGATCACTTTTCCGAAACGCACATTGGAGAAGGTGTAGACCAGCAGGCTGCCGACCACGCAGAGGATCGGAATGCCGACGCAGCGGCGGCACAGCTCCATGTACGAAAGTACTGCGACTACTGCCATGATGACCATCTTCTGATCCTTCGTGACACGGGTCGCCATCTTGATGATCGGCGTGGCGTTCGCTGCGAAGTAGAAGAAGGGAATGGCTCCCGCCAGCATGATGATGATGTCATACCAGGGAAGGCTGTTGACCTTTGCAGTGCCCTTCCGGATGGGGTAGTTCAGATATCCCATGATAAGGATCAGCCCCAGGAAAACGTTCAGCTTGATCTCCGGCATCGCCGTGCTGAACAGCGTGACCCAGATACAGTAGAGAGAAAACGCGATGGCAAGGCCGCGCACCAGAAGCTTCGGCGTTCCTTCCCAGATCCTTGTATTCGACTCTCTGTCATACTTCTTCATTACGGCTTCGACATCTTCCGCAGTACCGACCGATGTGTCCGCCTCTGCCGGAGAAGCAGCGGAATTCAGCTTCTCTTCGTCCTTACTCATAACTTTTCCCTCCATGTTTCATTTGAAAAGCCCGCGGCAAAGGGCCTCTCCGCCGCGGGCTTCATTTTACAGCAATGCGATTACTGAACGGTGATTCCCTTCTCCTCGAAGTACTTCTTTGCGCCCGGATGATACGGAACGGAAGTAACGCTTGCAGCGAAGTCAAGATTCAGCTCAGCACCCTTTGCGTGTGCAGCAGTGATCTCGTCGACATGCTCGAATACGCCGTACAGGAAGTTGTAGACATCAGCCTCGGAGACATCATTGTTCGCGATGACCACTGCGCCGACAGCGACAGTCTGGACATCCTCAGGAGTATTGTAGGCATCCTTGGAGATGACGTTCTTGCTGTAGTACGGGGAAGCCGCGATCAGCTTCTCAATGTGCTCGTCGTCGATGCTGACAAGGTAGACCGGCTTGGTAGCTGCCAGAGAAGTAACTGCGGTGGTCGGAGCGCCTGCCACGACGAATGCCGCATCGATCTTGCCGTCCTGCAGAGCCTCGGTGGAATCGCCGAAGGACTGGTAGGTGGGTTTGATGTCATCCTCAGTCAGGTCGTAAGCTGCCAGGCAGTCGATCGCGTTGAAGTAAACGCCGGATCCTGCTGCGCCGATGGAGACGTTCTTGCCCTTCAGGTCTGCCACGGACTTGATGTTCTCATCCAGAGTGACGATCTGGACCTGCTCCATGTAGAGAGCCGCGACGGTGGAGAAGGTATCCACAGCGCCGGTCTCCTCGAAGAGACGGATTCCGTCGTGAGCGTAAGCCATAACGTCGGACTGCACGAAGCCGAGCTGTGCGTCGCCTGCGTCAAGTGCCTCGATGTTTGCAGCAGAACCGCCGGAAGTGATCGCGGTAACGGTGGTGCTGGTGGTCTCGCCGACCTTACCTGCGAGGACGCCGCCGAAGCCGTAGTAGGTTCCCTGGTCGCCGCCGGTGGTGAAGTTCAGCGCGGTGCCGCCTTCCATGCCGCCCTTTTCGGACGCTGCTGCCTCGGCCTTGGTCTCCTCAGCCTTGGTCTCCTCAGCCTTGGTCTCCTCGGGCTTTGCCGCCTCAGTCGCCGCCGGAGCTGCCGGAGCTGCGGTCGTAGCTGCCGGCTGGCTGCCGCCGCATGCGCCGAGTACCATAGCTGCTGCCATAGCAAGTGCCATCATTCTTTTCTTCATAACATTACCTCCCATTGTTAAAATACAGACTTATGCCTGCTTTTCTTTCAACAGTTATGATTATACCTCAAAATAATTTTAATAACAATGTATGAGGTGTCTTTTTACATTATATTAGCACGATCACCCTTAATATTCGGGCACAATGCACAGACAGGCGGTATACACCTTCCGTACTCCTGCTTCCTTCAGGGCGCGGGTGCAGGCCTCGGCAGTGCTGCCGGTCGTATAGATGTCGTCCACCAGGATCACGGAAGACACGTCTGTTTTCTCCGGATCCGCGCGGAACGCTTTCTGCAGGTTCCGGATCCGCTGGTCCGGCGTCAGTTCCTTCTGGGCCTCGGTCTTTCGTTCCCGGAACAGGATGTCGGTCCGCACCGGGATCCCCGACAGGGCGCCGAGTTCCCGGGCCAGGAGCTCCGCCTGGTTAAAGCCTCTTTTTCTGTACCGGGCCTTGTGAAGCGGGACCGGCACCAGACAGTCCGCCTCCATTTCCGCGATGGTCCTGCCCCAGCGCATCCAGAACATCTTCGCGAAGGGCCTGATATACTCCCGCCGGTTGTTGTACTTGATCTGGCTCACTGCCCGGCGCATGATGTCGTCGTAATGAAGCAGGGCAACTCCGTACTCAAAGCTTTTTTCGCGGGAGACGCAGTCGGAGCAGTAAGCTTCCGCGGCATCCTCCAGGCTTTTTCCGCACTTCATGCACACCGGGGGCTCCACAAAGGGAAGCTTCGGGAAACACCCCCTGCAGACCTGCCATCCCGGGGGCGAAACGATCTCCCCGCACACCGGGCAGCGCCGGGGAAACAGGGAGTCCGTGAGGGCATCACGCGCCGTACATACTGCGGATACGATCCTTGAGTCCTGTATAGCGGCGAAGCTCCTGGGTATTATTGACCATTTCATAAAAATAGGATGGGCCTCCTGCCATGGCGACGCATTTCCGGGCCCGCGTCACAGCCGTATAGATCAGATTTCTGGTAAGAAGCATCCTCGGGCCCTGCCACACCGGAAGGACCACGGCCGGGTATTCGCTTCCCTGGGACTTGTGGATGGTGATCGCGTAAGCGAGCTCCAGCTCTTCCGCGTCGCTGTAGCCGTATTCCACTTCCCGGAGATCGTCGTAGAGCACCGTCAGGGTCTCCGCGAAGGTGTTGATCTCCTGAAGGATCCCGATATCTCCGTTCCAGACGCCGCGGTTGTAGTCGTTTTTGATCTGCATGACCTTGTCGCCTTCCCGGAACAGGATGCCGTTCAGTTCTTTTTCTGTCTTCCTGCGGTCGGGGGGATTCATGACCTCCTGCAGGCGCACGTTCAGCTGCTCCACCCCCAGAGGTCCCTTCCGCATAGGCGTCATGATCTGCAGTTCCATGGCCGGCGCCCCGACATAGGCGGGGAGCTTGTCCCGGATCAGGGTCAGCATGGTGTTCAGGATCCCTTCCGGCTGGTCCTGGCGGATAAACAGGAAGTCCCTGCTCCGCTTCGAGAGATCCACCGGTTCCCCGTTGATCATGCGGTGGGCGTTCACCACGATATCGGATTCCGCCGCCTGGCGGTAGATGCGGTTCAGACGGACCACATTGAAGCAGCCGCAGCTGATCATGTCCCGGAGCACATTGCCCGGCCCCACACTCGGCAGCTGGTTGGAATCTCCCACCAGGACCAGATGTGTGCCGACGCTCACCGCCTTCAGAAGGGCGTGCATGAGCCGGATGTCCACCATGCTCATCTCATCGATGATCACGCAGTCCGCCTCCAGCGGCATCTGCTCGTTTCGTTCGAAGTGCATGCCGCTCCAGTCACTGCCGCTTTCCTTCTCATCCGAAGGCGCTCCTGTGATCTCCAGCAGACGGTGGATCGTCTTCGCCTCACATCCCGTGGTCTCCGTCATCCGCTTCGCAGCTCTGCCTGTGGGCGCCGCCAGCAGGATCTCCGCCCCCTGGCGCTCGAAATAGCGGATGATGGCATTGATCGTCGTGGTCTTTCCTGTCCCCGGGCCTCCGGTGATGATAAGAAGTCCCGACCTGGCGGCTTCAATGACTGCCTGGCTCTGCAGTTCATCGAACTCGATGCCGTCCGTCTCTTCCATCGCGCGCAGTACGGCAAGGATCCGTTCCTCTGCCTCGTCAGAGCGGATATCCAGGTCGTGCAGCATGGCGGCCACATTCAGTTCCATATAGTAGAAGGAGGCCGGGTATACCGCGTAATCCTCCTCTTCCTCCGGCCGGGGAGCATCGCCCGGGACAGGGATCCCGCTGTCCGGACGTTTCATGACGACCTTCCGGTCCATCTGGAGGTCGGAAAACACCTGCCGCATCCCCTCCGGTTCGATCCCCAGCAGTTCCGCAGTCCTTCTCAGAAGGACGCTCTCCGGCAGATACATGTGACCCTGGGCTGCCGCCTGGGACAGGCAGTAAAGGATCCCGCAGCGGATGCGGTACTCCGAGTCCCGGAGGATCCCCGCTTTGGCGGCGATCTCGTCCGCGATCCGGAATCCGATCCCCGTCATATCATCCGCAAGCTGGTAGGGATTCTCCCGGATAATAGTATAGATCCGGTCGCCGTACTGCTTCCAGATGCGGATGCCGAGATTCATGCCGATCCCGAATTTCGAGAGAAACAGCATGGCCTTGCGCATCTCCCGCTTCTCCTCGACCTGGGCGCCGATCTCCATGGCCATCCGTTCACTGATGCCTTTGATCTCCGCGAGGCGCTCAGGCTCTTCCTCCAGGATGCGCAGCGTGTCCGCCTTGAACCGCTTTACGATCCTCGCCGCCAGTGCCTCGCCGATCCCCTTAACAGCGCCGGAGGACAGCCAGCGCTTTACGCCTTCACTGTCCTCCGGTTCTCTGATCTCATATGATTCGACGGCGAGCTGCTCGCCGTATACCGGATGGACCTTCATAACGCCTTCCGCGCTGATGAACTCTCCTTCGCTGATCACCGCGAAGGTGCCCACGAGAACATATTCTTCGCCATCCGAAGATACATTCAGGATGGACCATCCGTTGTCCTCATTCCGGTATTTGATCTTTTCGACAAATCCTGCTACGACTGCCATGCAGTTTAAAATTCCCTCTTGTCTCCGTCTCCGTGCTGGAACTCAATGAACTTTCCGGTCCCGATCGCCACCGCAGTGAGCGGCGCGTCAGCGATCATGGTGTTGATGCCGGTCTTTTCCTGGCACAGCTGGTCCAGACCGTAAAGCAGGGAGCCGCCGCCGGTGAAGACGATGCCCCTGTCAAAGATATCCGCTGCCAGCTCCGGCGGTGTGCGCTCCAGAACATTGTGCACGGCGTCCACGATCTGCATTGCGGGCTCCTGCAGCGCCTCCAGCGTCTCGTCCGAAGTGACCACGATGGTCTTCGGGAGTCCGGTCACCAGGTTCCGGCCGCGGACCTCCATGGTCAGGACCTCAGGCCGGCGGTATGCCGCGCCGATCTGGATCTTGATGTCCTCGCCTGTCCGCTCTCCGATCAGCAGGTTGTGCTTTTTCCGCATGTAGCGGACCAGCGCCTCGTCGAAGTCATCTCCCGCGATCTTGATGGAAGTGGAGACCACCGGGCCCCCGAGGGAGATGACGGCGATGTCCGTGGTGCCGCCGCCGATATCGACGATCATATTGCCGCAGGCCTTGGAAATGTCGATCCCGGCGCCGATGGCCGCTGCCACGGGCTCCTCAATGATGGACACCTCTTTGGCGCCCGCCTGGTATGTCGCGTCCTCCACGGCCTTTCTCTCGACTTCAGTCGCGCCGGAAGGGATGCAGACAGCGATGCGGGGACGAAGCAGCGTCTTTTTTCCCACTGCCTTGTTGATGAAGTACTTCAGCATTTTCTCCGTGACGGTGTAATCGGAGATGACTCCGTGCCGGAGCGGGCGGATGGCAATGATATTGCCCGGCGTCCTGCCGATCATCAGCCTGGCTTCCTCACCGATGGCAAGGATCCTGTTGGAATCCCGGTCGATCGCCACAACGCTCGGCTCTTTCAGGACCACGCCTTTTCCTTTGATATAGACAAGAATACTGGCCGTTCCAAGGTCAATACCTATGTCGTTCGAACTCATTCCAAACATTCTTTTCCTCCGAAGGACAGCTGCCGGGCTGCTGCCCGGTAAACATAATCATTAGTATTATATCCAATGTGGTGCCTTTAATAAAGTACCTTTTTTTCTTCATCTTTTTTATCTTTTTTTTAGAAGGGCGCCATAGTTTCGACACAATTATCCCTTATTATATAATTGTCATCAGGAGATGACCGAAGATTTACGGTTCCCCGGGCAGGGAACCATAAAAGCTTTTTCATACTCATACCGGACGGTCTCCGGATCGTCCGGCCCCCCTGAGCCAGCCTCTGATCATAAGAACCCCCTCTTCTTGATCATTCAGCTATATACCGGTGAAAACCGGAAAGAGCGCATCCGTCTCGCAGCGGATGCGCTCTTTGTATTTCTTTACTTCTCGCCGTCGCCTGCGCGGGTCCCGGCAGCCTGACCGGAGAGCACTTCGGGATCGCCCTTTCCGTCCCAGTAGACCAGGGTCCCCTTCATCTCATCCTCGTCGTAGTCACAGAGCATGGTAAAGGAGCCGTCCTTGAACCCGTGGTACTCCCTGACGTTGTAGGCAACAGGGCGGATGCCGCCCTCTTTGCTCCATGCAACCACATCTCCGGAAACATAATAATCCTGGTAAAATACGTTGCGGTAGATCTGAAGATCCTCGCTCACGCCGTTCTCATCCCAGAAAAAGCTGGCCACATGGGGAGAGATCTTTTCCCCGTCCACGATCAGCGTAGAGCCTTCGTCCGGGAGCGGATACGTTCCCGCGTACACCTTTCCGTCCCTGGCCGCGGAGATGATCACCGCGCCGGCGAACAGGGGCTCCGGGTTCGTAAAGCCCTTTTCCGTGTAGTGCATGGCGTAGATCCCGCCCTGATCGGGGCTTCCGATCTGGTCCTCCCGCTGCCGGGAGACATACAGTACATCCCGTACCGCGTCCGGGCAGAGATCCATCAGTCCCTCGTCAGCGGCGCTGAGTCCGGTATAAAGAGGTTTTGCCCCCATCATGAGCCAGACGCCGTGCCCGTACGCTTCGCCGGTATAGACGATCGCGCGGTCATTCTCCAGTTCATCCAGATGGTTCGTGTCCACGCCGGAGACTCCTTTGAGGAGCCCTTTGTGCGCCGTTCCGTCAAAATAATTCAGCTGATATCCCGAAGCGGGCGCTGCTCCTGTTTCTGCCGCCTGTTCCTCTGTACCGTCCTCTCCGGCGCCTCCGCCCAGCTGCTGCAGGAGTTCTTCGATCCGGAGGTTCACAAGCTCCTCCTCTTCCGGAGTGAGTTCCGTCTTGTCCGCCGGCGGCAGCCCTGTCTGCGTCCCGGAAGGAACAGGCTCGATCTCCCTGGTTTCTTTCAGATAAAAGATACTGCCCGTTTTTTTCACGACGGCGACCTCCTCCACGTCCACATCAATGACCTGGGGAAGTCCCGGCACTTCTTCATAGAACAGATCCTTATTCTCCGTCCGGTAGTAGATCTTCCGGAGATCGTCAGACACATGGTCGACGGTCTTTACGCCTTCCGCTACCACCTGCTTCCCGGTGTCCTTCCGGAAGTAATACGCCTTTCCGGACTCACAGACCAGGAACACCTCCGGCTCTTCACTGGAGATATAGTATTCTTTTACCCCTGCGGCGATCTTCCGGGGCTCCGTCCCCTTTTCGCCAGGAGTCCCGGAAAGGATCCAGAAGCTGGTATTGTCGTCAAGCCAGACAAGACTTCCGTCCGGCAATAGCCTGGAGGACAGCACTTTTTCCGCCACAGGCATCTCCTCAGGCTGTTTTCCTTTTCCGGGGATCGTGCTGTACCAGAGGTCTCCCCGGGTGACCCCTGTATAGTCCGTAGTAAGATCCTTGAGATAATACGCGCCGGTCCTGTCCGGCAGGACCAGGGTGAGATCCGCAGGGTTTTTTTCACCGAAAAACAGGGTCATGCGGTCCATCCCGCCGTCCTTCAGACCTGTGAGCTTCGTCTTCTCCTGTCTGCCGGGCTGGTAGATGTACAGACCATCGTCTTCATACCAGACCACCGGCTCCGGTTCCTCATCCATCGCAGCGACGGAAGACGTCGCCTTCACTGTACCGGGCCCGTAAAGAGCTGTCCTGCCGGAAACCCCTCCGGAAGCGCACCAGGCGATCGCCGCCCCCGCCAGAGCAAAAACGACGGCAGCCGCAGCGCGGTTTCCTTTTTCCTCATTCTGATGCATCGTCATTACCACTCTTCCTGCCGGGGACATTTCCCCGGCCTTCTGCCGCCTCCTCCGCGATCCTCTCCAGGCACTCCCGGGTATTCAGTCCCGGGTCTCTCAGGACCCGGTCCAGCATTGTCCCGAGAATACTGCCAAGTCCCGGTCCCGGCCGGATGCCCATCCGGATCAGATCGCTGCCGGAAAGCGCCAGGTTCCGTACCGCCAGGCAGTCGCCTGCGGAAAGGATCCTGTCTGTCCGTTCCTCCAGCAGGTCAAGCTGTTCCGCGGATACCGGCCCGCCGAAACCGGCCCGCCGGAGAAGGATCATCTCCCGCACCCGGTCCTGTCCGTATACGGACAGGAGGCGCCTTGTCCCGTAAAGATCCTCCGGAACCGCCCCGCGGATGCCGGAGATCAGAAGCGCCGCGCCGTCCGCGGTCTCATTGTCGCTTTTCATGTTTTTCAGAAACGTCCGCGCCGTTTCTCCATCCGCTTCCGAAAAGGCAGCGGCCCAGCGGAGATCCTTTTTCGCCGGCAGCGCGGCGATCCGGGAGGAAGGCAAAAGGTCTTCCAGTTCCTTACCGATCCAGGGGATAATCCCTGCCTCATCCAGCATGCCCATCTTTTCCGGGTGGCCGGACAGGATCATCTTGTTCAGTTCCGCCAGGATCCTCTCGCGGCTCACGTTCACCAGGTTCGGCGCGTGGCGTTTCAGGGCCTCCCAGGTAGCCCCTTCGATATCAAAATCCAGCTGTGCGGAAAAACGGAGGGCCCGCAGGATCCTGAGGGCATCCTCCGTAAAGCGCTCGTCCGGATCCCCGACGCAGCGGATCCTCCGCTGCCCGAGGTCTTCCTGTCCCCCGAAGAGATCCACGACACTGCCGTTAGCCGCGCAGGCCATGGCATTGATCGTAAAGTCCCGGCGCTTCAGGTCCTCGGAAAGCTCCGGCGTGAAGACCACGGAATCCGGATGGCGTCCGTCGCTGTAGGCTCCGTCCACCCGGTAGGTCGTGATCTCATAGCTTCTGTCCTTAAGAAGGACCGTCACGGTCCCGTGTCTGATCCCGGTGTCCACTGTGCGCCGGAACAGACTTTTGACCTGTTCCGGCAGGGCGTCAGTGGTGATATCCCAGTCCTCCGGTTCCCTGCCGAGGAACGCGTCACGGACGCACCCTCCCACTGCATAGGCCTGAAACCCGGCCTGTGTCATTGTCTCCAGGATCTGTTTTACCTGCTGCGGTACCTGCATATCTGCCTCTTCAAGTCCTGAACGTACGCGACCCCTCTTTTCCTGAAAAGAGGGGTCACGGATCATCTGAATGCCTGAATTAGTACGCCACGCCCCAGTAGAGCATCTTTGAAGCGGGCTTTCCGCAGCAGACGCACTTCTCGCCGACCTTCACCTGATGGAAGGGGATGCAGCGGCTGGGGATGCCTGCCTCTTCCTTGATCTTGTCCTCGCAGGCGCGGTCTCCGCACCACATGGCGCGGATAAAGCCCGGATGCTCCGCTACGATCTGCTTCATCTCGTCCAGAGTCTGCGCGTCGTAGGTATGGCTGTCTCTGTGCTCCTTCGCCCGGTCGTACATATCCTTCTGGATCGTCTCCAGAAGGTCCGCGGCTGTCTTCTCCAGCTCGGAAAGCGGGCAGACGATCTTTTCTCTCGTATCTCTTCTTACCAGGACGCACTGCCCGGCAGCGATATCCTTCGGTCCCAGTTCCACGCGGAGCGGAATGCCCCGCATCTCGCAGTCGGCAAACTTGAATCCCGGCCGGCGGTCGGAGTCGTCCAGCTTCACGCGGATCCCGGCCGCGGCAAGTCCGTCTTTCAGCTCTGCTGCCTTCTCCACGACGCCTTCCTTGTTCATCTGGATGGGGATCACGATGACCTGGGTGGGAGCGATGTGCGGCGGAAGCTTCAG
>ODAI010670985.1_pt1 | contig 10841 bp, 7 predicted proteins | sample 1539321 | NCBI WGS metagenome assembly ODAI01 (sample SAMN02144231, study PRJEB22623) | gut metagenome | biome: sheep rumen | host: Ovis aries | place: New Zealand | reverse complement strand
GTCAAGGATTATCTCGACATTGGGCGAATTTATCTCGCGCAGGAAACGCAGGGTTATCTCGGGGCTGTAGAGAGTGTGTGTCGCAACGCTTTCAATACCGACTATAACACCGAGTTTCTCCGCAGCATCGACTATCTCGCGCATACTCTTCATAAGCAGCTGATAGCAGGCTTCGGTGTATGTCGCGGGCACTATCTTGAAATTGGGGTCAAAACGTCCCGTTTCCGTGCCGACCATATCGGCGCCTATCGCCTTTGCGTATTTAAGATGCTCTATAAAAGTGGCAACAGCCTCTTTGCGCTTGCTTTCTATCGGGTTTGTGGGGTTGATATAGCAGCCCAGCACAGCAACGTGTATATCGTTTTCACGAAGCCTTTTGCCGATATAGTAGCCAAGACCGGGGTTGTAGTTGCCAAGTGTAAAATCAATGTCCGATATGGACTTCTTGAACGCCAGCTGAACAAGGTCTATATTGTTCGCCTTTACCTTTGTAAGAAAATCGTCAAAATTCTGTTTTCCTCCAAGATCGTGTCCTCTCATTCCAAAACTCATAATTTTTACCTCTCTTTCGCATATGTTTTATTTATTTCGTTTTTCGAGTATTTTCAAGCCTATATCCAGATCTTCGGGTGTGGTTATTTTTATATTTTCGTAACTTCCCGTGACCATTTTTGTCTTGCAGCCGAGCCTTTCGGTCAGCATAGAGTCGTCCGTACCCAGAAAATCGTCTTCCTGCGCTTTTTTGTGTGCTTTGACAATAATATCATATCTGAAAGCCTGCGGTGTCTGTGCCTGCCATAGAAGCTCGCGCTTCGGTGTGGTCTCTACAAAACCGTCCTGTGAGCATATCTTTACGGTATCTTTTACGGGCATACCCAGAACGCAGCAGCCGTGTACCTTTGTTTCTTCAATGATATTGTGTATACATTCCCTGCTTATAAAAGGTCTTACACCGTCATGTATAAGCACCGTTTCCGTATCCTTTGAAACGGCTTTCAGACCGTTTGCCACGGAATACTGCCTTTCGCTGCCGCCTGCGACCACCGCTTTTACCTTTTTAAAGGGCAGGGCGGCAGTATCGCGTACATACGGGATATTTTCTTCATTGGTAACTATTATTATCTCGTCAATATCTTCCGAAAGCTCAAACGCTTCAAGAGTATATGTAAGTATCGGCTTGTTATCAAGCTCAAGAAATTGCTTTGGTATATCTGAACCCATGCGTTTGCCTATGCCTGCCGCAACTATTATTGCCGAATTTTTTTCCGAACTCATTTTTTCTGAACTCATTATTTTTTTCCTCCGCCGCCTGTGCTGTGGTTTTGCTTTATAACTTCATCCGCAACGGGATGTGCAGTCTCGTTTTTGACCCTTTTTGCAGCCTGTGTCGAAGTTTCGCTTGAAGTTTCGGTAGTGCTTTCCGAAGCGGTCTCGTCATTTATAAGCTCCGTTTTTCTGCCCTCGTACAGCATCCACGTCACAAAACCGTCGGGTGATACTATAAGCGTTATATCCGCCTCGTCACCAACGGGATACATTATTATCCTGCCGTCCTCATCCTTTGTGGGTTCGCCCCAGATGCGGACAACATCGAGTATATATGTCCCAACACCTATACCGTCTATCTTAAAATCGTCCGTGCCGCTGCTTAAGCGGTATACCATACCTTTTTTTACACGTACCGCTGCGACCTGTCTGTCATCTTTGAACAGCTTGCCCGATTCATCACTGCCTGCGTAGTCGGCATCGTCACGGTAGTCGAAAAGCTGCCCGTAACGCTCCTTTGTATCGGGTATCTGAACATGGACACCGCTTACATAAAGCTTTTTGTTCAGTTTACTTCTGTGGTCTATGTAAAGTGCGCCCGTTGAAACCGTCTCGTCCATTATCGCCATAGAAGAGACCACGTTGTCATATGTGGGTGTATAGTTGCTTAAAAAATGCACTTTGTTGCTTTCTGCCACACTCTGAACTGCAACAGCGGGCTCGGTGCGGAAAAAATTGTAATCGGGCGAAACACCGTATGTATTAAAGCAATAACCTGTTATCGCCATATCGAGAACAAGTCCTGCCGTAAGATATATTTTAGCTGATGTATCCATAAATTTTCCTCGAAAAAAGTTTGGAAATTTCTATTACAATTAAGTATAACACAAAAATCAAAAAAAAGCTATATAATGTTTGAAAAATTTTAAATTTTGTAGTATAATATACAGTGATAAGATATGCACTTCGGAAAGGGGCTAAAGTATGATAAATTTTGACAGATTTCCAAATAACACACGCAAGATACTGACCATGAGTTACGATGACGGCAAATATTACGACCGCAAACTTGTGGAGATATTCAATAAATACGGCATACGCGGCACTTTTCATATAAATGCCGGCTATCTTAATAACAAAAAGCTTGACAGGATAGACGATACCGAGGTCGCAGAGCTGTACAAGGGGCATGAGGTCTCCGCTCATGGTTTTACGCACCGCAGTCTTGGCATAGTTCCGCGTGAATTGCAGGTAACGGATGTGTGGAATGACAGGCTTGCGCTTGAAAAACTTGTCGGTTATCCCGTGCGCGGTATGTCCTACCCAAACGGCATATACACCGAGGAAACGATAGAGATTTTAAAGGCGTGCGGCATTGAATACTGCCGTGTTGTGGAAACAACGGGGAATTTTGATATGCCCGAGGATTTTATGCGCTGGCACGGTACCTGTCACCATAACCGGAATTTGCTTGAATTGGGTCAAAAATTTCTTGACCAACCGTATAAAAACCGTCCGCATCTGATGTATGTATGGGGTCACGCCAAAGAGTTTGAAACGGACGGCAATTGGGATATGATAGAGGAATTCTGCAAAATGATGAGCGGCAAAGAGGATATATGGTATGCCACAAATATAGAAATAGCAGATTATTGCAATGCGATAAAACAGCTGCGCTTTTCCGCCGACTGTTCGATAGTATATAATCCTACCGCAATGAAGCTGTGGTTTGCACATGACGGAGAGGGTGTTTCGATAGAGCCCGGGGAAACATTGAAGTTCTGAGAAAGGGTGATATTATGAGCAGGGCAATAATTATCGTGCTCGACGGCACGGGCATAGGCGAGCTTCCCGATGCGGCGGCATACGGCGATGTCGGCAGCAACACGCTTATGCACATAAAACAGAAGATACCGTCTCTGCGGCTTGAAAATATGTGCCGCATGGGTCTTGGCAATATTGAGGACTGCGGCAATTTGTACGACAAAGCGGATGAAGTCATAGGCTTTTACGGCAAGGCGGCGGAGCGTTCAAAAGGCAAGGACACTACAACGGGACATTGGGAAATAGCGGGCCTTTGCCTTGACAAGCCTTTTCCGACCTATCCGAACGGGTTTCCCAAAGAGGTTATCGGGGAGTTTGAAAAACGTATAGGCACAAAGATTTTGGGCAACTATCCCGCTTCGGGTACGGAGATAATAAAAATTTTGGGAGCGGAGCATATAAAAACAGGCTATCCCATAGTTTACACATCTGCCGACAGCGTTTTTCAGATAGCGGCGCATAAAAGCGTTATCCCGCTTGAAAAACTGTATGAGATGTGCCAAACCGCGCGTGATATGCTTACGGGTGAACACGCTGTCGCAAGGGTTATAGCAAGACCTTTCGAGGGCGAAGAGGGCAGTTTTGTACGTACAGCCGAAAGACACGACTATTCGCTGCTTCCTCTTGGAAAAACACTTCTTGACTATGTTAAGCAGGCAGGTATGGAGGTAAAGGCAGTCGGCAAGATAAAGGATATTTTTGCGGGGCAGGGCATTACCGAACATATCCCCTCACATTCAAATGCGGAGGGCACGGAGGCGACCATAGAACTTATAAAACAGGATTTTGACGGGCTTATCTTTACCAACCTTGTTGATACCGATATGCTCTACGGTCACCGAAACGATGTAAAGGGCTTTGCAAACGCGCTTGACAGCTTCGATAAAAAATTGCCCGAAATACTTTCGGCAATGAAAAAAGACGATCTGCTTATAGTCACAGCCGACCATGGCTGCGACCCTACAACGAGTTCTACCGACCATTCAAGGGAATATATCTTTATTCTCGGTGTCGGTGCAAATATACACGGAAATATCGGCACACGCGCCACATACAGCGATATTGGCAGAACTATAGCCGATTTTCTGAAAATACCGTGCGATATAAACGGTACATCTTTCTTAAACGAAAAACAGGAGGAAAAATTATGAAAATAAGAAAACTTATTTCGGGAATAATGAGCGGCATAATTACCCTTTCGGTCGGCTGTTTTCCCGTAAGGGCTGCGGAAAGTGTCAGCCTTTCGGTCGGCAGCGGCGGCTATGCGGGCATACAGCAGGCAATAGACAGCGTAAAGGCGGGACAAAGTGCGGTCATTACCGTTGCACCCGGCACATATACCGAACCCGTTGTGGTAAACAAGCCGAATATCAGGCTTGTAAACCCCGATAAGAACAAAAAAGTTATCATAACCTATGACCGCGGTCCGGGTCATACCGACCCCGAAAAGAACCTCGGCACCGAAAAATCGGCTACTTTTATGGTAACGGAGGATGCGGATAACTTTACTGCGGAAAATATAACTTTCCAGAACACTTTTAATATCGGCACCGATTTTGAACAGGGACAGGCAGTCGCTTTCGAGAGCCTTGCAGATAAAGTGGTGCTTGACAACTGCTCGTTTATAGGCAGACAGGATACACTTTATTTAAAGGGCGCTTCAAAAGGGAAGGAAGTCTACGGCAGTGCAAACCCTGCACGTGTTTACCTTAAAAACTGCTATATAGAGGGTACTGTGGACTTTATATTCGGCGATGCTTCGGCGTATTTTGAAAAATGTAAGCTCCATATGATATACAGGGAAAACGGCGGTCATTTTACAGCCGCTAATACCACTCTTTTCAATACGGGCTATGTATTCGACAAGTGTACGTTCACAACGGACGATGCCTATAAAACAGACGAAAAGGCAGCCGCAAAAGTCGATCTCGGCAGACCGTGGCAGGCTGACAGCGCTTATCCCAACGGCGGCTCGCAGACTGTACTGCTCAACTGTAAAGTGAGCGATACCGTAAAAAAAGAGGGCTTTTCGGCATGGGATGCAAACACTGTTGTAAATAAGGTAAGATATTATGAATACGCTACGGAAGACCTTTCGGGCAAGCCCGTAGACCTTTCAAAGCGCGGTGAGATCGTCCGCATACTTACGGACGAGCAGGCGCAGGCTTACAATGCTTATTCCGTACTTTGCGGCACGGACGGCTGGAACCCTGCAAATGCACCCAAAACAAAGGATCTTACCCTTGATGTTACACTCGATAAATACGATGTGAGCATACCGCAGGGCGAGAGTGCGGCGGTAAAGGCTTTTGTAATAGGCAGCGGCGGTGTGTCGTGGTCAAGCGGCGACACAAATATAGCTTCCGTTGACTCAAACGGCAAAATAACGGCAGTTTCACAGGGAAGCACGGTCGTGACCGCAAAAACGGCAAACGGCTTCTGCTCAAATGTAAATGTGAGCGTTACCGCACCCAGAACACCCGTTCCCACTATCAAGGATATAAAGATAGACCATATCAGCACTTTTGAGCCAGGCACAACGATGACTGTAAACTACAGCTATGCGCTTGAAAGCGATAACAAGAGCGACTCGGCAAGGATAAGCTGGTATCTTATCAAGAACAACGACGAGATACTTTTAAAGAGCGGCGTTGGCGCTTACTACAAAAAATATACGATCGAAAGCAGCGATATAGGCGGCAGCTTCAAGGCTGTTGTAGAGCCTGCAACAAAGACCACATACGGCACATACGGCAAGGGCGTTGAGGCAAAGGACAATAACGTGGTATCGGGCGGCAGCACGGGGCTTATCTTAAAGACGGGCTTTAACGAGGGTGCATCCGCTTTTGAAACAAAGGGCAGCTGGAAGACCGTAAAGGCTAACGCAAACAGCCTTATCACGGCAGGCTGTGACGAAAAAAATGCCGCAAGCCTTGAATTAAAGGAAAAAGCGGAAGATCCGTCACTTAAAGTGAAATTCCGTTTCAATCCCGAACAGGGCGGTATGTCGGCAGAGGATAACGCGGATATTTTCATCAACTATAACGAAGGTACGGGCTACCGCCTGAATATCAAGCGCGGCAGCAACACAAAGAGCCTTAAGGCATACCTCTATAAAAAGACTGCGGATGCCGAAACTCTGCTTGCAAGCGACGAGACCTCAATGAAGAACAATATTCCGCAGAATACGGGCAATGACAATCCGTTCTTCTATGTGGAGTTTTATAAAAAGGCAGATATGGTAACGGCGACTTTTACATTGGAAGGCTCCGACAGCAACCTTGTAAAGCTTATCGGCAGAGATACCGCACCTTTGTCGGCAGGCGGCATTTACTTTGAATTTATCGGCAAAACAGACGTATGGATGTTTGATACACTCAGCTACGAAAACGGCAAGAGCGAAAAGACCGAAAATGCAGTGCATGTTTATCTTGCAGGCGATTCTACCGTTAAGGACTACGGCGCAAGCAACACCATTGGCGGCTGGGGCGAATTTATCGGCGATTATTTCACGGATGATGTTGTCATAGTAAACAAGGCGGAAGGCGGCAGAAGTACACGTTCCTATATAAATCAGGGCAGACTTGACGAGATACTTTCGCTTGCAAAGCCGGGCGACTATATGTTTATACAGTTCGGTCATAATGATGCGCGCACGGACGATGCCGCAACAATGGAACACAAGGTGCAGCTCGGTACCCCCGATGAAAACGGCATTTACCCGTCTGTTCCCGCAGTAAAGACAAAAACGCCGCAGTATATAATAGATTTCTATAAAAACGACAGCTATCCTTATTCCGATACTTTCTACTCATATGAAACAGGCACATTCAAGTGGTACTATGAGCAGTTTGTGGAAAAAGCGCGTGAAAAGGGCATGATACCTGTTGTTATAACACCCGTATGCCGCGTGTTCTTTGATGCCGACGGCAAGATAACACCGCATTTCGGCGAGGACAACGGCTATGTCGAGGCTGTAAGACAGGTAGCGAAAGAGCAGAACTGTCCGCTTATAGATATGTATAATATCACCTCTTCGCTTTACGAAAGCTACGGCGTGCTCACAACACAGGGTCTGCACAATGTAAATGCGGACGGTAATATGGACCTTACACATTACAACAAGTTCGGCGCAAACCTTATTGCAAGCAAAATGGCTGAAAGCCTTAAAGAACAGAATATCGCGATCGCAAAGGAAACGAAAAATTCAAACGTATCTGTCGGCAGAGTGGACGAAATGAAATCCGCAAAACTTTTCGTTATCGGTGATTCCATGGCGGAAAACAATAAGGACGAACTTATAGCTTCGGCAGGCATAGCTTCAAAACTTCCGCGCTATTTTGCTGATAAGATAAGCGTTGTTGACTATACATCGGCAGATGCAACGGCAAAGAGCTTTGCAAAGAGCAAGCAGTATGACGAGTTTATATCATCCGTAAACACGGGCGATTATGTTCTTCTTAATTTCGGACGGACAGACAGCGATAAATCGTCTGCCGACAGGATACTTGACTTCTATTCCGATGTAAAGGGCGATGTGAACACAAAGGACTCTTTCAAATACTATATGTATAACAGCTATATCAAGCCTCTTACCGAGAAAAAAGCCGTAATTATTGCAGTAACGCCTGTCACGGACGGCAATTTCAAAAACGGTGAGCTTGTGAACAGCTGCGAAGCATATGCGCAGGCAGTCAGAGAGCTTGTAACAGAAAACAGTCTTTACTTTGTCGATCTTAACGGTCAGAGTGCGGAGACCTATACAAATATGGGCGAAAACGGCAGCAAAGTACTCAATGCGATAGATAAGAAAAAAGGCATTGAAAGAAACCGTCTGAGCGATTTCGGCGCAGATACTTTTGCAAGGGCATTTGTAAACTCAATGAAGTATTCTTCCGCAACACTTAAAAACTATATCAACGACAGCGAGCTTTCAACGCCCGATCCTCTCACAAAGGCGGAGTACGTTTCGGCAATTGTCTCCGTTCTGGGCGACAATGCGGCAAGCGGAACGAATTTCAAGGATGTTGTTACGGGCAAAGAGTACTATAATGATGTGCTCACAGCAAAGAATATAGGTATCGCAAAAGCCGATTTCAGGGGTGAATTCAAACCCGAGGAACAGATATACGGCAATGATGCGGTCAAGATATTAAAAGCTGCCGTTACACATAAAAATATCGGTACAAAGGCACTTGACAACGTATACGAGCTTATGCCGTACGATAAAGCCGTAACGAATGAGATAGGCCTTTATGCGGCGGTAAGATTGTATGAAGTGGTTTACTGATAAAAACAGGAGAAGAATATGGGGTTAAACGATCTCGGAAAAAACAATAAAAAAACCGAAGAAAACTCAAATTTTTTGAGTATCGGGGAGGTATTTGCAAGAAACAGGGAATATATTTCTTCTTTCGGGGCAGATGCCGAAAAAATAAACGGACAGTTTATAAAAAAAGGCCGCAGGGACACTATGCGCATAGGCACAGTGTCCTGCCCAAGCGGCAAATTGGTTATCGGCGATCCGCTTGCGTATATCGGTACGGGCAAGTATTCGCCCGAGCTTGAAATACAAGTAAGTCGGGGTGAATATCCCGTTGATATTTCAATAATACGCAGCCGTAATTTCGGTCTGCGTATATGCTCGGCAAGGCTGAAAATAAGCGAGGGCAGGGCAGTGCGCTTTGAGCTTGCACGCCCGACCGAAAACACGGCGGTAAACAAAGGACCCGACGGCGCGTGGACGGGTTTTCCCGTTGATGCGGGTATGGCAGCTTTTATGGATGCGGCAGTATGCGAAAAGTATGCTTCCTTTATTGATGAATGGCACGAAAAAAATCCCGACAAGAACCATTACGATGATTATTTTGCGGAAATTTTTGCAAAAAGCTATGAAAAGACCCCCGATTTTCAGCGTAAGGGCGGAGATTTTATCGAATGGACGATACCCGAAACACAGTATAAAACAACATTTTTCGCAACGGGTTTCGGTGACGGATTTTACCAAGCGTTCTGGGGCTATGACGAAAACGGCAAAATATGTGAACTTGTGCTGCCTTTCGTTGATGCCGATGCTATAGATGCGGCAGAAAACGGTTTTGAGGAAATGGAACGCCGCATGATACAGCCAAACGGCTGCCTTGCGACCAAAAAGCTTATGGAAAATGTTGAAAACCTCGGCTATCTTTACAGGGGAAACGCGGTTAAAAATGTTCCCGACAGCGGCTGGCGGCTGTTTGTCGGGGATGAAGACGATGCTTATTTAGCCGATAACGATAATATCGAAGTTGTACCGCTTGAATACATCTGCAAGATAGTTCCCGCGGTTTTTCCGCTGCTTGACTCACCTGTGGGCAGCGCATATTATAAAAACAAAAACGGTGAGTTTGTTTTTGAAAAAAAGGCTTGAAAAAGTTTAGAAACTTAAAAATTTGAAGAGAAGAGGCGAAAACGGCAAAAGCATTACAGCTTGAAAATACTGTTTTCATCGCATTTTCCGCAGTCGGAACAGCCGTTGCATATCGGTCTCATACCGCAGTCGGCGCAGCGTTCACGAAAGTGCGGTCTATATCTTTCTTCATCAATTATCGGGTAGCCCATGCTGTCGTACAGATCGAATTGCATGGGCTTTCCTTTATAGCTCATGCCCGAAAGGTAAGCCTGCCTGCTTTGCAGACCGTTCCCCTCTATTTTATACAGTTTTCCGTCCTTTATAAATCTTCTGCCCGTGCCGCAGAAAACAAAGGTAATGTTGTTGTCTGCACATTCGTCCCTCAACAGTTTTACCCAATCAAAATTGCAGGGGCGGGCGCCGTCATAGTTTTCACCGTCGCAAAGTACCTGTTCAATCTGTCCCGTTTCAAGGTATTTCCTTATGCTCACAGGACCTATAAACGGCGCACACATAACACCTTTGTGTCTGAAAGGCAGATCAAGCAGTATGGGTATGCGTTCATCGGCGCGGCGCTGGTTTTCTGCGGTAACATTGAAAAATATATTATCCCAGCCGTCATTCCAATCACGCGGCAGGCATTTTTCGACCCTTTCGGGACGTTTTGTCAGCAGGAAAAATATAACATCACTGCGTATTCTCATTATCTCCCATGCGTCGTCACGCCACTTATCGGCTTCTTCAAGGAAAAAATCGGATGTCATACACACTCTTATCATTTCGCCGCTTTTTATCTTGTAATTGCCTTTTCTGTCCTTTTGCAGAGGATAATTAAAGCCCGTTTTTGTACGGAATATCTGTGAACCGTCCATATCACGCATACGATCCAGAAAATACATATAACAATTATCGCAGCCTTCGCTTTTTTTGATACATCCATGCCAGGGGTTCCATATATCGTGCATTCCGTTTCTCCTTTCCTTAAAATATATCTTTATTTTAGCATAGCTGCAAGGCAATGTAAACAATAATCCTATAATTTGAGTTTCCCGATTTTTGTTTTGAGTTTTTCATTTTTTTAAAAGAAAAATTATTGTTTATGGCGGCTTTGTCGCTGCCGTAACCCCCTCAGTCAGCCTACGGCTGCCAGCTCCCCTGATCGCTGCGCTAAAGGGGAGCCAAGAGCCTGCGGCGCTGATTACCTTAATACGATCAAGGCGTTGCATTAGTCTTGCCTCCCCTTTAGCGCAGCGTTTAGGGGAGGGGGACCGCGCGCGGCGTGGTGGAGGGGTTTATTTGCGACTGTTTTAGTGTTATACAACGGTATGCAACAACAATTGTAAACCCCTCAGTCAGCCTT
>ODAI010378872.1_pt1 | contig 10841 bp, 8 predicted proteins | sample 1539321 | NCBI WGS metagenome assembly ODAI01 (sample SAMN02144231, study PRJEB22623) | gut metagenome | biome: sheep rumen | host: Ovis aries | place: New Zealand | reverse complement strand
GTCGACGGCGCGAACATCCCCTATGAGGACCTGCGCGCCGTGACGTCGTTCGTGCGTGGGCACGCCGAGGCGATGGCCGAGGTCTCGGGCGAGCATCCGACCGAGTTCGAGCTCATGACCGCCGTCGCGTTCGAGCATTTCGCGCGGAGCGCCTGCGACATCGTCGTTTGCGAGGTCGGCTTGGGCGGAAGGCTCGACTCGACGAACATCATCGAGGACCCCGAGGCGTGCGTGATCTGCCGCATCGGCCTCGACCACACGGAATTCCTCGGCGACACGCAGGCCGCGGTCGCGGCCGAGAAGGCCGGGATCATCAAGCAGGGCGCCGTCGTCGTGTCCTGGCCGCAGGACGATGAGGGTGCCACGGACGCCATCGCGGCTGCAGCGGCGAAATACGGCGCGGAAGTCGTCGTTCCGGACCTGTCGGAGCTCGTCGTCGGGGGAGTGTCGCCTGCCGGCGTGAGGGAGTTCGCGTACCGCGGGCACGCGTACACGACGCATCTGCTCGGCAGCTACCAGCCGTCGAATGCGGCGCTCGCCATCGAGGTGCTCGTCCAGCTCCGCCGCAAGGGCTGGGAGCTTCCCGACGAGGCGATCGCGCGCGGCATCGCCGAAACGGTGTGGCCGGGGCGTTTCGAGGTCGTGAAGTCGGGCGACGGGTGGCCGGCGGTCGTGGTCGACGGCGGCCACAATCCTCAGGGCGCCGAAGTGCTGGCGGAATCGCTGCGCGACGTTTTTCCCGGCAAGCGCATCTCCTTCGTGATGAGCGTGCTCGCCGACAAGGACTATCCCGCCATGATAGGGTCGGTTCTCCCGCTCGCGGAATCGTTCTCGTGCGTGACGCCGCCGAACCCCCGCGCGCTGTCCGCCGAGGACCTCGCGCGCGAGATCGGCCGGATTGCGGCCGAATCGGGTGGGAGCGTGCCCGCCGAGCCGTTCGGGTCGTTCGCCGAAGCGCTTGAACGCGCGCGCGACCGCGCGGGCGAGGATGGTGTGGTCTGCGCGTTCGGCAGCCTCTATTCCATATCGGAAATCGAGCGGGCGCTTGGGACGTTGAGCTAGGATTCGCAGGCAACGCCGGGCAAGCGCCCGCAGGCAACGTGGCAGGCGCCCGCAGGCAACGCCGGGCAAGCGCCCGCAGGCAACGCCGGGCAAGTGCTTGCAGGCAACGCCAAGGTTGGCCTCGAGCAACGTAGTATTTCATATGATCGAACAAGGAGGGCGTCAATGACGCGTGAGGACCATCAACCCACAAACAGGCAGATCGAGAGACCAAAACGCGAGGTGGGAGAGCTTCATCGCGTCTGCGGCAGCTCGGTCGGCATCGTGCTCGCATTCGACGAGTCGACGACGCCCCTCATCGTGAATTTCGAGGATCCCGACGAGGAGCCGATCGTCTGCGCTCCCGTCGAGGACGGCATGTCCGTCGGGGACGGCAAGCCCGTCGCGCGGCCGGTCCAGATGTACAAGGGCAAGCCCGCGGTCTGCTGGGCAGTCGATGCGATGCGGGCTTCCCAGATGACGGCAGTGTTCGTCGTGACGTCGCCCGCGTTGTCCACCGCCGTTTCGCATGCGGTCTATGGGACGAAGCGCAAGGGCGGCGGGTCGAACGTCCAGGTCGTCGAAATCGATCGGCACGCACTTGTCGAGCGGACGCGTCTGGGAGCGAACTTCGAGATGTTCGGGCTCCCGTTCGGCATGCTCGAGTTGGCGCGCGGTCTGGCGGATTCGCTCTTCGAGGGCTACGACAACGTCGTCATACTCGAATCCGACGCCGTCCGCATCACGCCGGGGCATCTCTACGAGCTGTGCCTCGATGCGATGGAGCATCCCGAGGTCGAGGCCGTCCCGTCCTGGATCGAATGCCTGCGTCGGTCGCCGTTCCTTTTCACGCGGGATTTCCTGCATGGACTCGAAGAGCGGGGAATCGCCGCCGTCGGCCCGAACGGGTTCGACAGGCCCGTGCCGCTCGTCAAGACGCGCGACCACGTGTTCGGCGATGAGCTGCTTGCACCGAGCCCCGCCGAGCATCCGGTTGCCTCGGCGTTTCTCGACGAGTGCACGATCGGCGCGCTCGAGGCATTGCGGCTGGCGAGGGCTGCCGAAAACGGCGAAGGCGACGGCGGGGAAAGCGCCGATGCCGTAGGCAGCCCGGCGGCGATCGGCACCGATGCCGCAGGTGGGTCGATGAGCGACGCCGATCGGGAGCTCGTCGCCATCGCGCAGGGCATTTTGCACGCGCGCGAGGCGAACGGCGACCGCAACGCAGACCTTGTCTGGGCCGATGAGTTCGGCCGACGCTGCAAGCTCGATTTTCCCCTGCTGAACGACCGTTGGCACAAGGGCAAGCTCGCCTACCTCGACAGTGCGGCGACCTGCCAGCGCGTCGACGTCTCCCTGCAGGCGCAGCGCGACTTCGACGAGCACGCCAACGCCAACGTGTACCGAGGCGGATACGAGCTGTCGAAGCGTGCGACCGACGAGTTCGGGCGCGCGCGTCGGCGCATCGAGGAATTCATAGGATCCGACGAGCAGCGAATCGCGTTTACCGCGAACACGACCGGTGCGGCGAATCTCGTCGCGCAGGCGTGGGGCGAGTGGAACATCGGCGAGGGCGACCTCATCGTCATCCCGCTCGCCGAGCATCATTCGAACATGCTGCCGTTCACGATGCTGGCAGAACGTAAGCGCGCCGAAGTGGAGTTCGTTCCCTACGGGCCCGATGGACGCCTCGACCAGCAGGCGTTTTCGGCTGCACTCGAGCGGAGGCCGAAGCTCGTGTGCGCAGCACTCGTCGGCAACGTGTTCGGCATCGTCGAGCCGGTGCGCGAGATGGCGAAAGCCGCGCACGAGGTAGGCGCGCGTTTCCTCGTCGATGCTGCTCAGGCGCTTTCGCACATGAAATTGGACGTGAAGGACCTGGGGGCCGATTGGGTGACGATGTCGGGGCACAAAGGATACGGTCCGTTCGGCATCGGTGCGCTGTGGATCGGCGACGAGGCGTTCGACGAGATGGACCCGCTCGGCGGGGGCGGCGGTGTCGTGACGCATGTGGGCGTGGGGTCGTATCGCCTGCGCCCGAGAGCCCTTCAATATGAAATGGGCACGCCGCCGATTTCGCAGGCCATCGCATGGGCGGCGGCTTGCGATTACCTGGACGGGCTCGGCATGGACGCCGTCGCGCGGCACGACTGCGCTCTCACGCGCTATCTGGTTCGTGGGTTGCACATGCTCGACGGAGTGAACGTGGTCGGCGATCACGATAGGGCGGACGGCCAGGTCGGCCTCGTGTCCTTCACGGTGCGCGACGTGCTGCCGGCAGAGCTGGCAGCGTTCGCGGGTCGCTTGGGCGTGGACATGCGGTCGGGCGGCCATTGCGCGCTGCCGCTGCATGCGAGCGTCGGGCTCATCGGCACGGGCCGCATCAGCTTCGGCGTGCATACGACGAGCGACGACATCGACGCCGCCCTCGTTGCGATCGAGGCTTGCCGCCGCGCTTACGAGCGGTAAGCTGCCGGGATGTGTCAGGGCTCGAGAAACTGCACATCAGAGGGCTGTCGCATCGCGCGGCCGGGGCCTACTCATAGCCTTTAATACCAACACGTTTAGCCAAAAGCCTACGCTTTAGCGCATAGCACAGCTCGGGAATGGGGCCCCGACAATAAAACGCGCCGCCCGATGTTGTATCGGACGGCGCGTTCTTGACGCGGTCTGAAATCAGTCTGAAATCCTTACGCGTGGTGGAGGAGCAAGCCTACAAGCCTACAGACTGTCGATGCGGGCGACGAGCTCGCCGAGCGTCGAGACATCTTCCAGCTCCCCGAAGTCGACGTTCAGCTGGTCTTCAAGTTCGCATACCAGCTCGACCATGTCGAGCGAGTCGATGTTGAGCGAATCGAACGTGGACTGCTCGTCGACGGTCGCGGGGTCGATGTCGAGGTTCTTCTGGAGAATCTCCTTGATAGTGTCGATAGTTGCCATAGATGCTCCTCGTGTCGGGGGTTCTTATTGCTTTTGCTTCAGGAGGCCGTAACCGCCGTTGTCGCGACGGTACACAACGCAGAACGCCTCGGAATCGCGGTCGATGAAGGCGAAGAAATCGTGGCCGAGCAGGTCGATCTGAATCAGCGCCTCTTCCTCGGTCATCGGCTCGAAGTCGATTTCCTTCGTGCGGACGATCTCCTCGTCGGAGAGTTCGGCCATGAGCGCATCGAGGTCGAGGTCGCCGCCGTCGGCTTCCATGTTGCGGATGGAGGCGGGGTCGCCATGGGCGCCTGCGCGCACCTTGCGGTCGATGACGCGGGTCTTGTACTTGCGGAGCTGACGGAGCACCTTGGCGGCAGCGACGTCGATGGCGGCGTACATGTCCTGCTCTTCCTCTTCGACGCGCACGACGTTGCCCTTCGTGCGGATCGTGACCTCGCACTTGCAGGGCAAGGCGATCGAGGGATTCTTCTTGACGCTCAGGACGACTTCGGCGTCGAGCGGGTCGATGTCCATAACCTTCATGGAGTTGCCGATTTTTTCCTCGGCGTACTGGCGCAGTGCGTCGGATACGGTCATTTTGCGCCCGGCTACTGTGATTGCCATGAGTACCTCTTCTGTCGGGGGCGAATAAAAAACAGCCTGGACGAAAGCGTTCCTCTCGATTTGAGCAGGCGAAACCGTGCGATTTCGCTGCCTGTTCGAGCCGGCGCACCTCCTCCCATGCTGGCAAGAACAGAATAGCGCAAAACCAGAGGTCGTGCGTTGCGAAATTGAATCCGTTTGTGAAGTGTAGCCTTGCAGTTTGAACAAACAGCTCGCACCGGTGTCGACCAGCAGACACCAGCCGAATCGTTTGCGGACATCGGCCGCCCCCGCCGCCCCCCCGCCCGCAGCGCCCGCCCGGGCTTTCTGCTCCGCGCGGGCCAAGCGCTCGTCGCGCAGGCGCGGCAGGCCCGCGAACTCGCCGCTTCGCGGCTCGGACAGCGCGGTCCTGGTCGCCGCGCCTTTCCTCCTCGCAGCCCGCGAAGTCGCAGAAAGCCCGGGCGGGCGCTGCGGGCGGGGGGGCGGCGGGGGCGGCCGATGTCCGCAAATGATGTGCATCCGCTCTCGCGCCGGCGTACTTTGGGACGAATTGCCTTCAGGCGGATATACTTTCCACGAAGGCAAGACGATTGACTCGAAGGGAACGCCATGCAAACTGCAGCTATCGTGTTGGCGGCTGGCGCCGGCACACGCATGAAATCCGAGAAGCCGAAAGTAGCGCACGAGGTGCTCGGGAAACCGCTCGTCGCCTGGGTGCTCGACGCCGCCGAGGAGGCGGGCATCGACAAGGTGGTCACCGTGGTCGGCCACAAGCGCGAGCAGGTCATTCCGATCGTCGAAGGGCGCTCCGAGATCGCCGTGCAGGCCGAGCAGAAGGGCACGGCGCATGCGGTCCTGTCATGCGCGGACGCGCTGGCCGGCTTCGACGGCTCGCTGCTCGTGCTGTCGGGCGACTGCCCGCTGATCACGGCGAACACAATGAAGGCTCTCATCGAGAAGCGCGCGTCCCGCGATGCCGCCGTCGTCGTGCTGACGATGCAGGTGGACGACCCGACCGGCTACGGCCGCATCATCCGCGACGCGGACGGCGCGGTCGCGCGCATCGTCGAGCAGAAGGACGCGACGCCCGAGGAGGCCGCCGTCACCGAGTGCAACTCCGGTTTCTACTGCTTCGACGCGAAGGCGCTGTTCGAAGCGCTCAAGCAGGTGGGCAGCGACAACGCCCAAGGCGAGTTCTACCTCACCGACGTGCTCGAGATCAGCCGCAACGCCGGGCGCGCGGTGCTCGCGCTTCCCGCGGACGACCCCAACGAGTGCCTGGGAATCAACACGCCCGAGCAGCTCGCGGCGGTCGAGGACATCGCCCGCGCCCGCATCGACGGGGTTTCTCGTGGAAAGGAGCCACAAGAGGGATAATCCCGTGCGCAGGGCGATAAACTGTGCGAAGAGTGTTGAATACGATGTGCAAGGAGCAGCGCATGACTGAAATGCATAAGACGATGGCGATTTTCTCCGGTTCGGTAAACCCGGAGCTGGCCGACGGCATCGTCGAGGAGCTGGGCACCGAGCTCGGCAACGTGAAACTCGAGAAGTTCGCGAACGGCGAGATCTACGCGCGGTACGTGGACAGCGTCCGCGGCGCAGACGTCTTCTTGGTCCAGTCAGTGTGCTCCGGCAACGGTTTCGACGTGAACGACGCGCTCATGGAGCTGCTCATCATGGCCGACGCCGCCAAGCGCGCCTCCGCGCGCTCCGTCTGCGCCGTCATCGCGCACTACGGCTACGCCCGCCAGGAGCGCAAGGCGGCCCCGCGCGAGCCCATCACGGCCCGCATGGTGGCAGACTTGCTCACCGTTGCGGGCGTCGACCGCGTCATCGCGATCGACCTGCACCAGGATGCGATCCAGGGCTTCTTCGACGTGCCCGTCAACCACATGACGGCCATGCCGCTGTTCGCCGAGTACTACAAGAACAAGGGCCTCGACCCCGAGAAGCTGTGCGTCGTGTCGCCCGACGTCGGGCGCGCGAAGGCGGCGAAGAAGTTCCAGACCATGCTCGACGCCGACATCGCCATCATGCACAAGGACCGCCCGCGCCATAACCAGTCCGAGATCACGGCGCTCATCGGCGACGTCACGGGCAAGATCTGCATCATCAACGACGACATGATCGACACGGGCGGCACGCTGTGCGCCGCCGCCGACACGCTGCTCGCGCGCGGTGCCGAGAAAGTCTACGTCTGCGCGACGCACGGCCTGTTCAGCGGTCCGGCGTTCGATCGCATCGAGAATTCGAGCATCGAGGAAGTCGTCGTGACGAACGCGGTGCCCGTGCCGTTCGAGCGCCAGAACGGCAAGATCAAGGTGCTTTCGATCGCACCGCTCGTCGCCCGCACCATCGAGTGCGTCTACACGAACGACTCGGTCGCGAAGCTGTTCGAATAAACCGGTTTCGATAATCCGGAAGAGGCCCGAAGCAGGGGACGGCGAGGCGAATCGCCGTCCCCTTTTATAGAGGAAGAGAGAGCGCGTGGCGCAATACCTGATCGTAGGCCTGGGCAATCCAGGCGAGGAATATGCGGAAACCCGGCACAACGCCGGGTTTCGCACGGTCGACATCCTGGCCGAAGAGGTGCATGCTCGCTATTGGAAGAACGAATGCGGCGCGCTGACGGCGAAGGGGGCCTACCGCGACGTCGACGTCGTGCTCGCGAAGCCGCAGAGCTTCATGAACACGTCGGGCGGACCGGTGAAGAAGCTCTGCGACGCGTACGGCGTCGCGCCCGACCATCTGATCGTGGTGCACGACGAGCTCGACATCGCGCCGGCCACCGTCCGCGTGAAGTTCGGGGGCGGTCATGCCGGCCATAACGGGCTGCGTTCCATCTGCGACAAGCTCGGCACGCGTGACTGGTACCGCGTGCGCTGCGGCATCGGGCGCCCTCCCGGACGCATGAACGTCGCCGACTACGTGCTCTCCGTGCCGAAGAAGGAGGCGGCCGACGACTTCGCATACGCCGTCGACCGTGCCGCCCAGGCGACGCTCTCGCTCCTCGTCGACGGCCTCGAGAAGACCCAGCAGAACTTCAACTAGAAATGAGCTGCATTGCGAGGTGCGGGGCGTTCCGGCGGCTCGTTTCATGTTACGATTCCCGCATGCAAACCACGAGCGAACAAAGCGTCGTCAGGCAATCCCAGTCGGGGGTCTATGCGCTGTTCGCGCTCGTCACGATAGGCGTGGCGCTCGGCAACCTGTCGCAGACGGGCCTCAACGCGATGCTGCCTTCGGCCATGGGGGAATTCGGCGTCGCGGTCGATGTCGGGCAATGGCTCACGACAGGCTACTTGCTCGTGCTCGGCGTCGCGGTGCCGATCGCGACGCTTCTCATGAGGCGCCTCGACGACCGCAGCTTCCTGCTCCTCGGCTTCGGGCTGTTCGCGGCGGGCTCGTTCGCGGACCTCGTGGCGCCCGAGTTCTTCACGATGCTTCTCGGCCGCATCTTGCAGGCGGTGTCAGTGGGGCTGCTCACCCCCAAGATGCAGACGACCGCCATGGCCAAGTTCCCACGGGGAAAGCAGGCCACGGCGATGGGCGTCGCCGGCATCGCGCTCGGTTTCGCGCCGAGCGTCGGGCCGACGGTCGGCGGGGGGATGGACTTCGCGTTCGGGTGGCGAAGCTTCTTCCTATTGCTGCTCGGCATTTCGATCGTGCTCGTCCTGCTCACGTTGCCGCTTGTCAAGCGGTCGGAGGCGGACTTCGAAGACGCCCGTTTCGAGACGGCGTCGTTCATCCTCTCGACGCTCGGCTTCGGCGGCGTGCTTTTGGGCCTCTCCCAAGCAAGCACGTACGGCTTTGCCAGCTTGTGGGTATGGGTGCCCGTCGCGGTCGGCGTGGTGTGCCTAGTCCTGTTCGTGCACAGGCAGCGGCGCGTCGACAATCCGCTCATGGACATGCGCATCTTCGAATCGAAGAAGTTCTTCGACGGGCTCCTCGCGTCGGTGTTCCTGTTCGCCTGCTACATGGGCGTCACGTTGGTCATCCCGCTCTACGTGCAGGACGTGCTCGGCGGCACGTCGCTCGATGCCGGCCTCGTGACGTTCCCGACCGTGTTCACGGCCGTGCTCGTCAACCCGCTCTCGGGCATCCTGGCCGACAAGACCTCCCCGCGCTTCTCGGCGCTCATCTTCGGGACGTTCCTCGCGGTCGGCTCGGTGCTCAGCGTGACCGTGGGGGAGGCCACCCCGCTGTGGTTGCTCTCGGTGTACCAGACCATCCGCGCAATCGGCGTGTCGGGCCTCATCGGCCCGCTGCTCACGTTCTCGCTCTCGGGGCTTTCCGGTCCGCTCATCGGCCACGGCAGTTCCGCTGCAGTCGTTATCCGCCAGGTCGCGGCGACGTTCGGCACCGCCATCATGGTGTTCTGCGTCGCTGCCCTCCATCCGGTTTCCGCGGCCAACGGCTGGTCTGCGGCGTTTCCGTACCAGGCTGCGTTCGCCTTCTCGGCCGTCATGGGCGCAACGAGCCTCTTCCTCGTCATCACGCGCGTGAAATAGGAAAAATTATCCCTCTCATCAGAGTTTTCGACTTTGGCGAACCCTTTGTTTCGTATACAATGAATCCTGATGAAACGGACCGAGACGACAAACGAACGGCGAGAGAGACGCGATGCGAGTCGCGATGGGGCACGCGCCCGCTCGAGCGCCGCGGCGCCTCGGCAATACTCGGATAGCGAGATCCTCCGCAACCGCATCATCGCGGTCGTAATCCTGGTTCTACTCGTCGTGCTCCTCTTCAATCTCGTGACCTGCATAGGCCGTGCGCTGGGCGGCTCGAGCGAAACCGCCGCGGTGGCGTCCACGTCCGCGCAAGCTGCGGGCCAGACGCAAAGCAGCCAGACGGTTCAATCCGGCAACTCGGGCACGTCTGCCCAGACGGGGGAATCCACCGGCAGCGGCACGTCTGCCCAGGCCGGCACGTCCACGGGCGATGCCGCGACCACGAGCGGCAACGCTTCGGCCACGGGTTCCACGACTTCGGGCGCAACGACCACCGGCACGACCACGAGCGGCACCACCGGCTCCACGACCACGAGTGGCACCACCGGCTCCACCACCGGCACCACGACAGGCGCGAACGCCGACGGGCTTCAGGACGAAGACTCCGATTCCCTGATGGAAGACGAGGACGATCCCTACGGCTATGGTGACGAAACCGATGGCGTCGACGGCCAGGACTACTACGAATACGACGGGACCGACGGCTACGATGACGGCGGCTACGATGACGGCTCGTACTATGATGACGGCACGGGCTACTACGACGACGGCGGCGGCTACGACGAGTCGTACGACGCCGGGATGGAATAGCCCTTCCGCTGCAACCTATCCAAACCCATCTGTGAAATGAAGGTGAGCCGCACGAGGCGGGCGGTTCGCGGACGCATCGGTGCGCTACAATATCCAAGTTTGCGTCATAACGTATATCGAGGAGCTGGGAAACAGATGACCGATTTCACAAACGAGTATTGCATGCATACCGCGACGTGCGGTGAGCTGCGTAAAGATGATTGTGGCCGCGAGGTCACGCTGACCGGTTGGGCATGGCACAACCGCGACCACGGCGGGCTGATCTTCGTCGACCTGCGCGACCGTGCAGGCTACACGCAGGTGGTCGTCGACCCCGACTGCGTGAGCGCCGACGAGTTCGCCGTCGCCGAGCACTTCAGCCGCGAAGACGTGCTGAAGATCACGGGCAAGGTGCGCGAGCGCGGGCCCGAGGCCGTCAACCCCAACATGGTGACGGGCGAGATCGAGGTGCTGGCCAGCGCCATCGAGGTGCTGAACAAGTCGGTCCCCCCGCCGTTCTCCATCGAGGACGGCATCGAGACCGATGAGACCACGCGTATGAAGTGGCGCTACCTCGACATCCGCCGTCCCGAGATGCTCGCCAACCTCAAGCTGCGCCACCAGGTCGTCACCGCCATGCGCGCGGCGCTGAACAAGCGCGACTTCCTCGAGATCGAGACGCCCATCCTGGCCAACTCGACGCCCGAGGGCGCGCGCGACTACATCGTGCCGTCCCGTCCGAACCCCGGCAAGTTCTACGCGCTGCCGCAGTCTCCGCAGCAGTTCAAGCAGATGCTCATGGTCGGCGGCGTCGAGCGCTACTACCAGATCGCCCGCTGCTTCCGCGACGAGGACCTGCGAGCGGACCGTCAGCCCGAGTTCACGCAGGTCGACATCGAGTTGTCGTTCGTCCAGGGCGCCGACGTCATCGACACGATGGAAGACGTAATGCAGGCGACACTCGAG
>ODAI014792292.1_pt1 | contig 10842 bp, 8 predicted proteins | sample 1539321 | NCBI WGS metagenome assembly ODAI01 (sample SAMN02144231, study PRJEB22623) | gut metagenome | biome: sheep rumen | host: Ovis aries | place: New Zealand | reverse complement strand
GTCCCAGTGCTCTCCGATGAGGCTGGCCACCTCGGCGGCAGAGTCCACGGTTTCCCGCTGAGCAGCAGCGGGTTCCTCCTCTTTGTCAGGCTCCTCGGAGGCATCCGGGGCATCGGGCTGTTCCCCCAGCGTCTCCAGTTCCCCGGCATCCTCCGGCTCTGTCTCATCCGAAGCGGAGCGGTCCTCCGGCCCGGCAGCGGCAGTTTCTTCCGAAGTCGGCTGTTCTTCCGCCCCAGGCTCCTCCGGCTGTGGATCAATATCAGAAGGTTCCCCTTCCGCGGAAACGGTTTCCTCTGTCCAGGAGGTGTCCTCTGTCATGGCTGCGCTCCCGTCAGGGGCCATCTGCTCTGCCAGCACAGAGGCAGGCAGAAGCGCCGCCGTCAGAGCGAGGGCCAGCAGCAGGGAAATCAGTTTTTGCGGAAGTCTACCCATAAAAACACCTCAAAAAATCTTCGAAAACGGAAGGATTGACACGGGAATCATGTGGTTTTTTCACAAATTTAAACTTATTATAACGGAACCTGCCCTCCTGCGCAAGTGGCAGGTTTTCCCGGACAAACAGCGGCGGGCCAGAACGGTCCGCCGCTGATCTTCTTCTCAGGGTTCCTTTCTCCAGTCGTAGCACTGGTTGGCTGACAGATCCATCCGGTGTCCGTTGATGGACACCACTCCATCGCTCTCCCACACCACATCGGCGCTCTCCTCGTGATAGCGCCAGTAAATGTTCCTGATGCTGTCATCCTCCATGGTTTCCAGCTCGCCCCGAATGGAAAAGTCCGTGGTGGCGTTTCCGCCGCACAGATAGAGGTTGACCTGTTCCCTGCCTGACGGTGACGGATAAGAGGCCAGGTACGCTCCGGCGGGCAAGTGTTTCATGCTCCCAAAGCTGCTGAAAAGCGCCCCAATGGTTCCTATCACGACGGCAAATGGGATGACCGCTGCCAGCAATCTCAGTCTCCGCGTTTTCATCATGTTTTTACACATAGCCCCACAGTCCCCGGACGCTGACCTCACCGGAGGTGATGGTCTCCATGCGGCCGTCCGGGTGCCGGACCACCAGTCCAAAGTTGTCGTCTATCGCCAGTGCCTGGGCGGGCTCCACACTTCCGTTGGCCCGCAGCAGCTTCACAGGCTGTCCCACCGTCAGGCAGCGCTCCCGGTAGCGTTCCAGATAGTCTCCGCCGCCGGACAGCCAGGCAGCATACATCTCATCCAGTGCATTGATGATCTCCGCCGTCAGACGGCCCCGGGACACCGGCTTTCCCGCCGCCATGGCCAGGGAGCCGGCAATCTCTCGGATGTCCTCGGGGAAGTCCCCTTCCTTCTGGTTCACATTGATTCCGATGCCGGTGATGATGTGCTGCAGCGCTCCGCTCTCCCCTTCGATGGACATCTCCGTAAGGATTCCGCAGACCTTTTTTCGGTTCAGCACAATGTCGTTGGTCCACTTGATCTGGGGGCTCAGCCCGGTGGCAGTTTCAATGCCCTCGCAGATGGCCACCGCCACAAAGGCAGTCAGGTTCAGCGCTTTGACCGGGGGCAGATCCGGGCGCAGCAGTGCGCTGAGATAGATTCCCGTGTCCGGCGGCGACTGGAAGGTGCGCCCCAAACGGCCCCGGCCTCCGGTCTGCTCATTGGCCACCACCACGGTGCCGTCGCTGAGGTGCTGCGCCTCCCGCTTCAGGTAGTTGTTGGTGGAATCAATGACCGGAAAGCACTCCAGTATCCGGCCCACGTGCTCCACATGGACCCAGGGCAGAATTTCCCCCCGGCTCAGCCGGTCCGGTCCGGAAATCAGCCGATAGCCGCGGTTGGTAACTGCCTCAATCTCGTAGCCCTCCTGCCGCAGTCCGCTGACCGCTTTGGATACCGCTGCCCGTGATATTCCCAGCTCTCTGCTCATGGCCTCGCCGGAGGTGTAGCCCTCCGGATTCTGCCGCAGCAGTGCCAATATGGTTTCCCTGGTCATAGAATCCCCTCTTTCGCTGTGCCTTCAGCAGCCGGCCGCCATACCAGCTCCCTGTGCAGCACCTTTTCACTGGGCGCCCATGCCGGAGGCATGGGCTGTCTCTTTTGCCTCATTTTACCACTACTTTGGCAAATAAGCAACGGCCAGCCCGGTTTTGGGCCAGCCGTTTTCTCTTTTCAGGTATTTTTCAGCACTCGGCGTAGAGTTCCACCAGTTTTTTTGCCCACTTCAGCGGGGGTTCTCCCGCTTTGAGCTTCAGCACCACATTGGGTCTGTCGATATTGGCCGCCATGATTCGGTCCTTCAGCTCGGGCAGCGCTGCCAGCCTTGCAAACTTTCTGGGCAGGAATTCCCGGAGGAAGAAGGTGATCTGCAGCCCCTTCTGACGAATCTCCGTCATATCACACCCCGCCGCCGCACTTCTCAGCAGCGCAATCTGCACCAGATTTCCGGTCTCTCTGGGCACATCTCCGAACCGGTCCACCAGCTCGTCGATGATATCCTCCCCGTCCTGGGGGGTCCGGACCCGGGCAATGCGGCGGTACAGATCCATTCTCTGCTCCGCAGAGGGCACAAACCAGGGGGGAATACTGGCGGAAACGGACAGATCCGCGCTCACCTCTTCGATCCGCAGCGGCTTTTCGCCCCGCTCCTCCAGCACTGCTTCCTCCAGCAGCTTCAGGTACAGGTCGTACCCCACGCTCATCAGGTTTCCGGACTGCTGGGCGCCCAGCAGGTTGCCTGCTCCGCGAATCTCCAAATCCCGCATGGCGATTTTGTAGCCCGCGCCAAACTCCGCAAACTCCCGCACCGCAGACAGCCGCTTGGCGGCCACATCGCTGAGGATTTTGCCCCGCTGATAGGTCAGGTAGGCAAAGGCCCGCCGGCTGGAGCGGCCCACCCGGCCGCGAATCTGATGGAGCTGGGCCAATCCCATGCGGTCGGCGTCCTCAATGATGAGGGTGTTCACGTTGGGAATGTCGATTCCGGTCTCAATGATAGTGGTGCACACCAGCACCTGGACCTCCCCCTCCACCATCTGTGCCATGACGTCGGAAATCTGTTCCTGGGTCATTTTGCCGTGGGCCACAGCCAGGCGCACATCCTCATCGTCCAGCATCTCCCGGAGCAGAATGGCGGTTCGTTCAATGTCCTCCACCCGGTTGTGGAGGTAGTAGACCTGTCCACCCCGGCCGATTTCCCGCCGGATGGCGTCCACTACAATGGACCAGTCGTGCTCCAGCACATAAGTCTGCACCGGCTGGCGGTCCTGAGGCGGCTCCTCCAGCGTGGACATATCCCGCAGGCCGGACATGGCCATGTTCAGCGTCCGGGGAATGGGGGTGGCGGACAGCGTCAGCACGTCCACCTGCTTGAACCGCTCCTTGAGCTTTTCCTTCTGGCTCACGCCGAAGCGCTGCTCCTCGTCCACCACCAGCAGCCCCAGATCCTTGAACTCGATGCCTTTTGCCAGCAGCCGATGGGTGCCGATGAGTACGTCAATCATGCCAGTTCTGGTGTCGTCCAGAATGGCCTTGGCCTTTTTGCCCGTCTGATAGCGGCTGATCACCGCAATGCGGATGGGATATCCCTCAAACCGGCGCACCGCCGTCTGGTAGTGCTGGCTGGCCAGCACCGTGGTGGGCACCAGAATCGCCGCCTGCTTGCCCTCCAGCACGCATTTCATCACCGCCCGCAGCGCCACCTCGGTCTTGCCGTACCCCACGTCGCCGCAGAGCAGACGGTCCATGGGAACGGGCCGCTCCATATCCGCCTTGACCTCCGCCACACAGCGGATCTGGTCATCGGTTTCCTGGTATTCAAAGCTGTTCTCAAACTCGATCTGCCAGGGGTCATCGGGGTGAAAGGCGTAGCCCGGCCGGCGCTGACGCTCCGCATAGAGCTGAATCAGTCCCTTCGCCAGCTCCTGGGTGGCTTTCCGGGCTCTGGACTTGGCGCGGCCCCAGTCGGAGCCTCCCAGCCGGGACAGCTTCACCTTCTGGTGCCCGTCCACATCCTCGCCGCCGCCGATGTATTTGCTGACCATATCCAGCCGGGTCGCCGGAACATACAGGTGATCGCCGCCGGCATAGGCCAGCTTGACATAGTCCTGCACCTCGCCGTCCACCTTCATGGAGGTCATTTCCACATACCGGGCGATGCCGTAGGTTTCGTGAACCACCAGATCTCCCGGCTCCAGGTCGGTAAAGGACAGGAGCTTCTGCCGGTTGGTGGCCTTTTTCTTCGCCGGAGCGGCGCGTTTTCTGCCCCGCCTGGCCCCCATGCCTCCCCCTTCGGAGATCAGGGCAAAGCCCGGGTACTCAAAGCCGGAGGAAATGCTGCCCACACTCAGCACGGCCTGTCCCGGCTCCGGAAGCCGGTTCAGCTCCAGATCCAGACGAACGGACACCCCCGCCTCCTCCAGCAGATCGGAAAAGGCCTTGGCCCGGCCCTGGGTCTGGAACAGCACCACCACGGCGGAGCCGATGTTCTGATAGTGCTTCAGGTCGGATTCCGCCGTCTCCAGACTGCTGCCGAAGCTGGGCAGCTGCTTGCAGTTCACCGCCACCAGCACCCGGGGATCTGCCGGGTGGATGGAGGTCTGGAAGGAGTCCAGATACACGTTGGGATACTCCCGGGCCAGATACCCTCCCATCTGATCCATTTCAGCGCAGAATCTGACGTTTTCTCCCCACAGGATGCCGTTTCCGGACAGCGCTGTGATGTCCTCGTTCACCCGCCAGAGATAGTGGCTGGCCGCATCTACGCAGCGGTTGGACTCTCCCCAGCACACCAGTGCGTCATAGGGCAGATAGTCGCAGCCGCAGGCAAACTCCGGATAGATCAGGTCGAGATACCGGTCCGCCGCCGGGAACGCCACCCGCTCCGCAATGGCGCGGCTGTCCTGTTCCAGTGTGTTCAGCAGCGTCTGGTAATCGACATCCCGTTTTTTGCGGCTTTTTGCCGCCTTTTCCACCTGAATTTTTCGCCGCTCTATGGCCTCCACCAGACCCAGCAGCCCATGAGGGGCCAGCTGGAGCACCGTTTCCGCCGCCGGCAGCAGAATCGCCTGTTCCACATTCTCTGTGCGGCGCTGGGTGTCCGGGTCGAATTTTCCGATGGTGTCCACCTCTTCACCCCAGAACTCCGCCCGGACCGGGGCATCCGCCGCCGGGGAAAACACGTCTAACACGCCGCCCCGCTGGGCAAACTGGCCCGGTCCCTCTACCTGGGCGCAGCGGGTGTAGCCGCTCACCGTCAGCTGACGGGTCAGCTCCTCCATCTGGTAGCTCTCACCGATCTTCAGGGTGATGACGCTCTGCTCCAGCAGCTTCGGCGGCATGGTCCGCTGAAACAGCCCCTCTACCGTGGCCACCAGCACCGAAATCTCCCCGGTCTGCAGGCCGTGAAGCAGCTTCAGCCGCTGGTGTTCCCACTGGCGGGAGGCGGTGGCGTTGTGAAAGACAAATTCCCGCCCGGCCAGCAGCGGCACCGTTTCTCCGGTAAAGGCTGACAGGTCCCCCTGCAGACGCTTTCCCTCCTGCTCATCGGCGCAGACCATGACCAGAGGCCGTTCCGTTGCGGCACGGAGGGCGGCGGCCATCTGCGCCCGGTGGACGGTAGAAAGGCCGGAAACAGCGATGGGGCTGCGTCCGGTCTCCAGCTGAGAGAGAATCTCCTGAAATTCTGGCTGCTTTTGTGCAATTGTTGTCAGATGTTTCATATTCTGTCCTCACTGTCAGAACACACATCCGGCGCACCGGGGCATCGCCTCTCGCCGGAACGGGTTATTTGCTGTACTGATTCTGGGCCTTTTCAAATCCGTCCTTCAGGATCATCTCCACCGCATCGGCGGCCCGCTGGGCGGCGTCGTCCATCAGTCTGGCATCCTCCGGGGAGAAATGGCCCAGCACCCAGGCCGCCAGATCGTAGTCCGGATGTGGCTTTTTGCCCACTCCCATCTTGATGCGGGGAAACTGGTCGCTGTTCAGCATATGAATAATGGATTTCAGGCCGTTGTGGCCGCCAGCGCTGCCCTTTTTCCGCAGGCGCAGCACACCGGGCGCCAGAGAGATGTCGTCACAGACCACCAGCACCCGCTCCGGCGGAATCTTGTAGAAGCTGGCGGCCTCCTCCACTGCCTCGCCGGACAGGTTCATAAAGGTCTGGGGCTTCATGGCCAGCACGCGCTTGCCGCCGCACTCTACATCTGCCACCAGCGCCTTGAATTTGATGCGCCTGATGCGCTCGCCGGTCTTTTTCTCAAAGGCCTCTGCCGCCCGGAAGCCGGCGTTGTGACGGGTGTTGTCGTATTTGTCGCCGGGATTGCCCAGAAAAACCACCAGCCACTCAACCGGTCCTGTGGGCTTGCGAAGAAAAAACATAGAATTGTCTCCTTTGTCTGCCTGGGCGTTTCTCTGAGAACGCCTATAAGGGTCATCGCAGCACGATGACCCTTAGCAGGATATGATAAATTGAAAAAATCATGCCTTTGGAATGCCGGAGAACCTCCCCGGCTGATTCTGCTCAGCGGTAGATGTTGTTGATGGAAGTATCGTTGTAGCAGCGGGAAATGGCCTCGGCAAAGGTGTCCGCCACGGAGATGTAGCTGATCTTCTTGCTCACGTTGGCGGGGGCAGGAATGGTGTTCAGCAGCACCATCTCCTCAATGGGGGAGTTGTCGATGCGCTCCAGGGCGGGACCGGACAGAACGCCGTGGCTGGCGCAGGCGGAGACGCTTGCCGCGCCGCCGATGTTGACCAGCGCTTTGGCCGCGCCGCACAGAGAACCGGCGGTGTCCACCAGGTCGTCCAGCAGGATCACGTGCTTGTCCTTCACGTCGCCGATGATGTTCATGACTTCAGAGGAGTTGGCCTTCTGGCGGCGCTTGTCCACGATGGCCATGGGCATCCCCAGCTTCTGAGCGAAGTTCCGGGCCCGGGCAACGGAACCCACGTCAGGGGAGACCACCATGGTCTGCTCCATGCGGGTTGCATACTTTCTCTTGAAATAATCCACAAACAGGTTGCCGCCAGTCAGGTTGTCCATGGGGATATCAAAGAATCCCTGGATCTGCAGGCAGTGGATGTCCATCGTAATGATGTGGTCTGCGCCGGCCTTGGTAATCAGGTCGGAGACCAGCTTGGCGGAGATGGGATCGCGGGGCTTGGTCTTGCGGTCCTGACGTGCGTAGCCGAAATAGGGAATTACAGCGGTAATCCGTCCGGCAGAGGCGCGTTTGAGAGCGTCGATCATGATCAGCATTTCCATCAGGTAGTCGTTGACGCTGTGGAAACCGGCCTCCCCCTTCTTGCCGGTAGCACAGGTGGACTGGATGATGTACACATCGCTGCCTCGGACAGTTTCATAGAAGGAAGCGAAATTCTCACCGTCTGAGAAGGTTCCGCACTCGGAATTGCCCAGCGGTACACCCAGTTTGGCACAGATTGCCCGGGCAAGTGCGGGGTTGGAATTGCCGCTGAAAATCTTAATATCTTTCATAATCTAAAAGCAGTCCTCTCAGTTATCACATCAAAATTTGTCTGGGCTATTTGTAACGAACCAACCTGTTGGGCTCCTTCTGGCAGAGCAGCGTCCCGCATTGGGCGACAAAAAACCGTCCAGCATCAAAGCAACACCCCGCGCTGAACGCTGGTGCTGTTACGGAAAACAGTCTGTTTTCTTGCTGAACGGTTGACAGCAGGGTATAAGAAGGCAATTCCCTGTATTTGCATTCTCACACAGGAAATCCTCATCTCTTTTCCACCCGGCCTTTCGGTAAAATGTCGGTATCTGATCTCCGTTCATGGAATCTCCATGGCGCGGAAAGTTCATTACGGCTATATTATAACAAATAAACTTTTCTTTGCCACCTTTTTTTGCAGATTTTTCCTCAAATTTTTAGATTTTGTCGTTTTTACAGTTTTGACTTGAATTTCTTTTTTGTTTTCGTTGTTTTTGCCAGCGCTCTTGCCCCGCTGTTTTCCGTGGGGGAGCTGCTCTTCTCAAAGGTTAACGCATCTTTTTTACGTTTTGCCGGCAAAGGGGCAGCTTCAGCCCAAAACAGTTGCTTTTTCCGCGGGGAATGTGGTATACTGCAAAAGAATTTCCAAAAAGGGGTTCCCTCTGACGGAATTCAAATCAAACAGACAGACGAGGTTTTTATGATCGAATTCAAACGTCCGCAGCTGGAAGACCGCTCCTGGATGGAGCCTTACCTGAGAGGCTCCGGTTTTCGCAGCTGCGAATACACCTTTACCAATCTTTACACCTGGGCCGGCCCCTACCTGCAGTCTGCCGCTGTTGTAGAGGGCTTTCTGGTGGTCCGCACCGACTACGACGGGGGCAGCTACAGCTGGGGCGCCGGCTCCGGCAGCCGCCGGGACATGATCCTTGCCCTGTACCATGACGCACAGCAGCGCGGCGTCCCCTTCCGGCTGTGGGGCATGACTGAGGAGCAGTGTCAGCAAATTGAGGACCTGTTTCCCGGGATGTTCACCTTTCAAAACTTCGAAGACGGCGCAGATTACTGCTACACCGCAGAGAAGCTGGCCACCCTGTCCGGAAAAAAGCTCCACGCCAAGCGGAACCATATCCACCGGTTTGAGGACAATTTCCCGGACTGGCGCGTGGAAGAAATCACCGAAGAAAACCTGTCTCAGTGCCTGATCGTGGCGCAGGACTGGGAAAAAGAGGAAACCGCCGCCGGCCTGGACGACTGGGAGGAGCGCGCCGGGGAAGCTGCGCTGCACAAGGCCGCAAAGCACTACCGGGAGCTGGGTCTGGAAGGACTGATCCTCTACGGAGAGGACAAGCCCCTGGCATTCACCATGGGCCAGCCCATCAGTGGGGACACTTACGATGTGATTTTTGAAAAGGCCTACGGCGAAGTACAGGGGGCCTATGCTATGATCAATCGGGAATTTGCCCGCTGGGTACAGAAGCATTACCCGGAAATTGTCTACCTGAACCGGGAGGACGACATGGGCGAGCCGAATCTGCGCAAGGCAAAGCTGTCCTACCACCCGGACCTGATGGTGAACAAATATCTGGCCTCCCTGAAGGACGGGGCAGTTCTGTGAACACCGTGTGCCGTCCCTCCACCGCCGGGGAGGTCCCCCGGCTGAAAGCGCTGTGGAAGCGCTGTTTTGGCGATGAGGACGGCTACATTGACCACTATTTTCGCACCTTTTACCGTCCGGAGCGGGCGCTGGTGCTGGAAGCAGAGGGCACAGTTGCCTCCATGCTGCTGACCTTTCCCTTTGCGGTCTGTACCTCCGACGGTGCCTGTATGCCTGCCTGCTACATTTACGCCTTCTGCACGGACCCGGCGCTGCAAGGGCGGGGATATGGCCGCCGGCTGCTCTCCTGTGGGGAAGATCGGGCCGCCCGGGCAGGCTGCGCCGCCGCGCTCATGGTGCCCGGGGAGCAGAGCCTGTTTCAATTTTACGAATCTCTGGGCTATGAATCCACCGTTTTCTGTCGGGAGCAGCCCTTTTTTCCGGGGCAGCCCGGCCGCTGTTTCCCCCGCCCCTGCACGGCAGAGTTTTACAACCGGCAGCGGGAAAAGTGGCTGAAGGGCCTGAACCACATCCGCTATCCCCTGCCGGTGCTGGAGTATCAGAAAAGTCTGTGCCGGAATGCCGGAGGCGGATTCTATGACCTGGGAGGCGGCGTCGCCGCAGCGGAGCGGGACGAGAACCAGCTGCTGATCCGGGAACTGCTCACCGACGACCCGGAGGCGGCAGCGTCCGCACTGCTGGGGCTTCTGGGGGGAGAAACCGCTCGTGTCCGGCTGCCGGTGCTTCCCGGTGAGACCGGCCAACCCTTCGGCGTGGTCAAATGGCTGACCCCTTTCCGCCCGGCTTCGTGGGCCAACGGCTGGCTGGCCTTTGGCTTTGACTGAGGGCTGTGCCGCTTTTACAGAAAATTCATACAAGAATCTGTTGAAAAAAACACTGTGTTATGGTAAAGTATAGACATCCAAACCCCCTTTTCCCCTGGAGAAAAGGGTACACTACAACAAGGAGTGATTTCCTATGGTAAGAGTCATCATGGAGGGCGCCGGCGCCGGCAAAACCAAGCAGCTGATCGATCTGGTCAACGACGCTGTGAACACTGAGCACGGCAACGTGGTTTGCATTGAGAGAAAGCCCGAGCTGACCTACAATGTCCATCACGATATCCGTCTGGTCGCCGCCAGTGATTATGAGCTGAATTCCATCCCCGTTTTCAAGGGCTTTTTGTCCGGTATGTACGCAGGCAACTACGACATCACCCACATTTTCGTGGACAACCTGTGCAAGATCGTCGACAACTTTGATCCCGTTGAGATCGAGCGTTTCCTGAACTGGCTGGACATCTTCGGCACCAAGAACAACCTGAAGTTCACCGTCACCATCTCCGCCCGTCCGGAGCTGGACACCGAGGGCATCCGCAAGTACTGCTGAGGCTTCGCCCCCGCTATCCCAAACATGAAGAGCGTTCCCAGTTCGGGAACGCTCTTTTTTCATCAGGTTCGTTTAAACTGCTTTTCCAGCTGTTTTCTTGTCATTTCGATGGCCACAGGCCGTCCATGGGGGCAGTATTTCACCTGTCCGCTCATCACTGCCTCTGCCACCGCCCGCAGCTCCTCCGGGTCAGACTTCCAGCCGCCCTTGATGGCGGACTTGCAGGCCATGGTGTGCAGCACCTCGTCCCGGGCCGCAGAGGGGTCCGCGGTGCCGGTGGTCAGGAACCTCTGTGCCAGCTCCGCCAGGGTGGATTCCACCTGCCCGGTGCTGAGGTAATCCGGCACCTGCCGAACAATCAGCGCGCCCTTGCCGAAATCCTCCACTTCAAATCCGAACTGCTCCAGCAGCGGCAGCTGTGCC
>ODAI012666019.1_pt1 | contig 10842 bp, 9 predicted proteins | sample 1539321 | NCBI WGS metagenome assembly ODAI01 (sample SAMN02144231, study PRJEB22623) | gut metagenome | biome: sheep rumen | host: Ovis aries | place: New Zealand | reverse complement strand
GTCTTTGTAGGAGTTGCAGGCGTCTTAGTGGGTGCCGCCGGAGCTTTTGTGGGTTTAATTGCTGTCTTGGTGGGAACAGGTGTGTCTGTCGGCACCGGTGTCGGCTCTTTTGTGGGGACCGGTGTGTCGGTCACCGTCGGAGTGGGTGTCTCAGTCGGAACCGGAGTCGGTGTTTCGCTCGGCTCGGGTGTAGGTGTATCCGTCGGCAAAGGCGTGCTGCTTGGCACAGCTGTGCTTGCAGCGGCTTGCTCTTTGGTCGGTGTTTCGCTCGGTGCCTGTGTTTCGCTCGGATCGATGTCCATTATCCGGTCTGTCTTGCTTTCCACATCCGTGCTTGTGGTCTTGTTCCTGCTTTTCAGTATCGAAACAACGATCAGCAGGGCAAGCATCAATGCCAGCACCGGATATGCCGCAAGCTTTATTATCTTCTTCTTTGTATTTTTCTTTTCCATCCATCGTTCTCCCGCAAAATACCATAAATCATCGATACAATAAGCCCCGCAAGGCTTTAAAACGATTTTATCACAAAAAATACACGCAGGCAAGTTTTTTAATTTTCTTCTTGAAGGAAATGCCAAGTTGTAGTATCATGATAGGGCACGATTTTTTAGGAGAGATTGATTTATGCAGCCCGAAACTCTAATGCTTTACAAACTTATCATATTATATACTCTGAACAGGGTTGACTTTCCGATGTCAAACGCCCAGCTCACCAACTTCATCACCGAGCATGAATATACCAGCTATTTTAACGTTCAGCAGGTATTAAGCGAGCTTGAAGAGGATAAATATATTTCAAAGGAAACCACGAGGAGCCAGACTCTTTACCGTATCACATCCGAAGGACGCGAAACACTTTCCTTCTTTTATAAAAAGATTTCAAAGGAAATTCGCGATGACATCGATATCTATCTTTCACAGGAAAAATATGCCCTGCGCGAGCAGGTATCCTCTCTTGCGGATTTCTATGAAACCACTCCTGGCGAATACGTCGCAGAACTGAAGATACTTGAGAGGGGCAGCGTGCTTATCGAAATGAAGCTTACCGTCCCGAGCCTTTTTGCCGCAGAAACCGTATGCGACAAATGGAAACAAAAAAACGCAGACATATATGCCTACGTTGTCAATACTCTTATAAATGATACAGGAAACACTACCCCTTAAGCTCAAAGCTGTAATTGTGGTTTTCCGCACAAAGATCATGGAACAGAAGAACCAGAGCATCTCCGTAACCGAGCGAGATGCTTTCTTTGTTTATCAGTATCACCTTCATCGGGTCTGTTTCTTTTACAAGGATCTGGTAAAGCGAATCCAGATTTCTTGCATAGTAATAAGGAAGCAGAAATGAATTTTTAAGATAATCATGCATTTCCACTTTTGTTTTCATTTCGTTTCCATCAAGTATTATCTCTCTCATGTCAAACCTCCGTATCCGGAAAAAGCTTTTCTTCGATCAGTCTCCAAATATCCAAAACACCTGCTTTCGTCACTGACGAAAAAGGAATGAGCACACTGTCCTTGTCAAGCTCAAGCCCCTGTTTTACTGTTTTTAACTGCTTTTGCAGCTGGCTTCTGTTTATTTTATCGGCTTTTGTCGCAATGACAACGCTTCTAAGCCCCGCATTCTTCACCCATTCATACATCTGCCTGTCGTTTGCGTTAGGCTCATGCCTTATATCGACAAGCAGGAACACAAGCTCAAGCTTTTTGGATGAATTCAGATATTTTTCTATCATTTTTCCCCACTTTGCCTTGATCTCCTGTGAAACCTTCGCATAACCGTAGCCGGGAAGATCGACGAAATAAAGCTCCTTGTTTATATTGAAGAAGTTTATGGTCTGCGTCTTTCCGGGCTGTGAGGAGGTCCTTGCCAGAGCCTTCCTGTTAAGCAATGCATTTATGAGCGAAGACTTGCCGACGTTCGACCGTCCGGCAAAGGCGAATTCCGGCAATACATTTTCAGGCAGCCTGCTGCTTATTCCGCAGACTGTTTCAAGCTCTGCACTTTTAATGACCACCGGAACCACCTCCTGTCTTATCCTACTTTTTTAACCGATGAATCCCTGATGATATCGGGTTTTGTAATTCCCTTTACCGCATCCTCCGTGATCACGCATCTTACCGCAGTCTCATCAGAAGGAATCTCATACATCACATCCATCATTATATTCTCGATTATCGAACGAAGTCCTCTTGCGCCGGTATTTCTCTCTTCGGAAAGCTTTGCAATGGCGCTCAGGGCCTCCTTTGTAAACTCGAGCTTCACTCCGTCAAGTCCGAGGAGCGCATCATACTGTTTGACAAGTGCGTTCTTGGGCTCCGAAAGGATTCTGATAAGCTCCTCTTCGGTAAGCCTGTCGAGGGCAACCGTAACAGGTATACGTCCGATAAACTCGGGAATCAGTCCGAACTTCACAAGATCCTGAGGCAGGCACTTTCTGAAAAGGTCGCCTATGGCCTCATTGCTTTTTTCAAGTATTTCGGAATTAAAGCCTATACCCTTCTGTCCTATCCTACTTTCGATTATCTTGTCAAGTCCGTCAAAAGCGCCGCCGCAGATAAAGAGTATGTTCGTTGTATCGATCTGGTACATTTCCTGCTGAGGATGCTTTCTTCCGCCCTGCGGAGGCACGCTTGCATTTGTACCCTCAAGAATTTTAAGAAGGCTCTGCTGAACGCCCTCACCCGAAACATCCCTGGTGATCGAAACGTTTTCGCCCTTCTTTGTGATCTTGTCGATCTCGTCAATATATACTATGCCGTGTTCCGCACGGTGAATATCATAATCCGCTGCCTGTATGAGCTTTAAGAGTATGTTTTCAACATCCTCGCCCACATAGCCGGCCTCGGTAAGAGTTGTCGCATCGGCGATCGCAAAAGGAACATTTATTATCTTAGCCAGAGTCTGCGCAAGATATGTTTTTCCCGAACCCGTGGGTCCGATGAAAAGCACATTGCTCTTCTGAACCTCGACGTCAAGCTTCTCGCCCGAAAGCACTCTCTTGTAATGATTATATACCGCAACCGAAAGAGCTTTTTTCGCAGTATCCTGCCCGATTACATAATCATCAAGGAAAGCCTTCATTTCCTTCGGCTTGATCAGCTTGATATCGTCAGAGCCCGCCCTGTTTTTAAGCTTCCTCTTTGAGGCCTTTGCCGCCCTGATGTTCTCCGTGTCAAACATAGGGAACATGTCAACGCCGATTATGTCAACGCAGAGCGCCGTACATTCGTTGCAGATATAAATATCGTCGGGGCCTTTTACAAGCTTAGCAACCTGAAGAGCACTCTTTCCGCAGAATGAGCAGCGTTCTTCATTTATTGTATTTCTTGCCAAAGTTCTTCCTCCTTAATATCAGCTTTTTCTAACGGCTGACGATAACTTCGTCGATAAGCCCGTATTCCTTTGCTTCGTCGGCCGAAAGCCAGTTATCACGGTCGGTATCGTTAACAATCTGCTCATAAGGCTTTCCGGTGTTCTCGGCAAGCATATGGTTCATCTTTTCCTTGGTCTTAAGTATATGCTTTGCGGAAATCTCAATTTCGGTAGCCTGACCCTGTGCACCGCCGAGAGGCTGATGGATCATTATCTCTGCATTCGGAAGCGAATATCTCTTTCCCTTTGTTCCGCCCGCAAGAAGAAAAGCTCCCATGCTGGCTGCAAGTCCTACGCAGATGGTTGAAACATCGCATTTAATGTACTTCATCGTATCATAAATTGCCATACCTGCAGATATTGATCCGCCCGGGCTGTTGATGTAAAGGCTGATATCTTTTCCGGGATCCTCCGACTCAAGGAAAAGAAGCTCTGCAACGATAACGCTCGCGCTTGCGTCATTAACCTCTCCGTCAAGGAAGATGATCCTGTCCTTTAAGAGCCTTGAGTAGATATCATATGATCTCTCGCCTCTGCTTGTCTGTTCGATTACGTAAGGTATTAAACTCATTCGGTACCTCCTTTTAGAAAAATCAGAGCCGGTTAAGGCTCTGATCGTTTATTTATTCCTCTGTCTTGTCGGCAGCTTTCTTTTTGGTCTTTGCAGTTTTCTTTTCAGCCTTGGCTTCCTTTGCATTTTCTGCTATCAGCTTTGCAGCCTTTCTGCAGAGCAGGTCAGCCTTGAGCTCTTTGTCACGGTCGCCGAAGATTTCCTTAACCTTCTCAACTTCCATGCTGTACTGCTTAGCCATCTCTTCATATTCTTTGTTCATGTCCTCTTCGGTAACTTCGAGCTTCTCCGCAGCGGCAACAGCCTCAAGAGTAAGTCTTGTGCGGATTCTTGAAATTGCCTGAGGCTCCATGGTCTCATAGAACCTGGCCTTGTCAAAACCTGTGAACTGGAAGTACTGTTCCATGTTCATGCCCTGAGCCTTAAGTCTGTATGCGAAATCCTGAGCCATCTGTTCCTTCTGGGATTCGATCATGGGCTGGGGAATTTCAATTGTTGAATTTGCGGAAGCCTTGGAAACTGCCTCGTCCTCCTTAGCCTGCTCAGCCTGAGCCTTCTTGTTTTCCTCAAGACGCTTCTTTATGTCAGCCTTATACTCTGCAAGAGTTTCGAATTCGGATACCTCGGATGCAAACTCATCGCTTGCTTCCTCAACGACCTTCTTCTTTATGGACTTAACGGTGCACTTGAAAACAGCAGGCTGTCCTGCGAGCTCTTTTGAATGATAATCCTCGGGGAAGGTAACATTTACGTCAAATTCTTCACCGATATTCTTTCCGATGATCTGATCCTCGAAACCGGGGATGAATGCGCCGGAACCGATCGTAAGAGGATAATCGGTACCCTTTCCGCCGTCAAATGCAACTCCATTTACAAAGCCTTCGAAGTCAATAATTGTTTCATCGTCTTTCTCAACAGCTCTGTCGGTCACATCAACCTTCTTTGCATTCTGCTCAAGAGCCTTATTTACCTCGGCATCAACTTCCTCATCGCTGACGCTTACGTCAGCTGCGGTAACCTCAACTCCCTTGTACTCTCCGAGAGTAACCTCGGGCTTTACTGCCACGGTAGCTGTAAAGATAAAAGGCTCGCCCTTCTTGATCTGTGTAACATCGATGGTAGGTCTTGAAACTATTTCGATATCTACCTCGTCATAGGCTTTTTCATATGCTGTCTGGATCAGCTCGTTTGCCGCATCCTCATAGAACATTTCAGGTCCGTACATTTTCTCGATCATTGCGAGAGGTGCCTTTCCTTTACGGAATCCTGCTATATTGATTTTGCCCTTATTTTTCTGATATGCTTTCTGGTAAGCTGCAAGAAAATCCTCAGCGGGACACTCGATTGTGAGCTTAGCCATACTCTTCTCTAATTTTTCAACTGTACAACTCATCGGTCGTTCCTCCAAAATATTTTACGAAACATGATTATAGCACAACGTATTGCTCTGTGTCAATCACTATTTCCTATAATAATAAGGTTTAAACTGTCAGTTAAAAGCGGCTTCCGCAAACCGGAAGCCGCTTATTGATTTTTTATTTCCAAAAAGCCTTATCACTTCTTGTTATTGTCGAGAGCAGTTGCAAAATCATCGGCATTGAGAGGCTTGTTTCCTCTGACTTCAACCTGAATGTCATCAAGCTTCTTAAGATCCGGATTCTCTTCGATCATCTTGACTGTTCTCATATTATTGAGAGCATACTTGGTCATGTAGGAATCGAGCGAGATCACGAAGCCCATATTCTGCAGCTCCTGAAGTATTGAAACAACTCTGTAGAAGTTGCTTTCGTTAACGCCCTCCGGAATGATGAATTCGACAAGCGAAGCGGGTATCGGATATTTCTCGATCACTTCTTTGGTATGCTTCATGAATTCAGGGCTGAACATGTACTGCCATGAGCATGCAAGCGAAATGATCGGCGGCTTGATCTCTCTTCCGATCCACTCTGCAAGGAGCCTGAAGGTCTCTTCGTGCATATAGGAATCGATCACCTGTATGAAACCGTCCTCAGCCATAATATCGGCAAAGGAATCTCTTTCGATAACCTGACCTTCTTTTGTTACCCATCTCACAACAACGTCTGCCTTGACAACCTCACCGTCATCATCACGCCTCGGCTGGAAGAATACACGGAATTCCTTGTCTTCAAATGCCTTGTGCATATTGCTGCGGACAAAGTTCGCGAAGGTCGCGCCGGATTTAAGGGTATCTGAGTAGAATGCTATCTCAACCTCATTCTGCTCGGTTCTTGAATTGATGCTCTTTCTTGCGGTATTTGCATATTCGATCATTTCACCGATCTTAACGCCGTGTCCGTTCATTCTGTAAACACCGACCCATGTGCGAAGTTTAACATCGGGATACATTCTGTGAACCGCTGCGATCGCGCCCTGCATGATCATTTCAAGCCTTGCAACGATACGCTCCTTGTCATCATAGTCAAGGAACATTACAAAGGTCGAGCCCGAAACCCTCGCAAGATATTCCTCTTCCTTCAGCTGATCCTGAACGCTCTTTGAATAGATGATCAGAACCTCGTCACATATTGCATAGCCCCAGAGATCGTTGATCTCGTTGAAATCCGGTATGTTGAAATATACAAACAGGTTCTGAGGCTTTCTCATTATGGAAATCTTATCCTCGACAATCTGTTCAAGTCTGTCCACTGTGAGCTGACCGGTAAGAAGATCCTTCGATTTCATTCTGTCGACAAAGGCGGTAACATCGGTCCAGCAGATGAAATCATAGCTTGTATTGCCGTGATTAACGGTGGTGGCAGTTGATGTAAACCATTTTTTATTCTTTTCGAAATAGCTCTCCATTGCACAGCGGCTCTTGTTTCCGCCGCGAAGTCCCGGCAGAGGACAGTTTTTACAGGGCTCATTCTTGCCCATTACAGTCTTATAGCAGACAAGGTTATCCTCTTCCGCAACATACTGCCTTCCGTTCGCATCACCGACGAAGATGAGCTTGTAGGAATCGGGCATAACGGCATAGTCGGTAACGAGCTGGTTGTTCATTACGTCACGCGAATACTCAATCTCTTCCTTGAGCTGATCCCTGGTACGGATACGTTCCATGTATATGCACAAAAGCTTGGAGAAATTCACAAGGAAATCGGTTTCCTCCTTGGACCAGCTCTGACCGAGCGGTCTTTCAAAGCTTATGCAGGTAATGGCATTGTCTTCCTCGTCAATCTTGTACTGAAGAAGAGCAACGGGTGCGAATACGTTTGCAAGCTCTCCGGGAACTTCAAAATCAAGTCTTGAAGAATTCTCGCAGAAGAAAAGCGCATCATTCTTGAATCTTGCATATACGCTGTCCCACTGTGCGTCAACCACACGTTCATATACACGCATGTAAGGTATTGCCTTTTCGTTCCAATAGTATTTGATAAAGCAGGTAGAACCGCGCTTATCGTAATTGTATGTGTAGATTCTGGTATATTTGTAGTATTTACCGATCTCGGCAAGAACCTTATTTATTTCGTCGGGATTTGCCTCATCGCTGGCAAGCATGTCCATCACTCTGTCAACAAAATATTTCTCAACCTTGCCGTACTGTGACATCTTCTGCTCGCGGATGATTTTTCTCGCTTCTGTGGTACCCTCTTCATCGGCGTTCTTCTTAACCGTATGAGGATTGTTTGCAAGCGTAGTTGCATAGAACTCGCAGGGCTTTGAAGGATTTTCCTTGGCAGCCTGGAGAGCTATCGATGCTTTTTTGTAGAGAGTTGAATAATCCTTGCCGTCTTCGGGGCATACGGAAACACCGATCGAAAGAGTCAGCGGCGTATCTCTCTTGAGCACCAGCCTGTTTGTCATCTCGATTATCGACTTTGCGATTTCGATGACCGCACCGGCATTTTTTATCTCGCGAAGGAATACCGCAAAGGAGTCACCCTCGATACGGGCAACCATTTCATCCCCCTTGAACATTCCTGCAAGAGCATTGCCGAAAGCTTCAAGCACATATTCGCCGTAGGAATTACCCCACTGTTTGTTTATCGATGCGAAATTATTTATGTCAAGCAATATAAAAGCATGATGATCCGTTACGCGGCTTCTTGAGATGGCAACCGAAATTCTTGAAATAAAAGAATCTCTTGTCATCAGACCTGTGATTATGTCGCTTTCGGCACGTTTGATCATTATTGCGTCGGCCTGCTTTTCGGAATCGATGTTCATCGATCTTCCGACAACCTTTTCGGGAAGACCGTCCGTACCCTTCACGGTGTAGCCTTCAAAACGTACCCATACATAATGGTCTGTTCCGGTATCCATTCTCATTTCATAAGAGAAAGTCGGTTCTCCGGCATCCATGCTGTCAACAAATTTATCAAAGATCGGAATATCAGCAGGATAAATCTCATTGCTGTTTTTGATGGTTTCGCGATAATTGTCTATAACCCCGCCGAATGCTCCCTCAAGGCTCTTGCTCTGAACCAGTCTCTTTCTTTTGATCTCATACTCCCAAAGACCGCAATCAAGCATTTCCTTAATGAAATTCAGTTTTTCCTTTTCACGCTGCAGTTCCTGCTCAAGCTCGGCAATTCTAGACATGTCGAACTTTTTGGGAGTTCTGTTTTCTCCTGCCATTGTTCTCACCCCTGATTTTATAGTTCATTTAGACAAGGATATACCCCTGCACAAAATATATTATAGCATAATTTGCTACTCTTCCCACAACTTTTTTTGTATTTTGCAATTATGTAAAAAAAGACGTCATTTTAGAGCGATTTTTAAAGCAATTCACGTAAACTGTATGCCTTTTGATATCTTTTTTGCCGTCTCGCTGCCTTCAATGCACTCAAGCAGGGCAAGAGCAAAATCGATTGCGGTTCCCATGCCCCTTGAAGTGATGATTTTTCCGTCCTTAACCACCTTTGCACCGTACATTACTTCGGCACCGTCAAGCTTATCCTCGAACCCCGGGTAGCAGACAGCCTTTTTCCCTTTGAGAACACCGTTTACGCCGAGCACGGATGGTGCCGCGCATATTGCCGAGATCCACTTGTCCGCCTTCATGTAGTCGGCAAGCACCTTTTTAAGACCCTCGTGTGCCATAAGAGCATTTGTGCCTTTAAGTCCTCCGGGAAGAACCACCATGTCTCCGGCATTAAAATCAACATCGCCGAACATTCTGTCGGCTTCAAGCTTTATCGAATGTGAGCCGAGTATGTTCAGATCCTTTTCAATTGATACTGTCTCGCAATCAACCTTTCCTCTTCTCAAAATATCCACAACCGTAAGGCCTTCAATTTCTTCAAATCCGTTTGCCAGCATCACATAAACCTTTGCCATTTTTCTTCTCCTTTGTGTTTTAATATAAAATAAAGGCTGCCGCTTGATTTGCGACAGCCTTGCCTGCTTAAATGATTATTCCGTTGCCTGAGTCTCTGCTGCCTTTACCGCAACGTTAGTTACTTTGACATCAGAGCTGCCGCTTCTTACCTTTATTGCAATCTGTCCGGAAGAACGTTTGCTTGTATCTACGAAGAACGAGGTTATGTTTTCGCATACGCTGCTTCCGCCCGAAGTTTTAACCTTCTTGGCCGCCTCAATCTTTGTAGCGGGGTTGGTGGCATTTCCGGTATATTTACCGGTAACTTTGTATACCGTTGTTCCTTCAAGATAGTAAACAATATATTCATTGTTGTTTGCTATGCAAAGTCTCGGAAGTGTTGCGCCCGAATACTGTGCAACATAGAAATCGGCCTCCACCTCGGCTTTTTCGATTGCCGACTTAATCTCGCTCTGGAAGCCGCTTACATCCGAGCCGCCTCCGGAATTCTTATTGCCGAAAATCATCTTCGAAACTATGAAAGATCCCACGATCAATGCAATTGCGATCACAGCGGCAATTCCGAGCATTACGGGATTCAGAGCACCGCTGGCTTTTCTCTCTTCCTTAAGCCTTCTGGCTTCTTCTTTGGCCTTTTCTTCCGCTTCCTTCTTTGCTCTCTCGGCAGCCTGAGCTTCTTCCTTGGCTTTCTGCTCTGCTTCCCTCTTAGCCTGTTCTGCGGCTTCCTTCTCGGCCTTTATTCTTGCTTCTTCTTCAGCCTTTGCCTTTGCGGCGGCTTCTTTCTTTGCGCGTTCCTCAGCTTCAGCCTGAGCCTTGAGCTGTGCAGCCCTTTTCTCTGCGGCTTCAGCCTCGGCTTTTGCTCTTGCCTCAGCCTCGGCAGCCTTCTGTGCTGCTATCTCGGCCTGTCTTCTTGCTTCCTCTTCCGCCTGTCTTGCGGCTTCCTCTGCTTCGCGCTGAATTCTTTCAGCTTCCGCCTGAGCTTTTTCTATCTCTTCAAGCTGCCTTCTTGCTTCTTCCTCTGCTGCCTTGATCGCAGCATCGGCTTCAGCTAAAGCTGCTTCCTCGGCAGCTTTCTGTGCGGCAGCTTCTTCTTCCGCACGTCTTTTCGCCTCTTCAAACTGGGCAAACATATCATTGGGATCCATAGTGTAAAAACCTCCATGAAACATACTATGATAATTTTAATATTATTTTAAGAATTAGTCAAGCATATTTTAGCTATTTAATGTACTTTATTATATAAAATAAAAACTCCTGAGGTGATTTCAATCCCCGGAGTTTCTTGCGGATAACAGGACTTGAACCTGCACCCTCGCGGACCAGAACCTAAATCTGGCGTGTCTGCCAATTCCACCATATCCGCATATTGTCGTAAGCCTGAAAGGGTTACGACAGTCAGTCCGCGCTTCTCGCCGAAGTGGCATCGAATCCTTAACGGATTCGATAAACGACGCTTGACGCGGTTAATTCAACAACATTTTCGCTTCGCGAAAACGTCGCCGGGTCGTAAAGGTATCTTCCCACTGCTTCGCAGCGGGCCCCTCCTTGCGACAAACACTGGGCCAGTTGGATTCGAACCAACGAATGCAG
>ODAI012292975.1_pt1 | contig 10842 bp, 6 predicted proteins | sample 1539321 | NCBI WGS metagenome assembly ODAI01 (sample SAMN02144231, study PRJEB22623) | gut metagenome | biome: sheep rumen | host: Ovis aries | place: New Zealand | reverse complement strand
CAGAGTGTGCTCCACTTGCCGTCCTCATCATCTTTTTCTTCGCGGATATTCCAGAAGACCTGGCTTTCAAAGCCGTTCAGGCTGGTGTACATGCCGTGCTCAATGATGTCATTGTTTTTGCGGATGTACCAGAGACCTGACCTTTGTTCCTGGAAAATCATAAACATGTCGTCGCCGGGAGTAAGGTGCAGTCCCTGTCCCAAAGTGCGGGTCACCTGCTTTTTGTCATTTTCGCCGGAACCGGTTTTGACGGCGTAGGGGCAGGAGACTTTAATCCAGCCGTCCGCGCGGTCATATTTGTTGTTGTAGAATACAATTGCGCTTTCGTTACCCGCGCAGTTTGAGTAGGCAAATACGTTGTCGTTTACATAGCCGTTTGACCAGACATCATAGAAGAGGAAGTCTTCTACGCCAGCAAAGAGATAGCGTTTTTTGATGAGGGGAAAGATGTCATGCCAGTGGCGGTCAAGCAGATACTGATCGGGCTTTTCATCCCGGTAGGCACGCATATATTCCATGCCGTATTTTTCCTCAAAGCCTTCAATCTGACCGTGTCCGAACATGGGAAGACCGGGCATGGTAACCATGAGGGTACAGACGCCAAAGTATTTGTCCCCCTTGCCAAACTGAGCAACCGCCGTTTCTTCATCAGGGTTGTTCATAAAGTTTACATAACGCTTGAGAATCTGGGGGTCAAAAGTGATGGTGTTCTGCACCGTCTGGCGGTACTTGGTGTTTTCCTCTTTTTTGAGCATGTTCATAAAGGCGCTGTTGTAGACGCGGTGCATGCCCAGTGTACGGGTAAAGTAACCTTCCATCATCCAGAAGGCTTCTGCCAGAAGCAGGGTGTCGGGAACTTCCTGTGCAACACGGTCTACTACATCCCGCCAGAATTCAGTGGGGATTGCCTTTTCAAATTCATCCGGGGTCAGGGCGTATTCTCCGCGGGTAGAAATGTCACCGCCACGGCCGGGCTCCGGATACCAGAGACGGCGGATGTGTTTTTTTGCCAGAACCATTGCGGCGTCAAAGCGGATGATGGGGAAGTTGCGGGCTACATGAAGAATCTCCTGCATGACTTCTTCTCTGGCTGTGGGATTGAGGAAGTCAATCTGAGCGGTATCATTCCAGGGCATACCCGTTCCGTCATTACCGTGGTAGATGTAGCGAGTGTCGCCGGTAGCATTGTCTACCCGCTTAAAGACGACTGCACAGTCTGACTTGGAATAATAGTGGTCTTCCAGGAAGACGGAAATGCGGCTGTCGTTGCTCAGATTGGGGCCGTTGAATGTGTACTGTGGATAGGGGTTGTCCCGCCGCTGTACAAATACATCGGGTTTTTCGATAACCCATTTTGCGTCCATGCCGGTGTGATTGGGAACCATGTCGCTTGCCAGCCTGATGCCCCTCTGCCAGAGACGAGTGCGCAGGTTTGCCAGTGCATCCCAGCCACCCAGATTGTCTGCTATTTCATAGTCAAAGAGAGAGTAGGCACTTGCGGCGGCCTCGGGGTTTCCGCAAATCTGTTTGATGCGTTTGCTTGCATCACTTCGCTGCCAGAGACCGATAAGCCAGAGACCGGTAAAGCCCTGATCCCTCAGCATGTCCAGTTCTTCGTCAGGAATCTGGTCCAGACGGGAAATGTCCCGGTTGTATTTTTTGGAAAGCTGATAGAGCCAGACAAGAACAGTCTTTGCCATCAGGACGACTTTTGGCATCCAGTCCTTATCCGGGCTGAAACGCTCATATTCCTTCTGCAGGTAATCGTAATTTGCCACGGGAATGTCTGCATCGCCGCCGTTGGTAGGATGCCACATGGGTTTGCCTTCTTCGCGAAGAATGTCCAGACCCATCAGAAGACGGCGCAGCCAGTCACCAAGAAGGTCTGCCCAGTGTTTCTGCACGTATTCCAGCTGCTTGTAGATGTCGTTGGGTGCGTAATTTATGGGCTCTTTAAGGAAGTTAATCAGGTCATTGTTAAAACTGCCCCAGTAGGGTAATTTTCTGAAATATGCCGCCGTCTGCTTCCAGGTTTTTGCATAGAGAGGATTTTTCTGCAAGTTTTTGTCGTTAAAGAGCACAAAAAACGGCTTAAAGGCAGGGTCTTCATTTGCCAGGTGCAGGAGAATCATCTCTTCAAAGGTTGCTTCGCGGTTTGTGCGTTCACGGTTTGCGCCAATGTCAAAGGCTGTCTGTTTAAGGTAGTCTTCCGCAGTGATTTTTCCCTGATAGACTTCTGTCGGCGGAAATTCTGCCGTAAAATCAAGGAGAAGCTGGTCAATTGCTTCCTTACCGAAAGCCTCATCCAGATCAGACATCAGTTCCGCCATGGCGGCAGGATATTTTGTCTTGCGGTACATCATGGCGGCAAAGTGGAAGATTTCATCCAGCAGACCCATGGCATTCAGCGTACCGGCGGAAATGCGCTTGTTTTCCGGTTCACCGATTTTTTCAAGGTAGGCATTCAGTTTGAGGGCAAATGCACGGACTGCCTTTAAATCTGCCAGAATGACATTGCCGGTAGAGGCATAGAGGGGCAGAGGAAATTGACAGGCATCGCGCACTGCTTTAGATATATGAAATTCATTATATGAAATCTTCATGACGTCTCCTTACGTGTCCGCTTATTTTTTGTCGTGACTTTCTGCAATTGCTTTTATTTGCGCGGTCAGTTTTGTGTCTTTGGCAAGTTTTTCTACGCTGACGGGCATGCGGTAGGTCCAGTTAAAGACGGATACCGAACCGGGAATATTGATTCTTTCATCTTCGGCCTTTTCAAGCCAGTATTTCTTGTCCAGATAGAGCCAGTCCTGCAGGGGATTGATGAACCAGGCACCCGCAGTTTTTGCCGATTTTTCCAGAACGAATTTTGCCGCTTTTGGAGAAAACTCTTCGTCTGCAAGCATGGGTTTTTCCTTTGCAAGTACATCACCCTTCTTCGGTTTTTTTTGCGGAGTCTGCGAACTTTCAAAGGCGCGGACAGATTCATGTTCTTCGTTCCACCATTGACGTATGGTTGATGAGTCATGCACGCTGGTAGTGGTAACATCCATGGGACAGTAATCTGCAAAAGGAATGTAGGGCTGTCCTTCGCTGCTCCAGTCCCTTGTCCATCGTATGACATTCAGGTGCAGAATGCCGTATTTTTCCATGGTGGGGGCAAGACAGTCCAGGTTTACGCCTAAATCTTCACCGCAGGGAATCATTTTTGTAGCCGGAATGAGGGCGTCAAAAATTTCTTCTGCCTGCTTTTGCCAGAGTTTTTCGTTTTTCTGATTGACCTTTTTAAAGATGTCGCAGAGACGGTCTTTTTCTTCGTCATTCAGGCTTTCCCATGCCTTGGTACCCTCGTAGAGCCAGGAAGGAATATATTTATCCGGCGAAATTTCTATGAGGGTTCGGTTTTTCCAATAGTAGGCCATGCGCAGTTTAATCTGTTCAGCCGTAGAAGCGTCCGCAACTGAAGTAAGATTGACGGCAAGAATATCCTTTGCGCAGGTAATGTCTTCCTTGTAGAGCCAGAGGGGTTCGTTTCCGATTTGCGTACAGAATGAACGCAGAATGTGACCCGCCTCTTCATCATTTTTTACAAAAGGCTGGATGATGTAGGTTGGTACATGGGGCTGACTTAACCAGCGGATTCTTCCCTTATCAAAGCCGGCGTCTTCCAGATCTTTGCGGCTCAGCGTTGCATAGGGTTCCGGATGTCCCATTTCTGCCGTATCTTCTCCCTCGGGAATTGCCCAGATGCGGAAAAAGCCCAGAATGTGGTCCAGACGGTAGGCATCGTAGAATTGAGCGGCAGATTTAAGCCGGAGCTTCCACCAGGCAAAATCTTCTGCGGCATGTTTTTTCCAGTTGTAGGTGGGAAAACCCCAGTTCTGTCCCGTGGGATTTGAACCGTCCGGCGGAGAACCGGCACGCAGTTTTTGATTGAAGAGTTCGGGGCGGCACCATGCGTCACAAGAATCGTCGTTCATCAGAATGGGCAGGTCGCCTTTTAGGATAATGCCTTCTTTTCGCACCGCTTCCGCTGCTTCTGCAAACTGTTTGTATGCGATAAATTGTTCCCATGCAAAGAAATAGAGATCGTCATGCAGGTCTTTGTCTTTCCAGCGGCGCAGAATTTCTTCCTGTGTAATCTTTCTGTCTTTTGCACCCCAGCTTTTCCAGGAAGACTGAATGTAGGTGTGCTTGAGGTATTTGTAGACGCAGTAGGCGGGAAGCCATTCCTGTTTTTTGACCCAGCCATTAAATTCCTGGTCATCTTCCAGAGTGAGTGAAGCCTGACGGTAGACCGATTCCAGAAGATAATGCTTCTGCGTATTTACCGACTCATAGTCAAAACGGACGGCATCCTTATGCTGCCTGATAAAACTCTCGTAGTAGCTGGCAAAATTCTTGTTCCGCTCACACATAGTTGCAAAGAGGGGAATTTTTGACAGATTGATGTACATGGGATGCAGGGCAAAGGCACTTAAACTGCTGTAGGGCGAACTTTGGGTTCCTGTGTCCAGCAGAGGCAGCAGCTGAATGAGCCCCAGACCCGCTTTTTTTGCCCAGCGAGCCAGTGGTACAAGAGAAGGGAATTCCCCTATGACCGGGGATTCATCCGTACGCAAGGCAGCCAGCGGAAGGGCAATGCCGGTGAGACGAGTTAGTTTTCGTTTCATTTTTTTGACAGTCTCCACAAAGAATTATTATACCATAGAAAATAGAAGTGTGGGAAAATATTTTTAGAATTTTCGGCGGGGGAAGCACAGAAGGATGCGGATTAACACGGATGAGACAGAAATAATAAAATAAGCCATCTGAGCCCATCTGTGTGCATCTGTGGTAAAAACTCGTATCTGTGACAAATTCTGCTGTTGACCGCGTCTGTATAAAATCACTAGAATAAAAGCGTGGTTTCCGTTAAAAAAATCACAGTGCGGAGAGATGTAGATGAAACAAATTCCTGAGCCCACAAGAAAAAGACTTCTGCTTCTGGCACAACTCCTTACCCAGCAGCATACAGAAAAAATTACCTCTGTAAACATAGAAAATCTTACCGGCTGGAGCCAGTCTCTGATTCGCCGCGACATTTCTCTTCTGGACTGCAGTGGCGTTTCTAACGGCTATAACGTTGCAGACCTGCGCAAGGCAATCTGCGAAGCCCTGAACATTACGGTGGCATCTGAACAGAAGCACTGCTGCATTGTTGGTCTGGGACGGCTGGGTGCGGCTCTGCTGGAAAACTCTTTTTTTGAACATTCTCCCTTTAAAATCGTGGCAGGCTTTGACGCAAGTGTAAACCGTACCGAAGTCCTTCGTTCTACCTTTCCGCTTTATCCTTCGCGGGAACTGGAATCCGTTATTCCCCGGGAGCACATTGAATACGCCATTCTTGCCGTTCCGGATGCCAGTGCCCAGGAAACTGCTGTCCGCCTTGTCCGCTGCGGTATTAAGGGTATCGCAAATTACACCGGTACCGTGCTGTCCGTAGATGAAGGTATAGCCGTAGAAAATGCCGCTCCGGTTACGATTCTCACCAGCCTGCTGGCAAAAAGCAATTTATCGTTATAAATTTCACAGTAAAACCTAAATTTATCTGAATTCTTCCAGAAAAACAGGTGTCACGCTGGAATTTTTCAGAAATTTCATTGACCCTCTGCCTTTGAAATCGCTACACTTTTGACATATTTCTGTTATATATTTCACAGTAAAGAAGGAGTCATGAAAAATGAGTCGTGTTTACAATTTTAGTGCAGGTCCCAGCTGCCTGCCGGAAGAAGTTTTGAATGAATGTGCGGCTGAAATGCTGGACTACAAGGGAACGGGTCAGTCCGTAATGGAAATGAGTCACCGTTCAAAGGCTTATGAGCCTATTATTGAAGATGCAGAAGCAATGATCCGCAAACTGATGAAAGTGCCTGACAACTACAAGGTACTCTTTGTTCAGGGCGGTGGTTCTACCCAGTTTGCCATGGTTGCAGAAAACCTGGGACTTAAATTCAAGAAAGCAGCATACATCGAAACTGGCGTATGGGCAAAAAAAGCTGCCGCTGAAGCAAAAAAACTGGGCATTGCAGTTGATGTAATCGCCTCTTCAAAGGATAAGAATTATTCATATATCCCCAAAGTTGAAAAAATCACAGGGGACTATGACTACGCATACATCTGCTTCAACAACACCATCATGGGAACTCATTATGAGTACATTCCCGACACAGGAAATATTCCGCTGGTAGCAGATATTTCTTCATGTGTTTTGAGCGAACCCCTGGACGTTTCAAAATTCGGTCTTCTTTTTGCTGGTGCACAGAAAAACCTGGCTCCTGCCGGCGTAACACTGGTTATCATCCGCGAAGACCTGATTCCTGAACCGGAAAACTGCCTGCCTGGTACTCCCACCATGCTCGCATACAAAACTCATTCAGAAAACGGTTCAATGTACAATACACCGCCCTGCTACACAATCTATGTTCTGGGAAAAGTCCTTCACTGGATTGAAAAGAATGGTGGAGCTGAAGGCATGCTCAAGCGCAACAAGGAAAAGGCAGACTATCTCTACAACTTCCTTGATTCAAGTGACTTCTATCATGCAACCACCGAAGTTGGAAGCCGCTCTCTGATGAACGTTCCCTTCCTCACAAAATACTCAAGTGCAGAAACCGCTGCCGCAGGAAAGAAAGATGAGGCTGACCGCACCGATGCAGAAAAAGCTGCTCTTGCAAAAGAAAAGGAAATCAACGACAAGTTCGTTAAGGAAGCTTCTGCTGCAGGACTGGTAAACCTTAAAGGACATCGTCTGGTTGGCGGTATGCGTGCATCTATCTACAATGCAATGACTCTGGACGGAGTAAAAGCACTTGTAGCCTTTATGAAAAAATTTGCAGAGGAAAACAAATAATATGTACAAGATTCAGACACTTAACAAAATCAGCGCAATTGGACTGGATAACTTTCCGCGCGAAAAATATGAAGTTGCATCAAGCATCCTTGACCCGGACGCAATTCTGGTCCGCTCACAGGAAATGCACGGCATGGCACTTTCTCAGACCGTTAAGGCTGTTGCACGTGCAGGTGCCGGTGTAAACAATATCCCGATTTCTGAAATGACTGAAAAAGGAATTGCCGTATTTAATACTCCCGGTGCAAACGCAAATGCCGTTAAGGAACTGGTAATTCTGGCCCTCCTGCTTTCCAGCCGTCCCGTTATCGCAGCAAACAAATGGGCTGCAGGTCTTGCCGGTAAAGGCGACGAGATTCCGGCTCTTGCAGAAAAAGGAAAGAGTCAGTTTGTCGGCCCCGAAGTAAAGGGAAAGACCCTGGGCGTTATCGGTCTGGGTGCAATCGGTGCCATGGTTGCAAATACTGCAATTGAACTGGGCATGAATGTTATCGGTTACGATCCCTTCCTTTCTGTAAAGGCAGCCCTTTCTCTTGACCACAATGTAAAGGTCATGGAAACACTGGAAAGCGTGTACGCAAAATCTGACTACATCACCGTGCATGTTCCCCAGACAGACGACACCAAGGGAATGATTAACGCATCTTCAATCAAGACGATGAAAGACGGCGTTCGCATCATCAACCTGGCCCGTGGCGGACTGGTAAACAACGCAGACATTCTGGCAGCCATTGACAGCGGAAAAGTTGCAACCCTCATCACAGACTTTGCTGACGAAGACCTGCTGAAAAATGAAAAAGTCATCTGCTTCCCGCACCTGGGTGCTTCAACTCCCGAAGCAGAAGACAACTGTGCAATTATGGCAGTTAAGGAACTGCGTGACTTCCTGGAAAACGGCATTGTAGTTAATTCCGTAAACTTCCCCAAGTGTACGACAGACAATCCCATTCCTGTAAAAGGTACCCGCCTCTGCATCAGCCACAAGAATGTACCCAGCATGATTGCAAAGTTCACGACAATTCTGGGCGATGCAAAACTGAACATAGCAGGCATGCTTGACCAGAACCGCGGTGACTTTGCCTACGCCCTGATTGACGTAGACGGCCTCGTTGCCGAAGAAACTCTCCGCAAACTGGCAAACGTTGAAGACGTAATCAACGTAAGACCGATTTTCGGCTAATACGTCGAGTCAAGGCACGCTAACGCTTAAAGCCTTGACTTCGCCGTTTTGAGGGTTTGTAATAAACCCTCAATAAAAAAAGCGGTGGTTCTGCCACCGCTTTTTTGTGATATGTAAATACTGGGCCATACGTCCGCTTACGCTACCGTGTGGCTATAGGAAATTATTTAAAAAAAATCATTCAGCAGAGCTGAATGATTTTGGGCCATACGTCGCAATGCTCCGTTTGGCCTGTTGGAAGTGATTTACATGTATTTTCTCACTTCGTTGCGAAAATACTGGGCCATACGTCCGCTTACGCTACCGTGTGGCTATAGGAAATTATTTAAAAAAATCATTCAGCAGAGCTGAATGATTTTGGGCCATACGTCGCAATGCTCCGTTTGGCCTGATGGAAGTTATTGACGTTTGCTCCGTTGGAGCATGGGCCATACGTCGCGTCCGCTCCGTTTGGCCTATTGGAAGTGATTTAACTGTATTTTCTCACTTCGTTGCGAAAATACTGGGCCATCTTGGATTTGAACCAAGGACCAAAGGATTATGAGTCCTCTGCTCTAACCGCTGAGCTAATGGCCCGATGTAGAGAAGATTATAGCAGAAAAGGGATTCCTGCGTCAAGATGCCGATGTATAGTATGCCGATGTATAGTAAAACTGATATTGGACTATAAAGGTATTTAGATTCTGAGTGCAAGAACTAAAGATTCTTGGATTTCTATTGTCCAAATTTTGTTACGGGTTCTGCTGCTTTTAAATTTCCATAATCATCTGGTATTTTATAGTGAACTGTCTTATCAGTCTTGTCAAAGAGATTTTCAGATGAATCAGCTTCATAATCTGCAACATTATCTGTCCATAGTTCGCACTGGCTGATTACAGTTTTCAATGCGTCTTCCTGTCCCTCTGGTGGATATTTATATTTCTTCAGAAGTTTCTTAACTATCATTCGCATCTTGGCTCTGGCTGATTCTTTTTTCTGCCAGTCGATGGTTTTGTTCTTACGAAGGGTTTCTGTGAGTTCTTTTGTAAGAGCAACAAGGTCTTCGTTTGAATAGAAATCTCTTACAGCTTCCGGTTTTGTGAGTGCATCATAGAAGGCAAGTTCTTCGTCTGTGAGGCCGAGTTTGTTTCCTTCTTCGCTTGCATGAAGCATTTCTTTTGCGAGTTTCAAAAGTTCCTGAATTACTTCTTCATTGGTGAGCATTCCGTTCAGGTAACGATTCAAAGTCTGCTGAATGAGTTCGCTGAAGGCTTCTGATTTTACGAGGTTTGTTCGCTTGTAAACTTTTACCTGTTCATCAATCAACTTCTTGAGCATTTCTACGGCGAGATTCTTTTCTTTCATCTTTGAAATATTTTCAAGGAAGGTTGGATCAAAGAGATTTACTTTTTCGCCAACATCAGAGAAAAGATTTATAACGCCATCTGATTTAACTGATTGTTTGAGAAGTTCGTTTATGCGGTCGTTAATTTCTTTGAGGGAGAATTTCTTGCCAGATGGATTATACAAAAGGCGCATTACAAGGACGCGTACAGATTCAAAGAAGGCAGCTTCAAGACGCATATGCTCTTTTACCATAGATGAACAAAGAGAAAGGGCTTGTTTGAGCATGAGAGCTTCTTTTATAAATGCCTGTTTCTGATCTTCTTTATCTGGAGCGACAATAAAGTTTATTGCCCCACTGATTGTCTAACTGATTTTATCCTTCAAAATAGTCACTGTCAATTTTTTTGATTTCAAACGTGCGGATTGTGCTGATTCCAACATTATGCTCAATTATCAAACTGGCAAGTTTTTCTCCATCAATTAGAACAACCTTACGATCTACACTAGAAGCATATTCTTCAGCTTCCTTTGTAAAACCACTTGTTGTAATAAATACTCCTTTTGATGCTTTTTGTCCTAACAACGCACCTGCAAACTTTTGAATTTCAGGGCGACCGACAACACCTTTCCAACGCTTTGCTTGTATATATATTGTGTCTAAACCAAGTTTATCTTCCTTTATAAGTCCATCAATTCCTTCATCTCCGCTTTTACCAACGACTTGTGCAGCTTCAGAAAAAGAGCCCCCATAGCCCATATGGACAAGCAAATCTACAACAAGATGCTCAAAAAAAGATGGCGAACATTCCGCAATCTTTGTAAGAATATCATCTACAAGATTTTCTGAAAGCTTTGTATAACCTGTTTCCAACATTTCCTCAGGAGTTGCCTCATTTATATTGTCTGAGACTGATAAAACTTCTTTTTCATTATGCTTTTGACGAAATTCCTTGAACTCATCAAACTTTCCCAAATATTTTGTAGAAAGTCTTTCAAGATTCTCTTCAAGTACAGATTGTCCTCTTTCTGTTATTTTAAAATATCCACGACGAGTATCTTCCAAAAGACCTGCTTTTTTCATATAAGTTCGAGCCCAGCCAATTCTGTTAGTAATAACATCTTGGGTTTTAGATGGTAAAAGTTCTTTTCGCTCTTCTTGTGTCAGATTGAATTCATTAGAAAGATAATCCACTGCATCTGAAAATTTATGTTCATTATTGTCACCCGCATATTTGAGCAAAGGAAGCATGCATGTCTGATAATCTGGAATCATTATATTTATCTCCTATTTGATTTGTTTATACAGTGTCTGCTTAACAGTATGCAAAAATTTAAATCTTGACAAGTTATTCTGAAGCAGGCGTTGCGGGCGGCGTTTGAGCCCGCAGAAGGGGTAGCGTAAGACAGCTTGCTGGCTGGAGCGAGGGGAAGGCATTCCCCTTTT
>ODAI012018856.1_pt1 | contig 10842 bp, 2 predicted proteins | sample 1539321 | NCBI WGS metagenome assembly ODAI01 (sample SAMN02144231, study PRJEB22623) | gut metagenome | biome: sheep rumen | host: Ovis aries | place: New Zealand | reverse complement strand
GGGTTTATGCAGACGAGCGTAGTTGTAGAATGGCACGACCAGTTTGGCACCTTCGTCTGTGTTGATGGTCACGTCAATGACTTCCCACTGATTGCCCGCAGTGGCTTCCTTGGCCGTGATGCGGTAGGCTATTACGCCCGTTCCGTTGGCTGGTAGTTCGGCGAGCGAACTTATCTCTATGTCGTAGTTGGCGGTAGCACCGCTGAGTGTGGGAGTGACGTTGTGGAGGGGCTGTTCGGTGAGGTTGCGTAGCGTGATGGTTCCCTCGTATGGGTCGCCCTTGAATATCTCATGCTTGAAGTATGGGTTGCCGACGGATTCAAAACCGCAGACGATGAAGTAGCCCAGTTCTGTTGTCAGTTTTTCTCCGCTTACACATGCGCCGAAGCTATGCTTACCTTTATATCCTTTGGGGATGGCGTATTTGACCATGAACGTGCCGCTTTCTGTTGTCGTAACCTCCAGCGACTGGCGTGAGCCATTGAAGATGGTGTAGGCATCAAGTTTCTGGCCGCTGATGTTAATCGACTCATTGATGCCCATGATGCGACCCGAAAGAATGACGGTGTCACCTTCGAGATAGACAGCCTTGTCAGTCGTCATTTCATAGGTGAAGTTCGTCTTCACGGTCACAGCCATCTGCTTGCTCTCGTTGTTGATGTACTGCAGCTCGGCCTTGTTCTTGTCAGAATTGACTTTTACAGCGTAGTTGTAGGTGCCAGGCACGGTGGGGCATTGTAGGCCGATGTAGCATGTGACGGTGTCGCCCATTGCTATGTCGTCTGCGATGGAATACTCAGATACGACACTCCCGTCTTGGTACACCTTGACCATCGTTCCGCCTTGCATGGTGGCGGCTCCGATGTTCATGACCTTTGCCTCAATGGTAATTCCGCCTCCCGATTGAATCACCTTGCCGGATAGGTCATTGACCTCAAGTGCCAGGTCGGGCAGCGTGCGGTCGCTGATGAGGAGCCAAGTGGATGTGCCGCTGTAGCCGCTGGCCGAGGCCACGATGCTAAGCGTGCGGTCACCCTCTTCTTCATCACTTGCCAAGGCTCTCAGCACCCCCGTGGCGATGCTTGCCCCTGCTGGAATGGTGACAGTGGAGGGAAACTCCACTCCGTATGTGCCGACGGCTATGTGTACTTCTACAGGTTGGCTTTTGTCCGTCGTGTTACGGCTGACGGTGAATGTCGTGCCATTGGGGTCACCCTCCATGATGGTGGCCTTGCTGAGCATGATGGAGAGGGCAGGCCCGTCGTCGTCGGTGATGGTGACAGGGATGCTGACACTCGTTTGCTTGTCGCCGATGGCTTCACAGTTACAGTCGCTGATGTAGATGGTGGCCGTCACGTTCACCGTGCGGTCACCCTCCACGATGGCATTGTCCCTTACACCGAGCGGGAAGTTCACCTTCGTGGTGCCGGCGGGCATCGTCACTTGACGGGTGGAATAGTAGATGTCGTTGTTCCCGTCGTCGGCCAGTTTGATGGTTATCTGGTTGTTTGTAACCCCGGTGCGGGTAATGGTTCCAAAGATGGCACTGGGACCGGCACCTTCACTTACGGTGGTGGGCGTCAGCGTCATCTCGATGGCCGGCGTGTCGTCGTCGTTCAGTACGAACAGCACCTCTGCTTTCTGGTGACGGTTGGCCGTACCTGTCAGTTTGATGGTCTGCACGTTGGCCGGAGTCTTGTCCTGCAAGACGGGGATGTCGATGGTGGCTGTCGTGGCCCCGGATTCGAAATGGATATATTGCGGCAACTTGAACCGCTTCGACTGCTCGATGGCCAGATAGACGTCGAGTGCTTCATTGGCATAGTAACGCTGTGGCACGCTGGCCGTCACATGCACCACGTCGCCCTCGTTGTACTCGCTCTTGTCCAGTGCGAGGGTGAGGGGGATGAGGTCGTCGTCCTCCATCAGCACGGTGTCAATGACGCAGGTGTACCCGTTGTTCAGCGGCTCGTTGACCACCACGGCCACCCGTGGGTCGGGGGTGATGGAAGTGTTGTTGACGGGTTGCAGGCTGATGTACGTCTTGTTGCTCTGCGCCGTGAACTTCACGTCGCTCGTAAGCAGTCGGTTGGTGTTGCCCGAAGCGTCGCGTGTGGTGACCCTGAAGGTCTGCGCCTCGCTCAGGTCGCCCGTGCGCCGCAGTTCGCAGTTGAAGGTGCCTGTGCTCTTCTCGGGTATGACATTCTTGTAGGGAGTCAGAATCAGGTACTTCTTCACAAACAGCGAGTAGTTCTTGCCCGTGGCCGTGTTGTTGCCTTGGTTCAGGGGAATCTCTCCGCTACCGGCAACGGGCAGGATCTGCACCACGGGGCGGCAGTTGCCGCTGATGCCGGGATATTCGTCGAGGTTCACGGAGAACGAACGTTCCACGGAAGCCCCGTTGTTCAGGGTGCCGTCGTAGGAGGTGGTACCCACATAGACGCGGGTTTTGTTCTCGTTTTCCAGGAAAAGCTTTTCAGTCCAGCCGGCACTCGTGGCTGTGTCACCAATGTTCTCCACCTTCCACGTGAAGTCCAGTTGCTCGCCGGGGCTTGCCAGAGCCTGCGCTACAGCGATGTTCGAAGGCACGAGGTCGGGACGCGGAATCACTTCCACGGTGATGATGCCGTAAGAGCCGATGGTGCTTGAGGCCACCTGATTACCGGCGCGGTCGCTCAGTATAATCTTGTTGTCGCGGAACATGCTCCACAGCTGTGCACCGTTCTCCAATGTCTCGGGCAAGGGCATTTCTATAGTCAGCAACGTGCCGCTGCTGCCCTTGATGGGGGTATTGTCGGCAGAGGTTATGATGACACGATAGACATACTTATAGACGGAGGTGCCGCCGTTGTAGTACATGTAGGTCGTGCCGCTGCTGAGTGCCCTCACGGAGAGGTCGCATCCGCTGGCACGGCTTTGGTTGAGGTAGAAGGGCAGTTTCGACACGCCCGTTTCCGCATCCGTCACATTTTCCAGCTTATAGGGCAGACCAATCTCGAACTGCACGCCGCAGATGTCGCTCTGGTTGGTGAGTTCAATGGGCAGGATGGCAGTCTTCCCGGCAGGGAAGTTCACGTTGCCGATGCTCAGCGTGTTGGTCTGGGCAAAGGCTTCGCCCATTGAAAATTGAAAATTGAAAATTGAAAATTGGAAGTGGGCTACGCCAATGAGAAGGGCGATGGTCAGTAATATACGTTTCATAGCTGCTGTCCTCCTTTCCTTATTTGATTATAGATTTCTTACCGTTCACAATATAGACTCCGTTCTTCTGCGGGTTGGTCACCTTCCGGCCGCTCAGGTCATAGACCTCTTCATTGTCAATTGTCAATTGTCCATTGTCCATTGAGTCGATACCCGTCACGCGTTCGCATATCGAAGCGTCCAGATGGTTGGTTTCGACATCGCTGAGGCGGACGTTCATGAGGCAGGTCTCGTCGCCCATGCCGCGGACGATGTCCCACAGGCCTTCGGGCAGTGTCTGTTCCGTCACGCTGTAGATGACGACGCGCACGTTCTGCCCAATCTGCTTCTTCGCCATGCGGAAGCCGGCGAGGGTGGGCGAGAGGGTGATGTCTTCGGCCAGGGCGTTGGCCAGTGTCAGCTGTATGGCTGCCACCTCGTCGCCGTTTGCCATGCGCACCGTGCCGCCTTCGATGGCGAAGTGGTTGCGGGCCTCACTTCTTTCCTTATTATATAGCGCGCGTATGGGCGAGGGGGCACTGGCTTCGTCGAAGTCCAGAATGCGGTTGACATTGATGACGGCATCGCGCACGTCGAGTGCATTGTCGCTGTTGCCGTCGGCACTGGTATAGTTGTAGAACGTGTTGCTTGGTGCGGCATCGTTCAGTGCATAGTAGATGACCTTCTGCAAGTCCACAACGTCCACGCTCTGGTCGGCATTCACGTCGCCGTCAATCCAGTTGATGGTGAAGATAGAGGGCGTGTCGAGGTAACTGCTGCCGCCATAGTTGCCGCTGTAGGGATAGAGCGCAACGGGCGAGTTCTTTGGCAGACTGAACACCCTTGCACGAATGTCGTATGTCCCGTCATCCTTCTTATAGAAGTAGGCGTATGAACCACTGCCGTAGTCCAGATTGTTGGAACTGTTCCAATAAACCCTGAACAGGTAGCCTGTTCCGCGGTTATAGTTCTGGCTTCCGTGGTCATAGAGTTGCAGTGAGTTCCATTCCGTATTGAAGGGAACGCCCAACGTAATCTCCTGTGCCGGATACTTTTCCGTCACGACGGGCTCGTGGGTCTTGTAGTCCATAAACTGGTCGGTCAGCCAGAATCCGTTGCCCACGCTGGTGATGTTTGCCTTGGTGTATGGCTGTGACATGGCCGTCAGTCGGTTGTAGGCCAATGATAAGTATTTTAGGTTCGGGAACTTCGAGATGAAGGGATAGGCATCACCTTCCAACTCGTTGGCATAGAGTTGAATCCTTGTGATTTTCTCATTCTGGTATTCATCGGGCAGCAGTGTAGTCAGGTCGCCCGTGATGTAGGCATTGCCCATGTCCAGTTCTCTCAGTTCTGGCAACAGGAACAGCGAGTCAGGCAGTTCGCCTCGCATGTTGTTGCCGTTCATATTTATCTTCACGATGTGGTCGCCCTCGGTGGTCACGCCATACCACTTGCCCACGAAGCGGTCGTCGGTCGTGAGGTCCCATTTGTTCGTCCAGTTTTCGCCGTCTAACTGGTTGTAGATGGCCTTCATGATGGCGTAGTCCAGCGGGTCGAGTTTATCGCCCGTCAGGAAGGTGCGAATCTCCTTGAAGTCCTTCCAGATGTTGGTGGCGCGATAAATGCTATCCACGCCGGCGGGTACCTCCAGCACGCAGTTCTTATAATACCTGCTTACGTAGCCTTGGCTGATGGGTGGTGGCGTGCCGGCATAAATGCGTAGCGTCTGCAGACTGTCGCAACCGTGGAAATAGTCGAAGTAACTATTTCCTGTATAATTCATGCTACGGCCGAGGGTGGCGGTGCGCAGGCTGTCGCAGTCATAGAACACCTGTGAGCCGAGTGTGGTCACGCTGTCGGGTATCTCAATGCTACGCAGACGGGAATAGCGGAAAGCGTAGGATTCGATTGTTCTCAAAGATATGGGCAACTCGATTTCCGTGAGTCCGTAGGTGTACTCGAATGCACACTGTCTGATGGTCTGCAGCGAGGTGGGGAAGGTGAACTCCTTGAAGTTGCAGTTCCAGAATGCGTAGTTGTTGATTGTGGTGACATTGTTCGGCAGATGCGGGTCTTTCAGGTAATTGCATCTGTAGAAGGTGTATTCAGGCACTGTCGTTTTGTCTTCCGGCCACACGACATCGGTCAGCGAAGTGCAATAGTAGAAGATGCCATTGCCCCATGAGGTGATGCCCGTGGGCAGGGTCATCTTCGTGATGCCGCTGTATTCAAATGCGTGGTCGCCGAGTGTCGTCACTCCTGTGGGCACAGCCTCTAACTTCAGGTCACGGCAGTAGCCGAAAGCATAACGACCGATGGTTTGTAGCGAGGTGGGCAGTGTCGCCAAAGCCAACGTATCGCAATGGTAGAACGCATATTCGTTGAGGGTTGTCAGGTTGTCAGGCAACTTGGCAAGTTGCAGGGAGTCGCAATAAGAGAACGCATGTGTACCAATGGTGGCGATGTTGTCGTTGAGTTCGATTGTCGGCAGCGTGGTGCAATAGCTGAAGGCGTATGAATTGATGCGGTTGATGCCGTTGTGCATGATGACCTCGGTCAGTTTCGGGCAACCGTAGAACAGGTAGCTGGCTACGTAGTCCACGCCTGTCGGCATTTTGGCACGGACAAGCGACTTACAGTTGCGGAACGCATAACTATAAAGTGTGTCGATGCGGTTCGGCAGGTCAACCTCTATCAGGCCCGAGTTCTCGAAAGAGTAGCCATAGACCTGATTCAGTTTGGTGTACTGGTCAAAGTCGAAGGCCGTGAGTGAAGTGCAGTCTGAGAATACAGATTCGCCGATGCGTCGTGTCTGGCTCGACAGTTGAACATCCGTGAGCGACGTGCAACCTTGGAATGTAGAGTTGGGTATGAATGTGATGGTTTCTGGCAGTGTGATGTTGGGCAGCGAGGTACATCCAGCAAACACGTTGGTGCCCATGCTCCCCAATGTGGTGGGCATGGTCACGCTGGTCAGCTTGGTGCAGGAGTTGAAGGCGTAGTTATATAGTGTCTTCATCTGCGTGGGCAGCGTCACCGTGGTCAGTCCGTCGCAGTTTCTGAACGACTCCGAGCCGATGTAGTTCAGCGACTGGGGGAAGGAGAGCTCGGTCAGCCCGTCGCAATTGTAGAAGGCAATGTTGCCGATATGGGTAAGTCCTTCGTTGAACGTCACGCCTTGCAGTCGGGTGCAATCCCGGAATGCGTATTCGGGCATGGTGCGTATGCCTGCCGGAATGGTGATGGGGTCGGTCAGATAGTCGCAACTATAGAAAGCGTAGATACCCAATGTGTCAAGAGCCTCAGACAGATTGATGGTGCGCAGTGCGTCGCAATCGTAGAACGCACGTTCACCGATGCTCGTCACCTTGTTGCCCATCTGCACGGTGCGCAGGGCGTCGCAGTCGTAGAATGCGTATGCGCCGATGCTCTTCACGCTGTCGGGCAGGACAATGCTCTGCAGCGAGCGCATGTAACGGAAGGTGTAGGGATTGATTTGTTTCAGTTTCGATGGCAGGGTCAGCGAGGTGATTCTGTTCGAACTGCTGCTTATGCTATTATAAGTAAAGGCGTACGAACCGATGCTATCCACGGTTTCGGGGATGATTACCTCGGACAGTTGCGAGCAATCGCTGAAGGCATAACCGTAAATTTTGGTGACCGTGTTGGGCAACACAAGACGCTGTAGTTTGGTCATGTAGGCAAACATGGAGTTACCCACGATGTCGTTCTCCGTATTGTAGGAATAGCTATTGTTCAGTGTGACGGTGCCGTTCGAGCTCACCGTGTAGCGGTGATACGATTCGCCGCCCGAGACAATGCGTGCATTCTCGATGTCCAGTGTCTGCAGGTTCACGAGATAGCGGTGGATGTAGTCGATATCGGTACCGTTGATGGGACCCGTGATGGTCAGTTCCAGTGCAGCCTCGGGGGTGATGTTGGCCTCGATGAGACGTTCCTGCAACTGACCGCCTGCATCGGTGGTAATCGCGAAGTCGCTGATGGCTCCGATGGGGATGATGCGGTAGTTCTTCGTGTAGTCGTTTGTCTTGTAGGCATCCACCATGTCGGCGGGCACGTACAGCGTCAGGCCGGAGGGCAGGCCGTAGGTGCTATTGCTGCTTGTGAAGGGGATGGTCTCGCCGGGCAGCGTAATCTTCAGCAGGTTGCTCAGGATGTAACTACTGGAATAGCCCGACTGATAGTTCCAACTGGTCAGAGCCTCGCCCATCTCCAGTTCCGTCAGGGCGTAGTCGCAATACAGGGCGTAGGTGTTCACCGTCGTGACGGCCTTCAGCCCCTTGAGTTCCTTCAGCTTACCGCAATAGGCAAAGGCATAGCTGTTCAGGACGGTCACCTTGTCGTGGCAGTCGAAGCTCTCCAGGCTCTGGCACTGGTAGAACGCATATTCGCCGATAGTGGTCACGTTTTCGCCTCCCGTCACTTCGCGGAGAGCCTTGCACTCATTGAAGGTGTAGGTGCTGATGGTGGTCACCCCACTTCCGATGTGTACGGTCCTGAGGCTGTCACAGCTCTGGAAGGCGTAGGTGCCGATGGCTTTCACGCTGTTGGGGATGGAGACGGTGCGCAGTTTGTCGCAGCCTTGGAAGGCATAGCTGCCGATGCGGTTTGCCTTGTCTCCAATTCTCGCACTTTCCAGTGCCGTGCATCCGGCAAACTCGTAGGGCGTGACTTCCCGGACCTCGTCGGAGAGGTGGATGGCACGCAGGGACGTGTTCCTGTAGAAGGGGGAGTAGCCGTTGCTGCTGCTTGTGTTGTATAAGAGGTCGCGTCCCACGTAGACGCTGTCCAACGGACAGTTGGCAAACAAGGGGCTGCTGCCGTTGCTGCCGAGCGTGAGTCCGCTTCTGCGCAGGTTCACGCCGACCTCGTACAGTTCGCCCAGGTCGTCGCCCGTATTGACGGAACCGTCCTTCGAGTATTTTGCCACCAATGTCACCGTGGCATCGGCCGCAAAGGTCTTGTAGAAGACGGATGAGACTTCGCCGCCTACGTTCACCACTTCCGTGCCGTCGAGCGTGACGATGAGTTTGTCGCAGCAGGATTCGCTGCTCACCCGGTAACCGAAGGAAAGCAAGTCGCCCGCCTTCACGCTGATAGTCCACTCGTGTTGCGAACTGGTGCTGTGCTGTCCGCCATTGGTGCTTGTCCAGTTCTCCAGCGTCTGCTGTTCCAGACCGGAAATGTCTGCTGCATCTTCTATCGTGAGCTGTGCCAGGGCCGTGCAGTTTTGGAAGGCATAGTTTCCGATGCTTGTCACCCTGTTCGGGATGATGGCGGATGTCATGGCTGTGCAGCCTGAGAAGGCATACTGGCCAATCTCCGTGACTTCGGTAGGCACGAAGGCCTCGGTGAGCGCGGTTTGGCTGAAACAGTAGGCACTGATGAGGCCCAGATTCTCGCCCCCTGTGACGCTCGTCAGTGCCTTGCACTCGTAGAAAGCGTGGTCGCCCAGGACGGCTATGCCGCTGCCCATCGCCACGCTCACGAGATTGTCGCAGCCTTGGAAGGCGTAGCCATAGACGTTGGTTACGGCATCAGGCAGAACAATGGAGTGCAGGGCATCGCAGTCCGCGAAAGCGTATGTGTCGATGCGCGTACACCCTTCGCCCAACACCACGTTGGCCAGCGACTTACAGCCGTAGAACTCCCGCGTGCTGATGGCGTTGGCGGTTTTCCCGAAGTCGATGGCTCGCAGCGACGTGTTGTTGTAGAAAGGCGAATATCCCGTGCTGCTGCTCTTCTGGTAGTCCAGCAGGCGACCTACGTAGACACTGTCCAGCGGGCAGTCGGCAAACAGGGGACTGCTGCCGTTGCTGCCTAAACTCAGTCTGGCATTTTGAACCAGGTTCACGCCCACGTTGTACACTTCGCCTGTATCTTCGCCACTGTTTGCAGACCCGTCTTTCGAGTATACAGCTTTCAGAATTACCGTTTTGGCGGAGGTGAACGTGCGGGTGAAGAAGTTCGACTGCTCGCCGCTGACACGCACTATCTGCTCCTCGTCCAGGGTGATGGTGAGCCAGTCGTAACTCGATTCGCTGCTCACCCTGTAGTCGAACGAAAGCACGTCACCGGCCTTGACGGTGATGGTCCACTCATATTCCGAACGGGTGCTATGTGAGCCTTGGTTGTCGCTCATCCAGCTCGGCAGCGACTGCGACGTGTCTGAGGGGTCTTTTTCCGGATCGTCCTCAAAGACAACTTGTTTCAGGGCTGTGCACCCCTGAAAGGCATAGTTGCCGATGGTCAGCAGGGAGTTGGGGATGAAGATGTCCACGAGGTCGGTGCTGTTCTGGAAAGCCCGCTCCCCGATGACTGTCACGCCGTGGACGTTTCCGTCTCCGTCAGTGACAGAGGGGGGAACCACGACATGTCCGGCCTTGGCCGCATCCGTGCTTACGCTGGTGAGCGAGGCAAGGGTGGCGGAGCCGTCGGTGCCCGTGAAGGTGTAGTGCAGGACATTGCCGTTTGCGTCGGCCACGTCAATCTCATCGGCAAAAATGCCGTTTGGCGTAAGCAACCCTATAGTTGCCAACAGATAGGTCAGAAGTAATCGTGCGGTCTTCATAGCTTATCTCTTTTTTAGTCGTTATTACCCCAAATGTCATACCATCCCCCGTCCCAGACGTCCTCGTCGTCGTCCCGGTAGCGTCGGGCGTCAAGCGGGGGGTTGCCGCCTCCGCTGGCGTTTTCGCCTCCGCCGCGCGAAAACACTTCGTCCATTATGGTCTGTCGGGAACTCAGGTGGAAAATCTCGGTTTCCGGGCTTTGGTACGTTCTCTTTTTCATGCCATTTTGTGTTTTTCCGGTTCTTTTCATGGAGAACTTCGTATGTTGATACGTTCTCGCGTACAAATTTATTAATAATATTTCTTATTCCCATCATTTTGGCAGCGTTTTTTTCGGTTTTGCGTGCATTTTGTCTTCGGGCGGGGGGGGGAGGAACTCGCCCCGTTGGGGGAGCCGTATGGCTTTCGTCTTGTGTCGCTCCAGTCGCTCAAACGAGTGACTATTATGATGCATTTTAGCTTCTTTTGGAGCCTTTTGCAGGGGGATATTGAAAATAATTGCTAAAATATTTGCATTTTTGGACAACTTTTTTATAACTTTGTAAGGAAGTTAGGCAAAAAACTATCGAAATGGAAGCGCGTAATCTCTCAGAACAACTGAAACGCTACTTTGGTTTCGACACCTTCAAGGGCGACCAGGAGGCCATCATCCGCAACGTTCTTGCGGGCAGGGACACTTTCGTGCTCATGCCCACGGGCGGAGGCAAGAGTCTCTGTTACCAGTTGCCCGCGCTCCTGATGGAGGGGACGGCCATCGTGATATCCCCGCTCATCGCACTGATGAAGAACCAGGTGGACGCCATCCGCATGGTGAGCGAGGACGACGGCATTGCCCACTTCATCAATTCGAGCCTGACGAGGGCCGAGATTGACCGGGCGAAGGAGGACATACGTTCGGGAAGGACGAAACTCCTGTACGTGGCTCCCGAGAGCCTGACGAAGGAGGAGAACGTGGACTTCCTGCGGACGGTCCGGATTTCGTTCTACGCCGTCGACGAGGCCCACTGCATCTCGGAGTGGGGCCGTTACTTCCCCCCCGAGGCCCGAAAGACACGCCCCACCCTGC
>ODAI010065881.1_pt1 | contig 10843 bp, 13 predicted proteins | sample 1539321 | NCBI WGS metagenome assembly ODAI01 (sample SAMN02144231, study PRJEB22623) | gut metagenome | biome: sheep rumen | host: Ovis aries | place: New Zealand | reverse complement strand
GCAGAGAATGTTGTCAAACTGGATATGCCGCCGCTGGATGTCCTTCCGGCAACGATCGATCTGTCCGGGGCTGATGTGGAAATGGCCAGCAACCTGTATGAGGTAGGCCGTGAACATCTTTTAAAACAGAAGCTCGATGCGGTGCGCAATCAGTATGACTACATCATCATTGACTGCCCGCCAAGCCTGGGTCTCTTGAATACGAATGCGCTGACGGCAGCGGACTCCGTTATGATTCCGGTGCAGTGTGAATACTTTGCGCTGGAAGGCCTGACCCAGCTGTTATACACGATTCGTCTGGTACCGCGGTTATGGAATCCCGGTCTTTCCATTGAAGGCGTTCTGCTCACCATGTTTGATGTCCGCACAAAGCTGTCAGTCGAAGTACAGCAGGAAGTGCGCAAGTATTTCAAGGAAAAGGTATATCGCTGCTATATCCCGCGCAATGTGCGTCTTTCCGAAGCACCGAGCCGCGGGGAAAGCATCTTTGAATATGACACTCGTTCCGAAGGGGCCAAGGCCTATGTAGGTCTTGTCAAAGAAGTGATCTCACAGAATGAGAAGAGGTAGTACAGTATGGCAGATAAGAAAAAATCCGGACTGGGCAAAGGTCTGACCTCCATCTTTGGGGCAGACGTCGAACAGTTTCTGGATGATATTCAGAATAACGGCGGGGATGCGCCGGGCCGCAAGGAAGTTGAGATTCCGATTGCCGAGATTCGTGCCAATCCCTATCAGCCGCGTAAGGAATTTGATGAAAAGTCCCTGCGGGAACTGGCAGATTCCATTGGCGTACATGGCATCTTTACTCCACTTCTGGTACGCAGAAGCGTACAGGGCTATGAACTGATTGCCGGGGAACGACGGCTGCGTGCCGCAAAGCTGGCGGGATTAACCAGAGTGCCGGCTATCTCCGTTGACTTTACGGATGAAGAGATGATGGAAATCTCCATCCTTGAAAACGTCCAGCGTGAGAATCTGAATCCGATTGAAGAAGCGGCAGCGTATGAGTCTCTGATCAAGCGGCTTGGCTATACGCAGGAAAAACTCGCAGAGCGGGTTGGCAAGTCGCGGGAATACTGTGCGAATATGCTGAGACTGCTGCGGCTTCCGCAGCCGGTGCAGGAAATGGTCACGGAAAAACAGCTGACCATGGGTCATGTCAGACCGCTTCTCGCACTGGAAGATGAAGACGAAATGTTTGAAGCCGCGGAGAAGATCCGCAAGGAAAAGATGTCGGTGCGCGAAGTCGAACGCTACATCAAAGAGCTGACCGGCGGCGATCGGAAAAAACAGAAACAGAAGAAGGAACCGGAAAAGGATCCCCTGATCCGGGATATTGAAAACCGGATGAGCTCCAAGCTTGGGACGAAGGTTTCCATTACCGGCAAAACGGTTAATATTCAGTTTACGGATACCGCGGATTTAAACCGCATTCTGGAACTGCTTGGCATGCTGGAAGAAACCAACGGGTAAGTCATGAGCCTGTTTGATCCAAACAACCGCAGACTGCTGAAGGTATATCTTGCGATCAGTCTGCTGGGATGCCTGCTGTTTCTGGCAGGATTGCCCTATGGCCTTGGGTTTCTGGCGGGCGATCTGTTAGCGTTGATCATCTATGAATGGAATGTGCATTACTGGAACCGGGTGCTCGACAGCGGGCACGCAAAACGTGGAACCGGCTTTCCGCATTTCCTGATCAACTTTACGCTGATGGGTGCGCTGATGATCCTGGCTGTATACAATTCATCAATTTTGAATATAATTTGCATTGCGGCTGGTCTAATGACCGTAAAATCCGCTATTATTGTGGAAGAGTTAATTCGAAGAAAGGGGGATCAGTCATGACAATACAATCCGATGTGTATGTAATCATTCTGATTACCGTATTGTTGGGTGTCGCAATTGTCCTGCTTTCCAAAAAGATACAGAAGACGGATCCGCTGCAGAAGCCGACCGGTGTCCTGGTTCCGATTCTGTGGGCAGTCGATATTGTTCATAAGAATGTTGTAAACAATGTCGGTGAAAAGACCGCAGATGTACTGACACCATACATTCTGGTGTTATGGGTCTATATCTTTATCGCAAATACGATCTCACTGTTTGGTCTGAGTTCGCCAACCGCAAATCTTTCGGTAACGTTATTTCTGGCATTTGTGACCTGGCTTCTGATTCAGATCACAGAGCTGAAGTATCAGGGCATCAAAGGTTACCTGCATGGCTTCCTGGAGCCGATCGCGGTGATGTTGCCGATGAATATTGTCGGTAAGTTTTCCACCATGGTGTCCATGTCGGTGCGTTTATTCGGTAATATTCTGTGCGGTGGAATTATGATGCAGCTGGTATATTCCGCAACGCAGGGGCTGTCCAATTCGATCGCTTCGTTATTCGGCAATTCGGGCGGCGTGTTCAACTTTATCGGACCGCTGGTAGCTCCGATCCTGCATGCATATTTTGATTTATTCTCCGGGTTCATTCAGACCCTGGTATTTGTTACATTAACGATGGTTCTGATCGGGAATGACATTCCCGAAGAAGTTAGAAACGGTATCGCATAGGAGGTAGAACATATGGATATCAATAAAGGTTTAATTGCCATTGGCGCAGGTCTTGCGGTCATGGCCGGTATGATGACCGGTCTTGGTGAAGGTATGGCAGCGGCACACGCCTGTGACGCAATTGGTAAGAATCCCGAGGCGGAATCCAAGATCCGTTCCAACATGATTCTCGGTATTGCACTTTCCGAGACAGTTGCGATTTACGGACTTCTGGTTTCCATTCTTCTGATGTTCGTTTATCCGAGCCTCTAATACCGGAGACGTCAGAAAATGATAGATGTTGACATCGTAGGACAGCTGATCCCGAATCCAATTACGATGTTCACACAGCTTTGCAGTACACTTGTTCTCTTTCTGCTGATGCGTAAGTTCCTGTGGAAATCCGTAAAGGAATTCCTGGCTGCGCGCGGAGCCAAGATGCAGGAAGATCTGACGGCGGGTGAGCAGGCCCGGCTGGCGGCGGAAACCGACCGTGCCGAAGCTGCAGCCCAGCTGAAGAATGCAGGCTCCAAATCCGAAGAGATCGTGGCCGCTGCAGTCAAGGAAGCAGCGAGCCGCAAAGAAGAGATCCTTGCGGATGCGGCGCATGAAGCAGAACAGGTGAAGAGTAAAGCGCGTGAGCAGATGGCTGCGGAGCGTGAAGCTATGTACAGCGATATGCAGAAGGAAATGGTTGAGGTTGCGATGGCAGCCGCAGGCAAACTTCTCGCAAAGGAAAGCGGCGAAGACCTGGATCGTCAGGCGATCGATGCCTTTGTAAAGGAAGCGACCGATGGCGAGGGAGGTTGCCGGCCGTTATGCCGAAGCGCTGTTTCAGCTGTCAAAAGAACAGGATCAGATGGAAGAACGAAAGGAAGAAGCTTTGGTACTGCGGGATGTACTGAAGAACAACCCGGAGCTTCCGGTGTTTTTCCGTGCCGTTCGCGTAACGGATGAAGAAAAGAAAGCTCTGATCGATCAGGTATTTGAATCGTTTTTGCCGGAGACCAAAAATTTTCTGAAGCTGCTGGTTGATAAAGACCGGATGTATGTGCTGGATGAAATTCTCATGGAGTTTATTCGTCTTGCCAACATTGAGCTTGGAATTGAAACGGCTACGGTAGCCAGCGCAAGACCGCTGGATGAAACGCAGATGAAGCGGATCAGAGAAGCCCTGGAGAAAAAGACAGGGCATAAGATCCAGCTGGAAAACAAGATCGATAAATCTCTGATTGCTGGAATCAAGGTAACAACGGGGAACAGTGTTACAGATGTAACCGTTGCCCATCAAATTGAAGGAATGAAGGAAGCACTCCTGAAAGGAGGGAACGCATGAAACAGATCAGACCGGAAGAAATCAGTTCTCTGATCAAGGAACAGATCAAAAACTATGATCAGAAGATTCATTCGGATGATGTAGGTTATGTCATCAGTACCGGTGACGGTATTGCGATGGTGCAGGGCATTGATAATGCGATGAGCAGTGAGCTTCTGGAATTGCCCCATGGCGTTTATGGCATGGTGCTGAACCTGGAGGAAGATCACATCGGTATCGTATTGCTCGGTGATGACACCCTGATCAAAGAAGGCGATGAAGTACGCCGTACCGGAAGAATCGTAGAAGTACCGGTTGGAGACGGACTGCTTGGCCGTGTTGTAAACGCGCTGGGACAGCCGATCGATAACCGTGGGCCGATCGAATACACAAAGACGCGTGCCGTAGAACGCGTTGCGCCGGGTGTTATGACCCGTAAAGGTGTTAATCAACCGTTAATGACAGGTTTAAAGATCATTGACAGTATGATTCCGATCGGAAAAGGTCAGCGTGAGCTGATCATTGGTGACCGTGAAACAGGTAAGACCGCAATTGCGATCGATACGATCATCAACCAGAAGGGTAAGAATGTGAACTGCATCTATGTCGCAATCGGTCAGAAGGAATCGACCGTTGCACGTCTGGTGCAGAAGCTGCGTGAACACGATGCGATGGAATATACCACCATCGTTAACGCATCCGCATCCACCTCGGCACCGCAGCAGTATCTTGCGCCATATGCAGGATGTGCAATGGGTGAAGAATGGATGGAACAGGGCAAGGATGTCCTCATCGTTTACGATGACCTGTCCAAGCATGCGGTCGCTTACCGCACCATGTCCCTGCTGCTCCGCAGACCTCCGGGACGTGAAGCGTATCCGGGTGATGTTTTCTATCTGCATTCCCGTCTTCTGGAGCGTGCCGCAAAACTCAATGATGAACTTGGCGGCGGTTCCTTAACAGCGCTTCCGATTATTGAGACACAGGCTGGTGATATTTCTGCCTATATTCCGACCAATGTAATTTCCATTACAGATGGTCAGATCTTCTTACAGACAGACCTGTTTGCGTCCGGTATCCGTCCGGCAGTTGATTCCGGCTTATCGGTATCCCGTGTCGGATCCCATGCGCAGACCAAAGCGATGAAGAAGGAATCTTCCTCCCTCAAGCTGGAACTGGCGCAGTATCACGAAATGCTGGCGTTTGCACAGTTTGGTTCTGACCTTGATCCGACGACCAAGAAGATCATCGATCATGGTACACGTATTACCGAGCTGCTGAAACAGCCGCAGTACGCACCAATGCCCATGGAGGAACAGGCACTTTCCCTGTATGCCGCAAAGAACGGAATCATTGATGAAGTGGAAACGGAAGAAGTCGCTGCGTTTGAAAAGCGCATCTTAAGAGAATTCCGTGAAAACCATGCGGACATCCTTGCGGAGATCCGCGATACCGGAGATATCAGTGACGAGCTGAGCGAAAAGATCAAAACGGTCATGGATTCGGTATTAGAAAATTACCGTCTGGTAAAGGGAGCGTAGTATGCAGTCGAAGCAGGCACTTCGTTCCCGCATCCGCTCGGTAAAGTCCACACGCAAGATTACCAGTGCGATGGAGATGATTGCCAATGCCAAGCTGTTCAAGCAGCGGGCAGCGATGGAAGCCAATCGCGAGTATGCGATGCGGCTGCGGGAGATAGTGAACGAAATCGTCACCCGTAATCCAGGGCTCGACAGTCCGTATCTGAAACAGAATGACAGCACATCCAAAGTAACGGTTGTCTTCTGCAGTGATATGGGGCTGTGCGGTGCCTATAACATGAATATCATGCGGCATATCCGTTCCACGCTGACACGGGAAGATCCGATCATTCTGATTGGAACAGCGATCTACACGCAGCTGAAGAACGCTGGATACAAGCTGGTAAATCAGAATCCGATTTCTTCTGATTCCATTACGCCGCAGTCGATTCGTGATGCCATCAAAGCAGCGGAGGAGGAATACTTCTCCGGCAATGTCGGTTCACTGGAAATCATCCGTACACGGTTTGTGAACACGATGTCGTTCCGGCCGGAGACCATACAGGTTCTCCCGTGTGAACTGGAGTCGGCTGAACAGCCGTCAGAAGGCATGCATGTGGAAACACTGTTTGAACCGGATGCGGAAACGATCCTTGCGGAAGTCATGCCTATGATGATTGCGGATATTGTTTACAGTGCGTGGATGGAATCCACCACCAGTGAACAGGGAAGCCGTCGTATGGCAATGAAGACCGCTACCGATAACGCAGATGAACTCGGCAGTGAACTTCTGCTCGAGTATAACAAGGCAAGACAGGCCGCCATTACACAGGAGATCACCGAGATTGTCGGTGGTTCTGAGGCAGTCTAGACAAGGAGACAAACCTTATGAGTGAAACAGGAAAAATTGTACAGGTCATTGGACCGGTCGTAGACATCCGTTTTAGCTCTGATACACTTCCGGCAATCCGGAATGCGATCAAGATCCAGAATGGAAAAGACAGTGAAATGACCGTTGAGGTTGCCCAGCATATCGGTGATGATATCGTTCGCTGTATCGCGATGAGCACAACCGATGGTCTGACACGCGGCATGACCTGTGTGGATACCGGCGCACCGATTACCGTACCGGTTGGTGAAGAAGTACTTGGACGCATGTTCAACGTACTTGGCGAGCCGATTGACGGTTTAGGTGAAGTACATGCCAAAAAGTATATGCCGATTCACCGGGAAGCACCGACCTTTGCCCAGCAGCAGACCTCGACCGAGATTCTGGAAACCGGCATTAAGGTCATTGACCTGCTGTGCCCGTATAACAAGGGTGGTAAGGTAGGCCTCTTTGGAGGTGCTGGTGTCGGCTAGACGGTCCTCATGTAGGAGCTGATTCATAACATCGCCATCGAACATGGCGGATGTTCTGTCGTAGCGGGTGTCGGTGAACGAACCCGTGAAGGCAATGACATGTATTTCGAGATGAAGGAGTCCGGCGTTCTGAAAAACACCGTGCTTACCTATGGTCAGATGAATGAGTCACCGGGTGCTCGTATGCGTGTCGCATTATCTGCACTTACCATGGCAGAATACTTCCGTGATGAAGAACATCAGGATGTCCTTCTGTTTATCGATAACATCTTCCGTTTTACCCAGGCAGGTTCGGAAGTATCCGCGCTGCTTGGACGTATGCCAAGTGCCGTAGGCTATCAGCCGACACTGGCAACGGAAATGGGTCAGCTGCAGGAACGCATTACTTCCACTGATGCCGGTTCCATTACCTCCGTACAGGCCATCTATGTCCCGGCGGATGACTTAACTGACCCGGCTCCGGCAACCGCATTCTCACACCTTGACGCAAAGACCGTCCTGGATCGTGGCATTGCGGCACTGGGTATCTATCCGGCGGTTGATCCGCTTGGATCCGGTTCCCGTAACCTGGACCCGTTGATTATCGGTGAAGAGCACTACCAGGTAGCGCGTGAAGTACAGCAGATCCTTCAGAGATACAAGGAACTGCAGGATATCATCGCAATTCTTGGTATGGATGAACTCGGTGAAGAAGATCGAAAGATCGTTAACCGTGCCCGTCGTATTCGTAACTTCCTGTCCCAGCCGTTCTCGGTTGCGGAACAGTTCAGCGGTCTGCCGGGCAAGTACGTATCGGTTAAGGATACTGTACGTTCCTTCCGTGAGATTCTCAATGGAACGTATGATGATCTGCCGGAAGCTGCGTTCATGAGCGTCGGAACCATTGAAGACGTTGTGGAAAAGGCAGAGAAACTGAAATGAGTACGATTCAGGTCCGGGTGATCACACCGGAAGGAATCTACAAGGAGTTTGAAACACCGTATCTGAACTTTCAGACAACGGATGGAGACCGTGGAATTCTGCCCAACCATATGCCGATCGTCTGTTCCTTGAGAATCGGCAGGATGAGCAGTGAAGAAAACGGAGTCCGCACACTCTATGCGGTGGCAGGCGGACTGCTCTATTTCCATGATAACCATGCGGAAATCCTGACGGATGCGATCGAAAACAAAGATGAAATTGATATTGAACGCGCAAAAGCGTCAAAAGAGCGCGCTGAAAAACGGCTGGCAAGAACCGACCGGAATACAGATATGAAGCGTGCCGAACTCGCATTGAAGCGTTCCCTCAATCGTCTTAGTATCGCAGGTATGTAAGATAACAGGCATTGCATGAATGCAGTGCCTGTTTTTGAAACACCTGCGCGCATACAAAGGAAAAGAAGACAAACATGTTTACAACAGGATATGAAATTACAACAGCAGCTACGAATGTGTTTAATGCGATTGTTACTGCGATATTTGGATGGAAACTGTACCGTGATATTAAACCAAACGAGAGAAAGGCACTTTGGGGCATCGTATTTATTCTGTTTTTTATCGTCTGTGTTTTGGGTTCCGTCATACATGGCGTTCAGATAACACCGGAAGTAAAGGATCTGCTTTGGAATATTCTGTTTTTCATACTGGTATTAATGATGGCGTCGTTTGTGACAGTGATTGTCTATGAAACAGACGGGTTATCCAAAGCAAAACAAACTGCAGTGCCTGCATTACTTCTGGGTGCGGTATATCTGATTCTGAGACTTACGATTCCGGCAGTGAAACAGATGCGGTTTACGGCGTTTTCAATCTACGCAGTTGTATTGCTGGTGTATGCGATCATAAAACTGGTAGCTGTGAGAAAAGAAAAACCGTATGTGAAGAACTTTCTTTACGGTATTATCTGCCTGGTGGTTGGCAGTTTAGCGCAGACCATGAAATTCATTAAGTTTCATTTCATCTATGATTTCAATTACAATTCCGTCTATCATCTGTTTACGCTGTTCCTGCTGTTGTTTGTATACAAAGGTCTGAAGGAAACACAGAAATATCCGAACTCCTAATTACTTCGCAAACAGATCCTTAAGGGTATACAGTCTGAAGCCTGATTTCTGCAGGCTTTTTTCATACCCGGATCTGGAAAAGAACCCATAAGTATAAAAGTGAAAAGAAGACTGTTCCGCATGAGCAATCGTTGAATTGACAGTCTGTTTATCAACCGGATGCCCGGTGTATTTGCATTCATAATAGATATTTCCGTTTCGATCAGTTGTGACAATATCAAATTCATAATCCAATGAGGTTTTCCGGTCATGATAGGTAAGCCGGCCAATATCAAAGAAGACCGGAGAAATCCTGTTCTGTTTATTACGCATAATCAGAAATTCACGACAGATACGTTCAAATAATTTTGGAATATAGTTGGATTCCAATTCTTCTTTAATAAACTCCTGAAAGAATACTTCCGGCTTCATAAAAGAGAATTTGTTACGATTAGGCGCAACAAAGGTGTAATAGAACAACAATGCCGGATCTGCGATAAAGTAGAGTCCTTTTTTTGCGTTCTTGTTTAGTGCATGTTCTTTTTCCAGAACACCAATCCGTACGAGCTTATCTAAAATATAGGCAGCGTTGTTGCCAGTATCGTCGGAAGATACCTTCTGGTTAATATCTTTATAGTTCTTGGAGCTGTTTTGAATAAAATTGAGAACTGAATTGGCAGTCTCGATTTTGGATAATTCCCCATTCAGCAAGATTTCAATCTCACTTTCCATAACGGAATTCAATGAGAAAAACAATCGGATAATGTTTTCGTCGGCTGTAAGAGAAGGATCGATTAATGTCAGGTAATGAGGAACGCCGCCAAATACCGAATAGAGTTTAATTTTTTCCTCATAGGAACGTTCTTTGTAGAATAGGGAAGAATCGTAGTAATTGAATGGTCGCAGTTCAATAACAGCAGTAAATCTTCCATATAATGGTTCATTGGTTTCGATCAGATTTTTCATTACATCAATCAGAGAGCCGGAAAGAATGATTGTTAGATTTTTATTATTAACATTCTGATCAATAAATGCCTGAAACCAGCTGTCACAGAGTTTGTTGTTATTGCGGAAATAGGAATATTCATCAATCACGAGAATGATAGGCTTCTGCTTACTCTGATTACTTATAAAAGAAAGTGTATGAGGCAAATCTGTAAATGTCGCAGACAGATGGAAGAACTCAGATACATAATCAGAAAATGCGGAAACATTATTCTTAAGAGTAGTTTTGGCAGATGTAAAAAACAGTATCTGTTCATCCCGGGAGGAAAGACAATGTTTCAGTAACATTGTTTTGCCAATACGACGCCTGCCGTAAAGAAGGATTGCGGAAAATTTCTTTCGATCCAGCTCTCCTTTAATAACACTGATTTCTTCTTCTCTGCCAATGAATTTCATAATCTTCAATTAGATAATATTACTAAAATCCATTTTAGTAAAATAAATTTTAGTAAGTTTGTATTTATATAGATAAGTCTTCGTTTTGAATCCATCGACAGAATTCCAGTTATTTAAATTGCGACAGTCTTAATATCATTGAACTAATAATTTAATTCATCAGCCAAAAACGATGCGCATAATAATTGCAAACAGCAGAACAAAGAACATATTTATATAAAAGCAGCTAGAAGATTAAGTCTGACAATTTGAGGTAGCAATTAAAATGATTTCAGAAGGTAAAGGAAAAGCGAATAGCTGTTATTGCGCAGGAAAAAACGAGTGAAGGGGAAAAAACTTGATGTTGAGTATTTATTTTGGGGAACTGAAAGAAGCAGTCTACAATCCAAAGGAATTTTTTGATAACACATACCTAGACAGCTGGCTTGAAGATGAGTTTGCGGCAGAAGTAATTAAACAGATTGAACGCGGGACCATTCTAAGCCCGCAGGCAATTAATACATTTGCGTTAGGTGTTATACCTGTTACGAAGATTTCGGGTGGCACTAAAATATTGTTATTGGTAAAAAACAGACCGGATACCATTTTCAACACTTCTGGATGTGGTGATAACTGCGCAAAGTATTTCCTGAAGATTGGCAAAGAACAGGATGTAACAATTAATCTGTACCACATAATGGATTTT
>ODAI013383858.1_pt1 | contig 10844 bp, 10 predicted proteins | sample 1539321 | NCBI WGS metagenome assembly ODAI01 (sample SAMN02144231, study PRJEB22623) | gut metagenome | biome: sheep rumen | host: Ovis aries | place: New Zealand | reverse complement strand
TCGCCGATAAAGTTGTAAAACATGCCCATTGCGTTGCTGCCCCCGCCCACGCAGGCCAGGACCGCGTCGGGGAGCCTGCCGTCCATCTCCAGGATCTGGGCCCGCGCCTCTTTTGAGATCACAGACTGAAAATCGCGGACGATGGTGGGGAAGGGATGGGGGCCCATAACAGATCCAAGCACATAGTGGGTGTCGTCCACGCGTCCTGCCCATTCGCGCATGGTCTCATTGACGGCATCCTTCAGGACCTGGGAACCGCTCTCCACAGGATGCACCCTGGCACCCAGGAGTTCCATACGGTAGACATTGAGCCGCTGCCGGTCACAGTCGATTTTGCCCATAAAGACTTCGCATTCCAGGCCAAGAAGAGCCGCCGCTGTGGCAGTGGCGACGCCGTGCTGTCCCGCGCCGGTCTCAGCGATCACCCTTGTTTTCCCCATTTTTTTTGCCAGGAGCACCTGGCCCAGGACGTTATTGATCTTGTGGGAGCCGGTGTGGTTGAGATCTTCTCTCTTGATGAAGACCTTCGCTCCGCCCAGGTCCGCGGTCATTTTTTCCGCGGGATATAAGAGTGAGGGACGTCCGGCGTAGCCGTTGAGCAGGGCCGTCAGCTCCTCTGTAAAAGCGGGATCATTTTTATAATGCTCGTATGCTTCCTCCAGGCGGATCAGCTCGTTCATCAATGTCTCCGGAACGTACTGACCTCCAAAATCTCCGAATCTTCCTTTTTTCAATTTCTATGCCTCCAATCCACTTATGCGCCTGCGGTCTGAAAGTGCAGGTCCCGCGCTGTCCTTCTGTTGTCCTTTTGCTGTTCTTCTGCTCTCCCTGCGCAGTCCTCTGCTGTCCTCGCGCTCTCCTCGCGCTGTCCTTCTGCTTTCCCCGCTCTGTCTGCTGTCTTTTACGCTGTCCTTCTGTTGTCCTTTTACAACCCTCTGGCCGTCTCTGTAAATGCCCTCATTTTTTGCGGATCTTTCCATCCGTCCGTCTCGACCTTGCTGCTGACATCCACCGCGGTGGGGCAGAATCTCCTGATTGCCGCCGCCACATTTTCCCGGGAAAGTCCTCCGGCCAGCAGCCAGGGATGGTTTCCCGGAAAGAGCCTTTTGACGGCGCGCACGCAGGTATCCGGATCGGCTTCCGCTCCGGAACTCTCTGCATGTTCCTGCAGAAAAGACTCCAGCATTTCCCAGTCGAAGGTTTTCCCCGTCCCGGTTCCGCTGTCGAGCAGGATCCAATGGGCGGAACTGGCAGACGCGGCATCCAGGTCTTTTTGCGAGCTGACACGGAAAGCTTTGATCACCGGCAGGGAAGTCATTGAAGTGAGCGTATTTATATATTCATTGTCTTCTCTTCCGTGCAGCTGGATCATGTCGATCGCGCCGCTGTCCGCCGCTTCTCTGATCTCTTCAGGATCGGCGTCCAGGAAGACTCCCACGGTCCTGATCCCGGGAGCCAGGATTTTGCGCAATTCCAATGCTTTCTCAAGACTGATGGATCTGCGAAAGCCCGGGGAGAGGATGAATCCGGCGAAGTCAGGCAGGATCCGGTTGGCCGCTTGTGCGTCCTCGGAGCGGCGCAGACCGCATATTTTGACAAGTGTCCTGTTGTCCATTTTCAGCTTCTCTTTTCTGTGGTACATCAAAGTGTGATCTGCCTGTCCGGTAATCCGCAGGTTTCCTCCCCGCCACGGAGGGAGGTGTTTTGAAATTTTGCCGTCGTGTGTTGTTTTACAGGTTTCCTCCCCGGCACAGAGGAGGGCTTCCACCTGCCATCAGGAACGGTGCAGGAGAAATTTTATCTGCTTACATCAGGAGGGTTTTTATCTGTTTAAATGTTATTTGCATTTGCTCCGAAGTCTTCGGATCTCTTCAGCCTTGTCATCGCTCCGCATCAGAGTCTCACCGATCAGGACGGCATTTGTATGATTGCGGTAGAGGATCCCGACGTCCTCCGCGTTGCGTATTCCGCTCTCGGACACGTAGATTCTGTCTTTCGGAACAAGGCTGCGGAGGCGGACGGAATTGTTGATGTCCACTGTGAATGTATGCAGGTCGCGGTTATTGACGCCGATGATCCCCGCGCCTGCGTCCAGAGCTCTGCTGACCTCCGTTTCGTCATGGGCCTCGACCAGGGCGGAGAGGCCAAGTTCATGAGACAGAGCCAGATAATCTCTCAATTCCCCGTCATCCAGGATCGCGCAGATCAGAAGCACGGCGGACGCGCCCAGAGTTTTTGCCTCATAGATCATGTAGGGATCGACAGTGAAGTCCTTGCGCAGGCAGGGGATCCTGACGGTCTGCGCTATTTCCTTCAGAAAACGGTCCTCCCCCTGAAACCACCCGGGTTCTGTCAGAACAGAAATGGCGGCGGCACCGGCCGCTTCGTATGACCGGGCAATCTCCAGGAAGGGAAAATCCGGGGCGATCAGGCCTTTTGAAGGAGATGCCTTTTTGCACTCGCAGATAAAATGGATTCCCGGGGCGGCCAGGGCTTTCTCAAAGGGGAATTCCTGCTCCCCGCATGAACCGTGGTTCATGGCAAGCGCACGTTCCCGCATTCCTTCGAGAGGCAGGTTTTTCTTTTTTTCAGCAACGCGGCACCGCGTGTACTCTGCGATTGTATCCAGAATTGTTGCCATGAAAGAGCTCCTTATTTCTAAATCTTATACCGTGTCCGGGCATGGTCCGCGGTTTTTTCATCCTGCCTGGTTGGAGACTGCGATGAAGGAATCCAACACGGCGAGCGCTCTGCCGCTGTCGATCATTTCGGCTGCCTTTTTGACTCCTTCCTCGATCGAGGAAACGGCGTTGGCGGCGTAGAGGCCGCAGCCGGCGTTGAGCAGGACGGAGGTCCTTCTGGCATCAGTGATCTTTCCCGCCAGAATGTCGCGTGTTGTCTGAGCGTTCTGTTCGGGCGTTCCCCCCGTAAGTTCCTCCTTTGTCCCGCGGGTCAGGCCGAACTGTTCGGGGGTGATGGTCCTCGTTCTGTAGAAGCCGTCCCGAAGTTCGCAGACCGTTGTGGGTGCGGACACCGAAACTTCATCCATTTTGTCTTTGCCGTATACCACGAGAGCGTGTTTGACGCCCAGGGAATCGAGGACCTTGGCCACCGGTTCCACAAGGTATTCGTCATAAACTCCCAGAAGGAAGAACTCCGGTTTTGCGGGGTTGGTGAGGGGACCCAGGATATTAAAGACTGTCCTGAAGCCCAGCTCCCGGCGTATGCTTCCGACATATTTCATGGCGCTGTGATATTTCTGGGCGAACATAAAACAGAATCCCACCTCCTTGAGCAGCCTGCGGCAGAGGTCAGGGTCTTCATGAATATTGGCGCCCAGGGCTTCCAGGCAGTCGGCTGTGCCGCACCGGGAGGAGGCGGCGCGGTTTCCGTGCTTGGCGACTTTGACGCCCGCCGCCGCAATCACCATGGCGGAGGTAGTGGAAATATTAAAAGTATTGGCGTTGTCACCGCCTGTTCCGACAATCTCAAGCACATCCATACCGGGATGTTCCACAGGCGTCGCATGGCTGCGCATGGAGACGGCACATCCGGAAATCTCATCAATTGTCTCCGCCTTGGTGCTCTTGGTTGAAAGGGCGGCCAGAAACGCGGCGTTCTGCGTGGCGGTGGTCTTACCGCTCATGATCTCATTCATGACGGTCTCCGCCTCTGAAAATGTGAGGTCCTGCTTAGTGACGATTTTGATGATAGCTTCTTTGATCATAATGACTCCTTTCCTTTGGTTCTTCCTGCGCAGACCTCCGGAGGATTGTTTTTTGCCGGAATTTCATCTTCTTTTTCCGTCAAAAAAAGCCCCCGGCAGCACAATACCTGAAAATAGTATTGTCCTGCCGGGGACGAAACATCGATCAAAATCATGATGCCCGCGGTACCACCCCGGTTCACACACCACCGATCCGCCTCACCTGCAGCCGGCTCTCCGGATTCTATAAAAATCCGGCGGAAACAGCCCAGATCAAGAGCAGTCAGAGCGCGCACACTCTGCGAAATTCCAACAAATTTCCGGCAACTGACGTATGCCTTACGTCGCGTCATACTCGGAACTTTCGCCGGCTTTCCGGCCTTCCTTTCAACGCGCCCTCCGCGGACCATTATTCGTGTCAGCATACCGCCCGGCTCTCACCTGCCCGGACTCTCTGTGGGTGCCCCTCACGCTTTACTTCCGCATCAACGGTTTAAACAATCCATTATGAAATTGTAGGGATGAGTTTCGTATTTTCGATTGCAGCAGTTCGCAAAACCGCTCAACTCATCGCTTTAACTCATTAAAGCGCACTTATCCTCATTTGTCAAGCGTTTTTTACTTTTGAAATGAACCTCACAAATGACCTGATCAACGGCCTGGCGGATGGCAGGCGGGTTCTCACAGATTTTTCAGCGTCACCAGCTGGTAGATGTGATAACCGACCTGCAGCGGAGCAGGCATCAGAAGATCAGCCGCAGTTTCAATCAGCACTTTTCTGCGAAGTCTGTTCTTGACCTCTGGACTGAGCTTTCTGCGCTTAAGTTCTTCCCTGCTGATCCTGTCGTCAAGTTCACTGGCGAACAGCTCCACATTATGGAACTGCAGATTTTTGAGTCTGCTCAGGATGCCTTCACGATCCTGCTCATATGCAAAAGCAATGCCGCCGGACGAAGGATAGATTTTAACCTTTGAGACACCCTTGTGCCCCTCCAGAGCATACCTGAGTACCTCAGCCTGTGAAGAAGTAATGCGCCCCCTGCTCAGGTGAAGTCTCATGTATCCGGAAGTCTCGTGCATAATCGTATAGTTCATGAATCTCCTTCCTGCCGCCCGGCCTGCTGTCTTCTTCCCATCCCTTACCTCCGGGGAACGTGTAGCCTGGCTGATGCCTCCCGACGTGAGCAGATAACCTTAATCCGCCTTCTTTTGCGACAGCTTTGCCGCTGCCTTGGACTCGAAACGGGCGCGGTCCACGACCGCCCTCTGGTGAGTGCCCTCACCGATCAGGCCTGCCTCATCATAGCAGGTCACCTTGAAGGTCATGACCCTGCCGTTGGAAGCCGCTTCCGTCAGCTCTGTCTCGACACGGACCTCCATTCCAAGGGGAGTCGCCGCCACATGTGAGACATTAATCGAAATACCGACCGTGGTCTTTCCCTCTTCCAGTTCCGGCTGTACAGACATTGCCGCCGTGTTCTCAATCGCGGCGATCATCGAAGGAGTGGCGAACACGTTTACCAGCCCGCTGCCTACTCTGGACGCAAGCATCTCCTCACTCACAACAAATATCTTTTCTCCTCTGATTCCCACCTGAACAGCCATTTGTAGCCTCCCGTATTTTGGTTAAATCTAATCATTGTGCAGTTCCATGTCTGTCTGCCACAAACTACGTTTGATTATACCGTGAATATGAAATCCAAGACTTGTCCGCGAGTCCCGCGCGTCGGATTCTGCAGCAACGTTCCTGAACCGGGGCTGCACCATCATTTCACGCAGCAGACAGGGGGATTATTCCTCCAGCCAGGTATCGTCCGGCTTTGTCTCCTCAAAGGAGCCGCCGTGTTCAAGGTCATCCGTCTTGTTGTGGATGATCAGCTCCTGTGTCTTGACGCTGATTCTGCTGCCGGGCTTCACTGAACTGGTAATGAACACGTTCGATCCGATGACCGATCCCTCTCCGATCGTTGTCTCGCCGCCCAGAATAGAGGCGCCGGCATAAATCGTGACATTGTCTTCGATCGTGGGATGACGCTTGGCGCCGCGCAGGCGCTGGCCTCCGCGGGTCGAGAGCGCGCCGATCGTGACGCCCTGGTAGATCTTGACATGCTTTCCGATGATCGAGGTCTCACCGACGACGATGCCCGTGCCGTGATCCATGAAAAAATATTCTCCGATCGTCGCGCCCGGATGGATATCAATACCGGTCTTGCTGTGGGCGTGTTCGGTCATCATCCTGGGAATGAGCGGCACGCCGAGCAGGAAGAGTTCGTGGGCCAGACGATTGATCGTACTGGCCAGAAGGCCCGGATAGCAGAGGACAATCTCCGCCTTGTTGAAGGCCGCGGGATCTCCCTCAAAGGAAGCCTGCATATCTGTGTTCACGAGTGCCCGGATCCTGGGAATCCTGGCCAGAAATTCAATAGTGAGCTCCTCTGCCTTTTCGCTGAGTTCCTCATAGGGAGTCTCTGCATATTCCTCACGGAAGGGCAGGGCGATCACGATCTGTTTTTTCAGATTGTAAATCACATCCTCGATCACCACGGCAATCCGGCTGTCATAACTATAGCTCCGGAAGGCCTTCTCCCTGTAATATCCCGGAAACAGAATCTTGAGCAGCTTGTAGACGAGATCCACAACGACTGCGCTGTCCGGCTGATTGAAAACATTCATGTTGTCAATATCACGGCCATTCCTGTAGTCGTCCAGAATCAATTTGGTCACATTCAGAACCCGTGTATTAATATCGTTGCTCATATCTGCTGAATCCTCTCTGAAATAAAATCTTCTCTCCGCACCCGCAAAGGGCACAACCCCCCGGCAGTGTCAAAGTTGTCTGAGATCGTCTTCTCTCCGCACCCGCAAAGGGCACAAAACAGTGTACTCATTCAATATACCACATCAGCCGATTTCATGAAACAAAAAAAGGAAGGCAGCACAAACCCGGAGCCAACCCCCCGGTCTCTGTTTTACTCATCACGCCCGGTAAAATAAGGCAGAGGCTGCCACACCGCCCTCTCCCCCCGGCCGGCCCCTGTCCGCCGTAAGCCGGAATGATACCTTATGCGGGCCGTGTCATAAAAATAAGTCTCGCAAGCGAGACTCTCGCGCCGGGCGCGGTCGCTTCAGCAACATGATTCATTACGCGCGGGTGCGCATCCTCCCGGAGGGTTTTTTACCTCATAGGAAATGGCAATTTCCTATGAGGTAAAAAAAAGGAGACCTTCTCCTGAGAGAAGATCTCCTGTCTGATTTGAATTTTTCGGGGTTGTGAGAATTCTGATGTGCTGCTTGCATACCGCATTTACGCTGCTGATCTGTCGCGGCGAATTGCTGAATACGGCTTCTCACAACTGCATGCAGAGCGTAATCCCCGCTGCAGGACGCAATATGTTGAATAAAGACGTCCTGAAAAGCGCCGCCGATTAACGCTTGGAGAACTGAGGAGCACGACGTGCGCCTTTGAGACCGTATTTCTTTCTCTCTTTCATACGAGGGTCACGAGTCAGGAAACCGGCCTTCTTGAGGATGGGACGGAAATCAGCGTCAGCCTCGATCAGGGCACGGGAGATGCCGTGGCGGATGGCGCCTGCCTGGCCTGTGGTGCCGCCGCCCTTGACGGTGATCTTGTAGTCGTACTGACCGGTTGTACCAGTCAGAACGATGGGCTGATTGACGATAACCTTGAGAGTCTCAAGACCGAAATACTCGTCGAGAGTTCTGCCGTTGATAGTCATATTGCCTGTACCGGGGGTAAGGAAAACACGTGCAACAGAGGATTTCCTTCTGCCGGTTCCATAGAATGTCGCTTCTTTAGCCATTGTATATATCTCCTTTCAAACTCAGGCCGTCCGGTCGGATCCGGATTCACCGGCCATCTATTCCGTTTGCCGCCGGCAGCAGCCGGCTGGCGGATAAAGTCGATCAGAACTTCAGCTCTTCAGGCTTCTGTGCAGCGTGCTTGTGCTCAGGACCTTCGTAGACATGCAGCTTTCTGTACATGTCATCGCCGAGCCTTCCCTTGGGAAGCATGCCGCGGACTGCGTGCTCGACAACCCTGACGGGCTTGGTGCGCAGCATCTCACGAAGGGTTGTGTACTTCGCGCTGCCGACGTACTCGGAGTGACGGAAATAAATCTTCTGATCCATCTTCTTGCCGGTGACTTTGATCTTCTCAGCGTTGACGATGATCACATAGTCGCCTGTATCAATAAAAGGAGTATAGATGGGCTTGTTCTTGCCGCGCAGAACGTTGGCAACTGCACTTGCAAGGCGGCCGAGAGTCATATCGGTCGCGTCCACTACATACCATTTCTTCTGAATATCTGCTGCGCCTGGCACATAGGTTTTCATGATTTCCTCCAATTCCGAAGCGTGTATACTGAAATCAGCTCTTCCGGGATGCCGCACATCAACATGTCCGGTCCGGACAGACGGGATCATCGTATCGATCAGCCCCCGGCAGAAATCCGGCATCACCTGCTCCCCTGAACAGGAAACAGTGGCGGACTGCGCAAAAATCAGTCTCATCTGCTCTTATCTTTAATTTATTTGTTATTCAAATTACAAGTGCGAGTCGCAGTGGCAGCAGGCTTTTACCAAAACCGGGGAGTTTGGGTGCATGCAAAAAAACATGCGCATACCGCCGTCGCACCAAATCATTTTAGCTTACACAAATAGCAGTGTCAACTTAAACCTGTACTTTTTTCCATACATGTTTCTCAATCGTTACCGTCACACATTCGCACGCCGCCCCGCGGCAGACCCATCTCACGTTCACAAACTGTTATCCCGGCACGCATTGCTTCGATACAGTGGGGACATGATAAAAACAGCGCATCGGTCAGGGCTTGCTGCCGAAAACCATCTCATATCCCGGTTCCAGGACCTCGTAGCGGACCAGGGTAAGTCCGCATGCGGGGGCTGTTGCGCCAGCCGCCCGGCGGTCGCAGGCCTGCAGGATCTCAGGAATATCCACGGGCTTTTTAAAGCCGCGGCCCACTTCCATCAGAGTGCCGGCTATAATGCGCACCATGTTGTAGAGGAAGCCTCTTCCGCTCACACGGATGACTATTTCCCTGGGCATACCGCTTCTGCCTTCTGTCCAGTCTTTACCCCCGTCAGCCGTTCCGTCAGCAGTTCCGTCAGCTGCCGCCCCCGTTTGAGAGGAGGCAGTATAACCCTGATAAGACATGCTGCACGGCACTTCCTCGACCTGAACTGAGAGGACTTCGCGCACTGTCGTCTTCGCGGAAGAATAGGTGCTGCAGAAACTTTTGAAATCGTGTTCTCCCACCAGGTACTCCGCAGCCTCCCGCATGGCGTCTACATCAAAGTGATACCTGGAAAAATATGAGTAGAGGCGTTTCATGGGATCAGGCATCTGAGCGTTATAAATACGGTACTCATAGGTTTTGACCGTGCTGCACCGCCTGGGATGGAAATCCTCAGGGACCTCCATAGACAGGGGGACACAGATCTGCTCCGGCAGACGGACATTGACCGCGTAGGCAAATTTTTCAGGAGGGATACGGCTCTCCGTGTCAAAAACCGCGAGGTTACAGTAAGCGTGGACACCCGCATCCGTCCTGCTGGCGCCGATCACCTCTACGGGCTGACCCGTCAATTCTGTCAGCACTCTGTTCAGTTCTCCCTCAATGGTCGGCACACCGCTCTTTTGCGCCTGAAAGCCTGCATAATCCGTACCGTCATAGGAAACAGCCAGAAGGATTCTTTTTTTCAATTTTCCCTCCATATTGAAGCATTGAAGCTTTGCGCGCAAAACAGCAGCTGAGCTCCCCTTCGACGCGCAGCCGGCAGGCAAAGCAGTCATTTTTTCAAATCAGAAAAGGCAGACGGACCACCCTCAGGATGACACAGACCGCGAAAAAAGCAATGAGTACAAGATAGGCAGCGCGGTCACGCCCTTTATAGATCAGGGGCTTCATCTTGGTCCGGCCGACGCCGCCGTGGTAGCATCTGGCTTCCATAGCCATTGCCAGGTCGTTTGCCCGGCGGAATGCCGAAATGAAGAGGGGCACAAGCAGAGGCACAAGACTCTTCATTTTTTTGATCAGGTTTTTGCTCTCGAAGTCAGCTCCCCTCGCAATCTGTGCCTTCATGATCTTGTCAGTCTCCTCCATCAGGATCGGAATAAAGCGGAGGGCGATTGACATCATCATGGCGATCTCGTGGACTGGCACATGAAAGCGCTTCATGGGATTGAGCAGGCTCTCTATCGCGTCTGTCAGCTGATTGGGCGTCGTGGTCAGAGTCATAAGGGAGGACCCGATCACGAGCAGGGAAAGGCGGATGCCCATCATGGCGGCAAAGATCAGGCCTTCTTTGGTGATCTTCAGAAATCCCAGACGGACCAGAACTTCGCCCGGCGTCAGAAAAAGGTTGAACGACATAGTGATGAGCAGCAGGATCAGGATTCCCTTCATACCGCGCACGATGTATCCGACAGGCACATTGGAGAGCGCGATCATGGCAATCAGAAAAGCTGCGCACAGGAAGTAACCCACAAAGGTATCCACTACGAACAGGGAAATAATATAGACGAGCGTACCGACCAGTTTGACGCGGGGGTCAAGCCGGTGCAGGATCGAATCTGTCTGATAATATTGTCCGAGGGTAATATCTTTAAACATAATCTCGGTTATGCCTCCGTTCACAAAAACTTTTTTCCCGGGCAGCAGGACAGGGGCTTTGCGCATGCCGTGTTCAGCCGGTCCTGTTTCATGCGGAATGATTCTGCCGGTCCCATTTCATGCGGAATAGTACTGCTGTTTCACTCAGTTCTGCCGGTTTGAACCGATCACTCAGTTCTTCTGATATAATTTCAAGATTTCCCCTGCGGCTTCCTCCACGGTCAGAACGTCTGAAGTGACATCGATTCCCTGTTTTTTCAGCTCGTTCATAATGTAGACAATCTGAGGGGCGGAGAGGCCCAGTTCCTCGAGTTCCTCATAATGGCGGAAAACATTTGACGGAGTGTCGTCAAATACCTTTTCCCCCTTTCCCATCACCACGATCCTCTCCACATAGCGGGCTACATCGTCCATACTGTGTGAGACCAGAATGATGGTCATCTCGAGTTTTTTCTTCATGTCCGAGATCAGGCCGAGGATCTCGT
>ODAI012707691.1_pt1 | contig 10844 bp, 9 predicted proteins | sample 1539321 | NCBI WGS metagenome assembly ODAI01 (sample SAMN02144231, study PRJEB22623) | gut metagenome | biome: sheep rumen | host: Ovis aries | place: New Zealand | reverse complement strand
CTCGAGCCTCATCTTCAGGAGACTGAACAGATAATCATCCTTCTCGAAAACCTTGATCGTGAAAGCCATGCCGGACACCTCCTTTGCCGTATGCAGATATTGTAGGCACAGAAAAGCCCCGAAAAACCCGACAAAAACCGACAAAAACCGACAAAACATACCAGGTTAACAATCAATATTAATTATTAAGAAATCTCGCCGGTATCTTTACAGACGGCAGATTTATCTATAAAATCATCTTGCTAAAACATTTAAGTTCATTGCTTATCAAGAGTGGCTAGAGGGAACCGGCCCTATGAAGCCCGGCAACCGCGGAGAGCAGCGGTGCCAAATCCGGCAGGGAGACCTGAAAGATGAGGAACGTTGATATAACCTATTAACGACCTTCTCCTTTGGGGAAGGTTTTTCTTTTCGATAAGAGCACTGAACGGAAAGGAAAGTAAAAATGAGAAACAGAAAAGGCAAGTGGCTCTTCACATCAGAGTCAGTAACAGAGGGACATCCCGATAAGGTCTGCGATCAGATATCGGATTCCATCCTTGATGCCATCTTAGAGCAGGACCCTAAGGCGAGAGTTGCCTGCGAGACATGCGCTACCACGGGCATGGTCCTCGTTATGGGTGAGATCTCGACTTCGGCTTACGTCGATATCCCATCTATCGTCAGAGGCAGACTTGAGAAGATCGGATACGATTCCAACAACGTCGGCTTCGACTATAAGTCATGCTCAGTCCTCACATCCATCGACGAGCAGTCCGCTGATATCGCCTTGGGCGTAGACAAGTCCTATGAGGCTAAGAGAGGCGACGATTCCGAACTCGATACGGGCGCAGGAGACCAGGGCATGATGTTCGGTTATGCGAACGACGATACGCCCGAGTTCATGCCCATGCCCATCGCGCTCTCACACAGACTGTCCAAGAGACTGTCTGATGTACGGAAGACGGGCGGTGCAGACTTCCTGAGACCTGATGGTAAGAGCCAGGTTACGGTCGAGTATGAGAACGACAAGGTCAAGAGGATCGATGCCATCGTCGTATCAACCCAGCACAGCGAAGATATCTCGGAAGAAGACCTCGAGAAGTATGTTAAGGAGAATGTTATCGCTCCCGTAGTACCTGAGGATCTTATCGACGAGAATACCAAGATCTATGTTAATCCCACCGGACGTTTTGTAATCGGCGGTCCTGCCGGTGATTCCGGCCTTACGGGAAGAAAGATCATCGTTGATACATACGGCGGATTCGCACGTCACGGAGGCGGAGCTTTCTCGGGTAAGGATCCTACGAAGGTTGACCGCAGCGCATCCTACATGATGAGATATGTTGCAAAGAACATCGTTGCTGCCGGACTTGCAAGAGAGTGCGAGGTTCAGGTCGCTTATGCCATCGGTGTCGCTAAGCCGGTATCTGTATCTGTGGATACTTTCGGCACGGGTGTCATCTCCGACGAGAAGATCACAGAGATCGTAAACGATACCTTCGATCTCAGGCCTGCGGCTATCATCAGGGACCTCGATCTGAGACGTCCGATCTATGCCGATACCGCCAGCTACGGTCACTTCGGCAGACTCGATGTCGACCTGCCCTGGGAGAGAACTGACAAAATTGAGACTTTGCGCTCAAAGGCCGGAATCTAAAGGTTTTGAAGTTCAGGGGTTCCCTTCGGGGAGCCCTTTTTGTATTGTTATTTCGGTGCGGGTTTGTTAGTCTTTGAAAATGGAAAAAGATGAGAAGACAGGCATCATATCAGGTCTGGATCAGCAGGATGTCGGGACCTCGGTCAAGGGCAGCGTAAAGGCCCTTAAGATCTTCTGCCCGCGCACGGAAAAAGGATTTGTCTCTTTCCTTGCGGAAGGAAGTTTTGCCGTCGCGGGTTCATCTTCCGTCGATGTCGTCGAAGGCGGCATCTATGAAGTCTCGGGCAAAGTCACCACATGGAACGGCAGGCCTGAGATCAAGCTCAGTTCGATAAAGGCACTCAGCACCGAGACGGACAAGGTTATGCTCACAGCTTCTTTCCTTGAAGATAATCTCAAAGGCTCGGGCAAGGTTACTTCCAATGCCCTCGTCGAAGCCTTCGGAGACGACCTTCTCGATGTGCTCGAGAACGATCCTGACAAGGTCACGGATGCTGTTCAGGGAGTATCTGACGAACTTGCCAGATCCTTTGCGGATCAGGTCAATCAGGATCATGACTTCTTCCATAAAGGCCTTAAGCTCAGGCAGATGGGCCTTACACAGACCCAGCTCAAGCATTGCATCAAGCTCGGGTACGCGGATATAGACAAGATCGAAGCCAATCCCTATCTTCTCTATGCGGTTCGCATTGCTGGCTTCGAGACATGCGACAGGATCGCAGGTGAGGTATCGCCTGACGGTGTCCTGACAGAACGCCTTGCCGCTGCCTTCAGTGCCGCAGTCATGCGTCTGCACGAGAATTCCAAGTCAACATATCTTCTGCCCGACATATGCCGCAGGGAGACGCTCAAGCTCCTTAACAGCGGTCCCGGCCCGGAGATTACCGCGCCGGTGTTTGAAGAACTCTTCGAGACGGCAGTGACGCAGTCTAACGATAACAAGCAGACCGCCGTGTACAGATTCCAAGACGACAAATGCATCGGCTGCAGTATCAATGACGAGAATGCGCGTGTAAGCGCTTATGTGTATTTCAAATCTGAGGTGACGATAAGAAGGAAGGTCGTTGAACTGACTGCGGCTGAGACCGTAAAGCCTTCACGCGCCACATCCGATGCCATCTTCGACAGGCTCTCGCTTGAATCCGGCATTATCCTCGACGAGGTCCAGAAGGACGCGCTGTATCTTTGCATGTATTCGAAGCTCTGCGTCATCACAGGAGGCCCCGGCACGGGTAAGACCACGATACTGGGACTTCTTGCCGATTATTTCAAGGAGAGATCCATCACTGCCGTGTATGCCGCGCCTACGGGAAGGGCAGCGAAAAGGCTCTCCGACAGCACCGGCTGCATCGCCACGACCATCCACAGGCTCCTGGGGGCAGTAGTACATGACGATGAGGCGGAGGAGATGTTTTTCGAGCATTCCGCGGACTGCCCCATAGATGCGAGGGTGATAGTGGTTGATGAGATGTCGATGGTGGATACGGAGCTCTTCGCGAACCTCATCTCAAGTGTCTCCCCGGATTCCTCTCTGATACTGGTCGGAGACCCGGACCAGCTGCCGTCGGTAGGGTGCGGCAATGTTCTCCCGGATCTGCTGTCGTGCAGTTCTGTGCCTTCCGTAAGGCTTACGGGCGTTCACCGTCACGATGAAGGCGGTTCGATCGCACTGGGGAGCCGTATGATACTTGAAGGCAAAAGACCTGAAGCAGACTCGGCTGACCTAGTGATAATAAAGACGGATACCGATGAGGAGGCGGCAGCGAAGCTCTCGAAGCTCGTGGAGGAGCTGGGAGACAGCGACTGGATCTGCATTACCCCGACACGTAATGAGAGCCTTCCGCTCGGTACTGTCAGTCTGAATAAGATGATACAGAAGCTTCTGACCGGAGACGAGGAGCTTCGCATATCAAGAGGCAAGGACTCGCATTTCAGCATAGGCGACAGGGTCATGCAGACGAGGAACAATTACTCCCTCGAGTGGCTCGATCCCGTTACCGGCGAGATAGACCGCTGGGTGTTCAACGGTGAGATCGGCGTGGTAAGAGATGCAGACCCGATAGCGGGTACTCTTGTTGTGGAATTCGATGACGGCAAGCTGGTCACTTATAACAGGAAGACTATGGAAGATGTGGAACTCGCCTATGCCGTTACTGCGCACAAGGCACAGGGATGCGAGTTCGACAACTGTATTATCGTTCTGGGACAGATGAGCCCGCTGCTGTATCAGAGAAGGCTTCTGTACACGGCCGTTACGAGAGGCAAGAAGAAGGTCATAATTATCGATTCCAACGACTGCATGCAGCATTTCCTGAACAGCCGCAACAAGGGAAAGAGAGACACTTCCCTGGGAGATCTTCTCAGGCTTACCGATATCAAGAGAGGCAAGACCCGTGATTAGCGAGATCATGGGCATGATACTTCCGCCTGTGTGCGACATATGCGGTAAGCTCGCCGATGCCGACAGGAGAATGACCGGATATGCCGGTGTGTACAGGAAGGTCTTCGAGACAGCCCCTGAGCTTCACATCTGCGGTAAGTGCCTGTCGGAACTGTGTCCTCAGGATACCGGCGAGAGATGGTTCCTGTGCCTCTCGGAACCGTATGCCGCTGACCCGATCCCGGCACAGAGACTCTACATACCGTTTCCGTACGAAGGTTCGGCAGGCAGGATGGTATCTGCCTTCAAGTTCGGAGGCAAAAAGGATCTGGCGAGGCTGGCGGGCATCCTGACGGGATCTCTCATGGCAGAAGACGGGATAGCAGCAGACATAGTCATACCGGTCCCGCTGTCTTCCGGAAGGCTCAGGGAGAGAGGATATAATCAGGCAGCGGAGATCGCGAAGCCTGTATCGTCGCTCCTGGGGATCGCTTTCGCCCCGGATGCTCTTATAAGGAAACGCAATACCGGAAAGCAGAGTGAACTCAAACTCGGCTTTGACAGGTATGACAACGTGCGTAATGCCTTTGCCGTAAGCGATGCCTGGGATGTGGAAGGTCTCACGGTCATATTGACCGATGATGTTGCCACCACTGGCTTTACGATGCATGAGGCGGCAGTGGCCCTGTATGAAGCCGGAGCGGCCAAAGTGCTGTGCGCGGCATTCGCCGGCAACCGTCTGGTCAAGAATGCCGAGCCGTTCTAATCCTTGTTGGAATATCCCCGTTTTTATTTTATAATATAGACATCCTGAGATGAGTGTTCTCTATATTGGACCTACATGACGTAATATGGAGCTTGGACCGTTTGGTGGAAATCAGGCCTTGTAAGTTGGAAGATTGAAGTCAGGCGCAGAGCACCGCCCTGGAGAACTAGGGTGTCAATCAGAGCCATTTGTCTCGGGTGTTTTATTTTGGAGTAAACGATTACAGCCCATGGGCCTGACGTATGATGCACGACAGATTAGCTTAAGAGATCCTGCCGCAAGAACCGTGGCAGGTGTTATTTTGTTGTATCCGGGCATCCATGCGCCGGTATACCGTTACATAAACGGTCTCAGGCAGAGCGTTGCCGCACTCGAAGACCAGATCCGATGTCAGGTGTCTTAGCGCGAAGATACAGATAATATGACTGATACGGATCAAGGAGAATAATAATGCTTAAGCTTTACAATACACTGACAAGAACCAAAGAAGAATTCAAGACGATCGAACCCGGCAAGGTAAAGATGTATGCATGCGGACCTACTGTCTACAACTACTTTCACCTCGGTAATGCCAGACCCTTCGTAACATTCGATACTTTGAGAAGATATCTCGAATACAGGGGTTATGAGGTTACTTTCGTTCAGAACTTCACTGATATCGATGACAAGATGATCAACCGTGCCAACGAGGAAGGCATCACGGTATCCGACCTGGCAGACAGATTCATCAAGGAATACTACATCGATGCCGACGGCCTCAACATTAAGCGTCAGTCAGTTCAGCCCCGCGCCACCAAGTCGATCGGAGCGATCATCAAGCTCATCAAGTCCATGGAAGAGAAGGGCTATACATACGTTATCGAAGGCGACGGCGTGTATTATGATGTCACCAAGAAGGCTGATTACGGCAAACTGTCACACTACAAGCTTGAAGATCTCCAGGCCGGCGGCGGTGAGCGCGGCGCTTCTTATGAAGGCAAGCGTAACCCGGGCGACTTTGCAGTCTGGAAGTTCAAGAAGGAAGGCGAGCCTGCATGGAATTCGCCCTGGGGCGAGGGAAGACCCGGCTGGCATATCGAATGCTCGGCCATGATCAAGGAATTCCTCGGTGACACCATCGATATCCACGGCGGCGGACAGGACCTTATCTTCCCGCACCACGAGAACGAGATCGCTCAGAGCGAAGCTGCCAACTGCTGCCCGCTCGCGAACTTCTGGGTACACAATGCTTTCGTCAATGTTGACGGAGAGAAGATGAGTAAGTCACTCGGGAATTTCTTCACCATCAGAGATATCGTGAAGTCATATCCTTACAATGTCATCAGATTCTTCATCCTTCTCGGCCACTACAGGATGCCGATCAACTTCTCTGACCAGCTCCTAGAATCTGCAAAGACGAGCCTCGAGAGAATATCCACATGCGTTAATAACGTTGACTTCCTGCTGGGTAACGGCGGAGTGAAGCCGGCGCCCGCAGAAGGTGACGATAAGTTCCTTGCATCCGTCGAAGCTGCTGCCGAGAGCTTTGTTGCTCATATGGACGATGACCTTAACACGGCTGATGCCATCACCGACATATTCAATCTCGTTAAGGTAACCAACACGGGTGCAACTGCTGATGATGTCTCGGGCGAGGCTCTTAAGGTAGCGGCAGACAAGATCCGCGAGCTTACGGGCGTTCTCGGCATCGAGCTCTTCGGTACTGAGGAAGAAGAGATTCCTGCAGACATAACCGAACTCGTTGAAGCACGTACTGCAGCAAAGAAGGCAAAGGATTTTGCCGAGGCTGACAGGATCAGAGATGAACTTAAGGCAAAGGGCTATATCGTAAAAGATACGCCGAACGGACCTCAGGTCGAGAGGATCTGATGATCAAACCATTGATAGCAACTGATCTTCGCGAGGTATCTCCTCTGGTATTGGCTTATATCGGTGATTCTGTATATGAGCTGTATGCCAGATGTCATGCTGCGACTCACGGTGCAGGCAATAACAAAAAGCTCCACAATGAGACTGTCACTTACGTAAGCGCGCAGGCACAGGCTAATGCAGTCCGTAACCTCATGCCCATGCTGACCGAGACGGAAGCTGATTACTTCAGGAGAGGCAAGAATTCCAACCCGCATGCGGAGTCCAAGAACTCTTCTCATGTGGATTACATGTATGCGACGGGCTTCGAAGCACTTATAGGCTTCCTGTTCCTTGATAATCAGGAGGAACGGATGGAAGAACTGATCCTCAAGAGCTTCGAGTTTACGGATGATGCGGAGGTAAAGGCGTGAACACTGATAAGATCGAAGGCAAGAATGCAGTTAACGAGGCGCTCTCCTCCGGACGCACCATCAATAAGATATGGCTTCTTAAGCCTGAGGGCGGAAGAAGGCTCGAGCCTGCGTTGGCTAAGATACTTGATGCCGCCAATGAGCGCGGGATCGTTGTCACCAGATCGCCGAGGAACGTTCTCGACAGACTGTCTGAGACACATAACCATCAGGGCGTCATCGCATCCGTTGCATCCCACGATTATGCAGATCTCGATGAGATAATCGAGAATGCGAGGAATGCAGGTCACGCACCGCTTCTCGTTGCACTCGACGAACTCAAGGATGCATATAACTTAGGTTCGATCCTGAGGATATCCGACTGCTGCAGCGTTGACGGCGTCATCATTCCCGAGAGACGGTCCATCGCTCTCGATTCGATGGTTGCCAAGGCATCGGCAGGAGCCCTGGAATATGTCCCTGTAGCAAGGGTCAAGAACCTTGCCCAGACTCTGAGGAATCTCAAGGAGAAGGAAGGCTTCTGGGTCTGCGGAACAGACATGGACGGTGAAGTGAGTTATGATGAAGCTGACTATACCGGAAGCATGGTCATAGTCATAGGAAGTGAAGGCGAGGGCATCAGGGAAGGCGTCCGCAAATGCTGTGACTTCATGGTGACCATCCCCATGACAGGGCACGTAAACAGTCTTAATGCCGCAGTTGCCGCGGGAGTGGTCGTTTTCGAGGCGGTAAAGCGCAGGAGGCAGGCGAAGGATAACTGATGAGGAGTAAAGCTGAGAGAATCGCGGCTTTGTTAATGGCATCCGTTATGGCGGTGTCTGTCTCATCCTGTGCTGTCGTAAGCGACATCCAGTCCCAGATCAATACGGCATATACCAGCCTGTCTGAGCAGGAACTTGCCAGACTGGTCATCAATGCGATCACCGATGATACGCAGGTATCCGACAGCTTCTCCGCGATCCCCGATCCGCAGCTCGACGGGCTTACCTATACGGCTTTCTATGAGTATGTCTCTATACTGAGATCCGTCTCTTCAAGCCATGGCAAGGCTACTTCGTTCAGGATATTGAGCGAAGAAGAAGAGGAAGCGTATTTTGCCCAGGCTTCTGACAGTGAGTATGAGGTAAAGTCCCTCGAAGATTACGGCGAGCTCGATGTAGTCGAGATCTGTTATGAAGAAGATCAGGATCCTCTCTATCCGTGCAGATTCGTCTTAAGGGAAAGGGAAGACGGGTCTTATTCGCTGGCGGGTGATTATGTATCTGATTCGATCGTTGCATATGATTATGTGACGCACTATTTCCTGATGATAGAAGAGAAGAACACCGATGCGCTCTCAGCGATAATCGGTCCGATATATCCGGAATCTCTTTACATCTCTTCGGTCATAAGCACCAAGGCAGAATACGTCATAGATTACTATAAGCTCAAGGTCATGAGCGGTCAGGACGACTATAAGCTCGGATTCATGTCACCGGTCAAGGTAACGTTCGTTATCCCCGAGACACTTGATAATGACAATGTCAGCGTCAAAACCCATAAGGTAAGCCTTCTCGTCGGTGCTGACGGTGCGACCTTCATAAGGGACATCATCCCTTCAAATGACGGTGAGCAGTTGTTCCTCTGCAGGGACGGAGAAGAACTGGTTACCTGCGGTGATGAGTACTCCGCGCAGGACGTCTATGAGCTTATGGGTGATCCCGTAAGTGCTTTGTCTGACGGAAAAGTCGTAGACAGCTACCGGGATGACGACGGAAACATCCACACATTCTACGACATGGTAGTTAACTTTGACGGCGTATCTCTTAAGTTCAAGGTCGAATACGAAGATTATTCTCATACCGACTGGAACGGAACGCTGGAATCCGTCAGAATCTACCGCGACAGCGCGTACACGGTAAGCAATGTCGTCTATGAGGGGATGAACCTGTCGGAACTCATGCTCATATATCCGATGATCGATGAAACCGGATTCGTCTACTCTTATGAATACGAGGATAATGATTACGAGATGTCCTTCACGTATGACGATAATTACAACATTACTTCAGTCATCGTGTCGGAGGCTGATTGATCACCCGACGCACTTGTCGCGGAGGGCTTTGATCTCTGATTCTGTCATACCGTTCGAGATAAGGTAATTCTCCACCTTGCCGTCCCACTTATCGTCTATGTACTTAAGGAATATCCTGATGTTGATCTCGTCGGAACGCAGAGTGTGCTTCATGTCATCGGGTGCGGCATCGATAAGAGGCTTCAGAAAATCCTCAAGATAGTCATATGAGACCTTGTAGTTGGTCACGATGTCCTCGCGGTCAGCACCTGCGATGAGATACAGTATCGCCGATATCACGCCGGTCCTGTCCTTGCCGTGGGCGCAGTGGTAGAGCGTCAGACCTTCGGCATTAAGAAGTATGCGCATGACTTGTGCGACCTTATCTCCGAGCTGCTCCATTATGATGACATAGTAGTCTCCCAGATGGTGGGTGCGCAGGAACTGCATCGTGTCGTTGTTGACATCACCGGGATCGCCGATGAACAGGGGGATGGAGTGGAAGTTTGTATCGGCATCATCTCGAAAAGGATTGCCGCACCTCTCAAGCTCCGTTACACCTCTGAAGTCTATGACGTTCTTGACACCATACGCCTTGACCTGCTCGAACTCTTCTCTTGTCTTGAGTTCGGAAGGCGCTCCTGACCTGAGGAAAAGCCCGCTCCTGAATACATGACCGTCTCTTAAGGGCATGCCCCCGAGCTCTCTGCAATTAATAAGCGGAAGGTCTATCAACTGGCTGTCAGGGTTATATGCGGACATCATTTCTCCTCCAATTATCTACCGCAGGTATTCTACCTCATTTGAAGGTTGACATTCAATATTGCAAGTAATATTATTAATAGGCTATTCGCAAAGTAGCGTAATACGCGCCTATAGCTCAACTGGATAGAGCGTCTGACTACGGATCAGAAGGTTGTGGATTCGAGCTCTGCTAGGCGCGCCACACAGAGGCTGTCGCTAATCAAGCGGCAGCCTTTTCTTATACAAGGCGACAGGAGGCCGTATCATGAGGAAACTTCTTGTAGTTGTTGATTGTCAGAAGGACTTTATCGACGGAGCTCTCGGCTTCGAGGGTGCCGATAAGATAATCCCGGGCATAATCGCCAGGATAGGTGAGTATAAGGCCTCCGGTGATGAAGTCGTATATACGCTCGATACCCACACAGAAGATTATATGAATACCCAGGAAGGCAGGAATCTTCCCGTACCTCACTGCATCAAGGATTCGGAAGGCTTTGCCCTGGACAGTGTGCTCGCACCTCACCTCGAGGGCTGCAGGGCCTTTGAGAAGCCTACATTCGGCAGCATGGATCTCGCGGAATACATCCGTGACAATGCATCTGAATACGCTTCCATCGAACTCTGCGGTCTCGTATCCAACATCTGCGTCATCTCGAATGCAGTAATTGCAAAGGCTGCAGCGCCTGAAGCTGAGATAATCGTCGATTCCAAGCTGACGGCTTCCTTTGACCCGGCACTTCACGATGCGGCACTTGCCGTATTGGGAGGCATACAGGTCAAAGTTGTCTGATGCACTCTTTTATATAAGAAGATTGCAAAGTCACGCCACTCTGTGCTACAATTCGTATTCGGTTTGACTTTATTAGCATATTATTAATTTGGAGGAATACATATGGCATCATCAATTGAGAAGAAAGAACATTCTCAGGTAATCATCAGCCTCGAAGCAGGCAAAGAGGAATTCGATAAGGCTCTTAAGG
>ODAI012337349.1_pt1 | contig 10845 bp, 7 predicted proteins | sample 1539321 | NCBI WGS metagenome assembly ODAI01 (sample SAMN02144231, study PRJEB22623) | gut metagenome | biome: sheep rumen | host: Ovis aries | place: New Zealand | reverse complement strand
GATGCCGGGCATGATGGACACTATCTTAAACCTCGGTTTAAACGAAGACGTAGTGGAAGTTCTTATCAAGAAATCGAACAACCCCAGATGGGCTTGGGACTGCTACAGAAGATTTATTCAGATGTATTCCGACGTCGTAATGGAAGTCGGAAAGAAATATTTCGAGAAACTTATCGACGAAATGAAGGAAAAGAAGGGCGTTACCTACGACGTAGAACTTACGGCGGACGACCTTAAGGCTTTGGCAAATCAATTCAAAGCGGAATATAAAAAGCAGATCGGCGCGGATTTCCCGTCCGATCCCAAAGAGCAACTTTTCGGCGCAATCAAAGCGGTGTTCAGAAGTTGGGACAACCCCAGAGCGAATATCTACAGAATGGACCACGATATTCCCTACAGTTGGGGAACTGCCGTAAACGTACAGATGATGGCGTTCGGCAACATGGGCGACGACTGCGGCACGGGCGTAGCGTTTACGCGTAACCCCGCCACCGGCGAACCCGGACTTATGGGCGAATTCTTAATGAACGCTCAAGGCGAGGACGTCGTTGCGGGCGTTCGTACTCCGATGCCGATCTCGCAGATGAAAGAAGTTCTTCCCGAAGTATACGAGCAATTCTTAAACGTTTGCAAGACTTTGGAAAATCACTACAGAGACATGCAGGATATGGAGTTCACCATCGAGCAAGGCAAACTCTATATGCTCCAGACCAGAAACGGTAAGAGAACCGCCGCCGCCGCTATCAGAATAGCCTGCGACCTTATCGACGAAGGCATGATCGACGAGAAAGAGGCGCTCCTTCAGATCGACGCCAAGACTTTGGACATGCTCCTTCACCCGACTTTCGACGCGAAAGCGCTTAAAGAGGCGGACAAAAACAACGTCGTCGGCAAGGGTATCGCCGCGTCGCCGGGCGCCGCTGCGGGTACTATCGTATTCACTTCCGAAGACGCAGTCAAAGAAGGCAAAGCGGGAAAGAAAGTTATTCTCGTCCGTTTGGAAACTTCGCCGGAAGACATCGAGGGTATGAAATATTCTCAAGGCATACTCACCGTCAGAGGCGGTCAGACTTCGCACGCCGCGGTCGTTGCAAGAGGCATGGGTACCTGCTGCGTTTCCGGTTGCGGAGAAATCAAAATGCACGAAGAAGAGAAATACTTTGAACTTGCGGGCAAGATCTTCCGCGAGGGCGACGGACTGTCTTTGGACGGCTCTACCGGTAACATTTACGACTGCGTAATAAAGACCGTTCCCGCCGATCCCAACAGCGGATACTTCGGCAGAATAATGAAACTTGCCGACAAATATAAGGCTATGGGCGTTCGCGCCAACGCGGATACTCCGGACGACGCTAAAAGGGCAGCCGAACTCGGCGCGCAAGGCATAGGTCTTTGCCGTACCGAGCATATGTTCTTCGGCCCGGGCAGAATTGATAAGTTCCGCGAGATGATTTGCTCAGAAACCGCTGAAGAGAGAGAAAAGGCACTCGCCAAAATCGAACCGATGCAGCAGGCTGACTTCGAGGGACTTATGGAGGCTTTGAACGGACAACCCGTAACCATAAGGTTTTTGGATCCGCCGCTCCACGAGTTCGTTCCCACCGAGGAAGAGGACATCGCTCTTCTTGCAAAGGCGCAAGGCAAGAGCGTAAAAGAGATAAAGGAGATTTGCGACGCACTTCACGAGTTCAACCCGATGATGGGTCACCGTGGTTGTCGTTTGGCGGTAACCTATCCGGAAATCGCTGTAATGCAGACCAAGGCTGTAATCAAGGCCGCAATCAACGTTCAGAAACGCCATCCGGACTGGAAAGTCGTACCGGAGATCATGATTCCGCTTGTCGGCGAAATAAAGGAACTTGCTTACTGCAAGAAAGCGGTAGTTGAAACCGCCGACGCCGAGATAAAGGCTGCGGGCGTAGACCTTAAGTACGAAGTCGGAACGATGATAGAGATTCCGAGAGCGGCTCTTACCGCGGACGAGATTGCGAAAGAGGCAGAATTCTTCTGTTTCGGAACTAACGATTTAACGCAGATGACGTTTGGTTTCAGCCGTGACGACGCGGGCAAGTTCTTGCCGTCGTACTACAATGCGAAGATATACGAATCCGATCCGTTTGCGAGATTAGATACCGTCGGCGTAGGCAAACTCATGAAGATGGCTGTCGAACTCGGACATGCGACGAGAAAGGATATTCACTGCGGAATATGCGGAGAGCATGGCGGAGATCCGTCGTCGATCGAGTTCTGTCACGAGATAGGACTTAACTACGTCAGTTGTTCGCCGTTCAGAGTACCCATAGCGCGTCTTGCCGCCGCACAGGCGAACATCCGTAATCCGAGGGGCTAAGATTTAACCCCAAAAAGCGGTTAAAATTCAATTTTTAATTAAAAAACAGTGTTTTAGTAGTCATTCTTCTCGGAGAGTGACTACTTTTTTTTCTTAAAAATCTCTTGCAAAGCCAAAAATCAGTCAAAAAAACGGGTGGTTCCTCAAATTTTACATTTTTCTGTATCTACCGCTATGGGTAAAATCCTTATTGCAATTATTATACGGACGGTACGGCGAAACCGACCGTAAAAACGCCGCAGGCAGACCGTGTACAGGCATGGTTCAACGGTGTGTTCGACTTATCGCAGTCGGGGATTCTCTTCGGGATTTCAGACGTAAATTTAAGTATAAATACGAAGAAGATTAATTATACAAATCCGGCGGGGCATACACAACGAAAACCCGTCCCTGCGCTTTCAGACAGGGGCGGGAAATCCTTTTTTTTGAAAGCAAATTATAAACTTTCAAACATATAACGTAGCGGCATTAATTTCATATTTAAAAGTAAGGTAGCTTTTTTCGATAATACATATGCATATTTTATTTTGCAACCCACATTCAAAACTGTAAAATTTTGAAATTTTATTATTTTATGTAAAACAAGTCCGCTACGATATTTCGTGGCGGCTTTATTTGTGCTTAGAATATGCAAAACATAAAGTCAAATAAAATATAGATAAAAACGTTGTACTATATACAAATAAATGCTTGACAATATAGTAGTATTATGATATAATACCAAAAGTAAGTCGATGAATGCCGAAGTGGCGAAATAGGCAGACGCAAGGGTGGAGAAACGCATAATAACAAACGATTGATAATCGTTTGTGCGTTTCGACAAGCAAGCCGCGCGACATAGCGGCTGCGGTGACCGAAACGGCGTTGCACCACACGCCGTTGAGAAGAAAATCCCGAGGAGAGGGATTTTAAGATAAGTACGAACGATATTAAAAAATGAAACACTATGCCGAAGTGGCGAAATAGGCAGACGCAAGGGACTTAAAATCCCTCGGTGGAAACACCGTACCGGTTCAAGTCCGGTCTCCGGCACCAAACAAGAATAATACGAACCCTGACTATAAGCCGGAGTTCGTATTTTCTTATAAGACAAGCCGAGAGGGCTCCCTTGGGAGTTTCGGCTTATTTTTTATCCGCGATTATTACGGATTTTACCTTCACAATTAACCCTTATTTTTACTTTTTTTTGATTGTCTTAAAAACTATTTGTATTATTTTGTTTTTTGTGATAAAATATCTTATTATGGAAACTAAAAACTTTATCGAAGACATCATAAGCGAAGAACTCGCGGAAGGCAAGGTTACTTCCGTCCATACGAGATTTCCGCCCGAGCCGAACGGCTATTTACATATCGGGCATGCTAAATCTCTCTGCCTTAATTTCGGCACGGCTGAAAAATACGGCGGCGTGTGCAACCTCTTTTTCGACGATACAAATCCGTCGAAAGAAAAAACCGAGTACGTTGACGCGATAAAGGCGGATATAGAGTGGCTCGGCTTTAAGTGGTACGAAGTGCATTACGCGTCCGACTTTTTCGACGTTATTTACGAAAAAGCCGTCAAACTTATCGAGGATGGCAAGGCGTTCGTATGCGACCTGTCCGCCGAAGAGATAAGCGCTACGCGCGGAACTTTGACCGAGCCGGGGAAAGACAGTCCTTACAGAAATCGGTCTATAAGCGAAAATTTGCAACTTTTCAAGGATATGAAAGACGGCAAAGTCGCCGACGGCGCAAAGGTGTTAAGGGCTAAAATCGATATGGCGTCGCCAAACATCAATATGCGTGACCCCGTAATATACAGAGTGCTCCGCGCCACGCACCACAGGACGGGTGATAAGTGGTGCATTTACCCCATGTACGACTTTGCGCACCCGATTTGCGATTCCATGCAAGGCGTTACTCACTCGCTCTGCACGCTCGAATTCGAGGACCACAGACCGCTTTATAACTGGGTAGTTGAAAATACCGGCGTTACGCATAAGCCGAGACAGATAGAGTTTGCAAGACTCAATATAACAAACACGGTCATGAGTAAACGCTATCTTAAAAAACTCGTAGAGGACAAGGCTGTAAGCGGTTGGGACGATCCGCGCATGCCGACTTTGACGGGGCTAAGGAGCAGGGGCGTTCCCGCCGACGCGCTAAAAAACTTCTGCGAGGCGATAGGCATATCTAAGGCCAATTCGGAGATAGAAGTATCGTATTTTGAATACTTTATAAGGGATTACCTCAATATCCACGCCGAACGCGCGATGGTGGTTTTCGAGCCGATAAAGGTAAGGATAACGAACTTCCCCGATAAAGCGGAAGAAGAGGATTTCGAGATAAACCCGAACGCCGAAACCGTAGTGACGAGAAAAATCGATATATCGAAAGAGATATATATCGACGCCGAGGATTTTTCGCTCGATCCGCCGCCGAAGTACTTCAGACTGAAACTCGGCGGATACGTCAGGCTTAAGAGCGCGTATATCATAAAGTGCAACGAAGTGAAATTCAAAGAAGACGGCACTATAGACGAACTTTTATGCGAATACGTTCCTGAATCGCGCAGCGGAAACGACACGAGCGGCATTAAGGTCAAGGGCGTTATTCATTGGGTAAACGCAGAAAGTGCGGTGCCGTGCGAGATAAGGAATTACGATTATTTGCTTAAAGACGCCGAGTATGCGGGTCAGGACTTTTCCGAGCGCATGAACTACGACAGCGTGCATATTTTTAACGGATTTGCGGAGAAGTATTTGGCGAGCGTTAAAGACGGCGAGAGTTTCCAACTAATGCGCAAAGGGTATTACAAGAAAATCACGGACGGGGGAAAACTCGTATTTTCGCAGATAGTTTCGCTCAAAGACGGCTTTAAGCCTAAAAATAATTAAAAATATTTGAAATTGTATTGACTTAAACGCCAAATTATTGTATAATCAATGCGTATAGTTATGGGAGGATAGTCTATGTTCTTTATAATAGACGCCGTTTTAGTCATTTTGGTTCTTTGCGTATTTTGGTTCGGAATCAAAAAGGGCTTAAGCGGGAACTGGGTGTTCAATATACTCAGGACGCTGATCGCGTTTGGCGGCGCGGCGGGCGCGGCGGCGGGCATGTATATACTGATGGATAAATTCGGCTGGCTTACCGTAATGTCCGACGGCGTAGTCGGTTTCTTTGGAAATATCAAAGTAAACTTGGGCGAAATGCTTACGCAAGAAACGTTTATAACGGTGTGTAGGATCTTAGCGTTTATTACGTTTGCGATATTGTTTGCGATACTCGGTTACGTTTTGACCTATTGGCTTTTAGGCATAATTTTCAAGATTTTAAGCGTTCCGCTGAACAAACTCCGTCAGTTCGTGGTATGGAGAGTAATCGACAACGTATTGGGTTGCTTGTTCAATCTTGCGATATTAGGCGGGGTAACGCTTGCGATATTCGGTGTTGTTCACGGTTTAAACTCGACGGACACATATAAGCACGTTCTCGGCGAAAACGGCAACAAAAACGTAAATCACTCGATAGAGGTGATATTAGACGGAATGCACGAAAACATATCCGCGGGCGTAATAAGCGGGCTTATATACGAACACAATCCGTTAAACGATACGTTTAAGAACTTAATATAAAACCTACGGCTCGGGGCATACCGAGCCGGAAAGAGGGGATATAGCTCAGATGGTAGAGCGCTTGAATGGCATTCAAGAGGTCGCCGGTTCGATCCCGACTATCTCCACCACGAAAAAAGACAGGTATAACCTGTCTTTTTTCGTGGTGCAGAGAATAGGCGGGCGCTTGTCGCCCGCATTTGAGCGAAGCGAAAATCTTGCCGAGGGGCTCCCGCTTTGGCGGGAAACGGCAAACTATCTCCGTAGGGCAGGTATAACCTGTCTTTTTTCGTGGTGCAGAGAATAGGCGGGCGCTTGCCGCCCGAACGCCCGACTGAAAGTCGGCGTCTTGCCGAGGGGACCCCTTAAGGGGTTTCGGCAAACTATCGCGATTATATAATAAAGGGCGGGCGCTTGTCGCCCGAACGTCCGACTGAAAGTCGGCGTCTTGCCGAGGGGACCCCTTAAGGGGTTTCGGCAAACTATCAAGATTATATAATAAAGGGCGAGGCGCTTGCCGCCCGAACGCCCGACTGAAAGTCGGCGTCTTGCCGAGGGGACCCCTTAAGGGGTTTCGGCAAACTATCGAGATTATATAATAAAGGGCGAGGCGCTTGCCGCCCGAACGTCCGACTGAAAGTCGGCGTCTTGCCGAGGGGCTCCCGCTTTTGCGGGAAACGGCAAAACCCTATATCCCGGGGGATTTCCAACTCTTGTCGTCGTATCCGAAAACTCCGAAATCTCCAAGAGATTTTCTCGCGTCGACGTATTCCCCGTGCATAAGGTCGTTATATATTATCTCTCCCGTATTCGCTTTCCAACTTTCGTCCGTCGGGAAACTTTCGCTCGTTTTATCCTTATAAGTCAAAGTTATTTCCGCAATAAATGCGGGATTGTTTACTCCGTAATACTTTGTCGCCGCGCCCCATACTTCCGAGCCGCATGCCCAACCGTTTCCGAGAACGACCGCAAATGCGTTTTCCTCTTTCACAAGATCCGTAATACAGTAAACGGAATATTCTATACTTTTATTGTAATCCGTCCACGGCATGGTAAATACTTCGCCTGCCGTTATTTCCGTCCCGTTGATAATGGCTTTGAACCAGCCAAGCGCGGCTATTTTAAGCACCGCAGATTCCACGCTTTTTTACCGTAACTTCTTTACGAAAATAAGGTGCGGGCGAACCGTACTTTTTTTCATCGTATTCTTCGCTTTTCTCGTAATATCCGAGCCACTTTCCTTTTATAACTTTATCCATAATACCTTAATTATATAAAATATGTGTGTTCAATGCAAGATATTTAACGGTTGTATCGAAAAATTTTTAAAAACCGATTTTTCATATAACCCTTCCGACCCGATCGAATAAACGTTTTAGCTTTACGTAACTATCCGATCGTAGCGGACTTGAAATTTCCGCTCTCTGAAGTTTTATTCCTCCGCTCGGCCCCGTTTCAACAGATAAGCGTATATGCCGACGGTCAATCCCGTCGGCGCTCGGCTATTCCCGCCTTTCTGTATTCCCCCGGCGGCACTCCGACCGCCTTTTTGAACTGCCTTATAAAATGCGCCGCGTTTTCGTAACCGAGAAAATACGCTATGCTCTCTATCTTGTCGTTGCCCGCGAGCAAGAGGTTTTTCGCCGCCTCTATCCGCGCCGCGATAAGGTCGTTTATAGGCGACGTGCCGAAAACCGACCTGTAAACGGTGAAAAACCGAGAAGGGGAAAGCCCAGCCTCGTTCGCCATTTCGGCGATAGTTCCGTATTTTGACGGCTCGGAAAAAAATTTTCGCCGAAGATACGAAAATCTCTCTTCCGTTTCGCGGTTTACGGGATCGGCTTTTTTTTCGGAACACGCCCGCTTTAAGTCCACGAACAATTCCGCAAATTCCGAATTTACGACTATTTCCCCGCCCCACGCGGAAGAATACAGTTCGTATTCTATCCTCTTTATCCTTGCCGTAATAAAATCCGTTCCCGCGGGATAAAACACCTCGTTTAAAGGAACGCCGAAAGAGGAAAGGTATTCTTCTTCGCAAAAAAAGTGCATCCAGTCGTGAACGAGCGGAACTTCGCTTTTAAAATACTGCGGCTCTGAAGGCGTATATATCACGCAGGCGTGACGGAAAGTCTTTTCCCTCTTCCCGCCCGTCTCTATTCCCACGGGATTGAAAAAATGCAGAAAAGTATATTGCGGATGCCCGTTTTTTCTGTCTATCGTGAAACCTTCCCTTTCGGGATAGGCGTGTCTTGCCGAATAAACCGTCGTTTTCATAATTAAATTATAAATCAAAACAGTAGGATATGTCAATTAAAAAGAAAAATAAATCATTGTTTTTACTTTTTCAAAAAGGTATAATAAAAACGGCGGATACGTCCGCGGATAAAATAAAAGGATAGTTATAAGAAAATGATTTACAGACAAGAACATCCGAAACCGCAGTTCGAGAGAAAGACTTGGAAAAACCTCAACGGAAAATGGGAATTCGCCGTTGACGAGGGCAACAGCGGCGAGGAAAGAAAACTCTTTGAAGAAACGGCGAAACTGAAAAACAGGATAAACGTACCGTTCTGCCCCGAAAGCGAACTTTCGGGAATAGGCAATAAAGACTTTATGTCCTCGGTCTGGTACAAGAGAAAATTCACTCTTACCGCCGAAAATCTGCGCGGCAGGACTTTTATCCGTTTCGGCGCGGTCGATCATAAGGCGTTCGTGTATATAAACGGGAATTTCGTCGGCAAACACGTCGGCGGTTATTCCTCTTTCTCGTTTGAGATAACCGATTTCGTCCGCGAGGGGGAAAACGATATTACCGTGAACGCAAAAGACGATACGAGAGATCCGCTCGTACCGACGGGAAAGCAATCGACGAGATATAATTCTTACGGTTGCTATTATACGAGAACGACGGGGATATGGCAGACGGTATGGCTCGAATTCACGCCCGAAACTTACGTGAAAAAGGTAAAATACCTTCCCGACGCGAACGCGGGAACTCTGACCGTCGTCGCCGAACTCGAAGGACGCGCGGATCTGTCGGTAAACACTTCTTTCGGCGGCAGAAAGACGGGCGGCGCGACCGTAAAATCCGCGAGCGGCGTGACCACGCTCACTGTTCCCCTTAAAGAAAAAGTCTTGTGGGAAGTAGGAAAAGGCAATCTTTACGACGTGAATATAACTTTCGGACAGGATAAAATAAAGAGTTATTTCGGCTTGCGGAACGTCCGTCTCGACGGATATAAATTCCTTATCAACGAAAAATCGGTGTTCCAGCGGCTCGTTCTCGATCAGGGCTTTTATCCCGACGGAATATACACCGCGCCGAGCGACAGGGAACTCGAACTCGATATAGATCGTTCTATCGCGATGGGTTTCAACGGCGCGAGACTCCACCAAAAAGTATTCGAGGAAAGATTTTTATACCACTGCGATAAAAAAGGCTATATCGTCTGGGGCGAATATCCCTGCTGGGGACTCGACTATTCGCGTTTCGACGCTCTTTCGTATATGCTGCCCGAGTGGGAAGAAACGCTCGACAGGGATTTCAATCATCCCGCGATAATAGGCTGGTGTCCCTTCAACGAAACTTGGGACTTCGTGGGCAGACGGCAGAACGACGAAGTGATACGGATAATTTACAGAACGACGAAAGCGCTCGACAATACGAGACCGTGCATAGACACGAGCGGTTGCTTCCACGTCGAAACGGATATATACGACGAACACGACTACGATCAGAATCCCGAAACTTTCGCGGCGCGCTACGAGCCTTTGAAGACCGATGGAACGTATAAAGGCAAGTTCCCCGAAAGACAGAAATACGTAAAAGGTATGCCGATATTTATAAGCGAATACGGCGGAATCCGCTGGACGGACGACAAGGCGGGCTGGGGATACGGAAACGCGCCCGAAACGAAAGAAGAGTTTTTGTCGCGGCTTAAAGGACTTACCGACGCCCTTTTGGACAATCCGAAAATGTTCGCGTTCTGCTATACTCAACTTACCGACGTGGAACAGGAACAGAACGGACTTTACACCTACGACCGCAAAGCGAAATTCCCCGCGGAAAAGATCCGCCCGATCTTTTCCCGCAAAGCGGCGATAGAAGATCGGGAATAAAAACGGAAATAAAAGCAACCGTCACGCCCGCAAGGCGTATCGCGTTCCGCAAAAGCGGAACACATCGTGCAAGACGCCGACCGAAGGTCGGACGTGCGCTCAAAATCCGCGAGCGGATTTTGTAACGAGCCGACGTCCCGCCAAAAGCAAAAAGGCAGGTCTCCAAAATAACGTCGTTCGTTATTCAAGGGGGACAGTAGGGTCTTGCCGAGGGGCTCCCTTGAGGGGTTTCGGCAAACTATCGAGATTATATAATAAAGGGCGGACGCTTGCCGCCCGAACGTCCGACTGAAAGTCGGCGTCTTGCCGAGGGGCTCCCGCTTTGGCGGGAAACGGCAAACTATCTCCGTAGGGCAGGTATAACCTGTCTTTTTTCGTGGTGCAGAGAATAGGCGGGCGCTTGTCGCCCGAACGTCCGACTGAAAGTCGGCGTCTTGCCGAGGGGCCCCCTTAAGGGGTTTCGGCAAACTATCGAGATTATATAATAAAGGGCGGGCGCTTGCCACCATGCGTTTGAGCGGAACGATAATCTTACAGTTGTTCACGCTTTTAAAAACGGCAAACCGCATTTACTGCGAACTCATTGATTTTCTCGACGGATTTTTCATGTTTTAGCGTAACGATTTTGAGCCGTAAATTAAAGATCTCAAGACGCTTTCCGTATAAAACAAAGCGTTTTTTTCGGCAGCATATAAAACGAGCGAATAATTAGTATTTTATTTTACAAAGAAATGCTTTTGTGCTATAATGATTACAAAAATCGGTTTTTAAATTC
>ODAI014472235.1_pt1 | contig 10846 bp, 8 predicted proteins | sample 1539321 | NCBI WGS metagenome assembly ODAI01 (sample SAMN02144231, study PRJEB22623) | gut metagenome | biome: sheep rumen | host: Ovis aries | place: New Zealand | reverse complement strand
ACGTATCGCGGCGAGGGGATGTCGAAGGTCTGCATGCCACTGCTCAGGTGCAGGTGTATGGGGTCGAAGCTGAACACCGAGAAGCAGAGCATGCCGCGGTCGCCGATGATCTCGATGCGGTCTTCGCTGGCACTCTCGTGGCCGACAAAGCACCAGGAGCCGCTGCCGTTGAGCCCTCCCTCGAACTGGAAGGCGGCGGTGACGGTGTCTTCCACCTGGTAGAGTCCGCCGCGGTTGCTGCAGTAGCCGTGGGCGCGCGTGATGACGCCGAACATGTCTTGCAGCAGGTCAAGCTGGTGGGCTGCCATGTCGTAGAAGTAGCCGCCGCCCGCAATGTCGGCTTGCAGTCGCCACGGCAGCTGACCGTCTTCGGCATGGTCTTCGGGACGGGGCGGACAGGAGAAGCGTATCTGCACGTTGAGCACCTTGCCGATGGTGCCGCCCTCTACGATCTCCCTGACACGCTGGAAGTAGGGCATGTAGCGACGGTAGTAGGCTACGTAGCAGGGCACTCCCGTCTGCTCGCTCACCCGGTTGATGCGCACACAGTCTTCGTAGGTCGCCGCCAGCGGCTTCTCGACGTAGACGGGCTTGCCCGTGCGCATCGCCATGACAGCGTAGGTGGCGTGCGACGAGGGCGGCGTGGCGACATAGACGGCATTGACCTCCGGGTCGTCGATGAGCTCCTGTGCATCGGTATACCACCGGCCGATGTGATGGCGCTGGGCATAGGAGCGCACGTGGCTCTCGCGGCGGCTCATCACGGCAACGACCCGTGAGCCAGCCACCTCGTTGAAGGCTGGTCCCGACTTGTGCTCGGCAACGTCGCCGCAGCCTATGAATCCCCATTTGATTTCTTTCATATCTACTCCTCCGGCATCAGGAACTTGTCTCCCGTCTCCCTGACGAGAGCCTTGCGTGCATATTCGGAATAGCCGGGACGCCCTACCGTGGCACCGAGCCCGGTCTCGGTGCGCAGGAACTTGCCGTCCTTCTCCGGCTTCACCGCCATGTCGTTGTACTTCACGATGAGGTACAGGGCGAGTTGCCGCCAGCGGGCAAGCATCTGCTGGGCTTTCTCCACGGAATAGTCGTTGAGCAGGCGGACGGCAGCAGCCTTGTCCGACTGGCAGAGGGCGAGGGCACGCGACTCTATCTGCGGCTGGGCTTCGAAATAGCTCCGCTCCAGCGAGTCGCGGACGGCAGCCAGCGAGGGGAACATCTGGCTGTAGCGCGGATATACCATGTTGCTCACCCAGTTGCACACCCAGAAGGCATTCTTCTCCGAGAAGGTCACCGCGTCGGCACCGGGGGTGTTGTAGCACTCAGGGCGTTCTGTCATACTGCAATAAACGGGCGTGTATGCCACCATGTTGCCGTCGTCGTTACCCCACCAGATGACGCCGCCAATCTCGCGGGGAAGCCATGAGCGCATCTGGGAGACGTAGGAGAAGCCTGTCTGCTGGGTACTCGTGGGGCGCTCGTTGAAGTATTTCTTGCCGTCGACCTCGAAGGTCAGGGGCGTGGGACGATAGGGAGAGTCCCAGTTGCCTTGGGCTACGTCGCCGTCCAACGCCAGCGGCGTGCCTTCAAAGTGGTCGCGCATGGCTGCCTCTACGTCCTGGACGCTGAGCTTGCGGTCGGGAACCACCCACAACGGCATGTCTTCTGCCGACGGGTCTTTGCCCAACGCCCACGGCAGGTAGCGGTCCATGCCGCTCTTGAAGCGGTTGAAGAAACTCCACACACGGGCATCGCAGATGCGGCGACCCATGAAGTCGGGCTTGGCATACGCCATCTTCCACGAGAAATCAGCGTCCTTGCCCGTGAACCAACCGTTCTTCCGTGCATAGCTGACGACATTCTTGGAGTAGAGGACATTCTTCTTGTCCTTCATATTGAACTTTCCGATGCGGCTCTGGTTGGCATGTCCGCAAATCACATCGTCGGGGATGCGAAGAGCTACCCACACTACACGCTCCTTGCTGGCTCTGCGGTCGGCGGCACACCCCATCATCTCCATGATCCATGCTTCGTTGGCATCGCAGATGGTGAACGTCTCACCTTCGGAATTGTATCCATAGGTCTCGGCAAGGCTGGTCATGATGCTGATGGCCTCGCGTGCCGAACGTGAACGTTGCAAGGTGATGTAGATGAGGGAACCATAGTCGAGGATTCCCGTCGAGTCGACCATCTCCTCACGACCGCCGTAGGTGGTCTCGCCGATGGTGACCTGATACTCGTTGATGTTGCCTACGACGTTGTACGTCACGGCTGCTTCGGGTATCTGTCCGTGGTAGACACCCGTGTCCCAGTCGTATACCTTGCGCATCTCGCCCTGGGCATGCTTGCCGGCAGGAAAATGGCAAAGGTCCTGGAACATGCCGTACGAATCGGCATTGTAGGTACAGATGACAGAACCGTCGACAGAGGCTTTCTTGCCGACGATGAAATTGGTGCACGCAGGTGCTGCCGCCACAAACAGGCAAACACCTAAAACCGTTAAGAGTAATTTTTTCATATACTATTTGCGAAAATTTTTCATTTTCCAATCTTAATCTTTAATTTTCAATTGTCAATTGTCAATTATCAATTATCAATTGTCAGTTAGCCCTCCTCCCTTCTACGGTAAACTCGCTGACCGTCTTGTTGCCGAAGATGTCGCTCAGGACATACTTCAGTCGGTAGGGACGCTGTTCATGAAAGATGACGTAGCCCTTGTTGTCGTCGGCATGAAGGATGGGGAGCGTGTTTCCAGGCTCTATGAACGACTTCATGAACCACTCGTGCTGACTATAGAAATAGGTGGAGTCACCCCAGATGTTCACTTGAGGATGGCATTTGACGGGTATCCCGTTGACATCGCTCCGGAACACCAGCCGGTCGTCGACATAGAACTCGGTGAAACGAATGCCATAGCGATTGGGAACGGAGTCCATGAGGTCCTCGGCATGCACGGCAAAGCCTACCCTACCCCATCCATACAGTCCTGTCGTGGTGGGATAGAACACGTCGGTAGTCACGAACGAACCTTCACCCGCTACAGGATAAGCCTTGAAGCCGCGAACGACAGGCGGTGTCCGGTCGGTGACATACGCCTTCAGATACTCTAACGGGTCCAGAAGGTTGTCGGTCTGCGTCTCATGCACCTCCAGGTGAAGGTGCGGCCCCATGCTGTGACCGGTGTTGCCGCTGAAGGCAACGAACTGGCCGCGGCTTACCGGCAGCTGACATGCTTGGAAGGTGAGTGCAAACGTGTCGCAATGGTGCTGCAAACGGTACTGCTCCATCAGGTTGTTCAGCCGGGGAGAAAAGTCGCGCAAGTGACCATAGACACTGGTCTTGCCGTTGGGATGGCGAACATAGATGGCTTTGCCGAAGCCGTGCATGTTCAGCGATGCCTTGACAATATAGCCGTCAGAGATAGCATAGAGCGCCTTGCCCTCCATGTGTTCGGTCTTCACGTCGATGCCGCCATGGAAGTGACGCGGACGAGGCTCACCGAAGTTACCCGCCAGTGTCAACGTATAGTGGATGGGCGAGGTGAAGATGCTGTCTGCCGTGAACGACATCAGACACAGACACAGCAACAGGAAGGGGAACAGTCGGCGCATCAGCATGCCTTGAAACTCATATCAAGTCCTTTCACCGAATGAGTCAGAGCACCGACGGAGATATAGTCGACACCCTGCTCGGCATAGTCGCGGATGGTCTCGAAGGTGATGCCCCCGCTGGACTCCGTCTCAAAGCGTCCGGCGATGATGTCTACCGCCTTCTTGGTGTCGGGAACGCTGAAGTTGTCGAGCATGATGCGGTTTACGCCACCACGGTCTAACACTTGTTGCAGCTCGTCAAAGTTGCGCACTTCAATCTCAATCTTCAGGTTGAGCCCCTTTTCCTTCAGGTAGGCATGGCAACGGTCAATGGCATTGGTGATGCCGCCAGCGAAGTCGATGTGGTTGTCTTTCAGCAGTATCATGTCGAAGAGTCCTATGCGGTGGTTCATGCCGCCACCTATCTTCACCGCCTGCTTCTCCAGCATGCGCAGGCCAGGAGTGGTCTTACGCGTGTCAAGCACATGGGTCTTCGTACCTTCCAAACGTTTCACATACTTGCTGGTCATGGTGGCGATGCCGCTCATACGCTGCATGATGTTGAGCATCAGGCGCTCTGTCTGCAACAAGGAGCGCACCTTGCCCGTCACCACCATGGCAATGTCGCCGGGCTTCACAGGCGTGCCGTCTTCGAGGAGCACCTCTACCTGCATGGTCTTGTCGAAGGTTGCGAAGACTTTCTTAGCCACTTCGACACCAGCCAATATACCTTCTTCCTTGATGAGCAGGTGAGACTTGCCCATAGCATCTTCTGGTATGCAACACAAGGTGGTGTGGTCTCCGTCGCCGATATCCTCTGCAAAGGCGAGGGCTATCAACTTGTCTTCCAATTGGTCTACTGTTAACATATTTATTTCGATTTTAGGTTAGATTTCTCATTGATGGGTTCTCCGTTTCGGAAAGCAATCCATGTGCCGTCTGGCTGATGGCGCAAGTCAAGACATCCGCCCCACCATTCTGTCATGGGCTGTTCCTGCGTGAAGGGATAGAAAGCCGTCACCCGCTGGTCCTCCAGCTCAACGACAGCCTGGCTGAGTCGGCTGTCGCCTGCCAATACTTCATGAACGCCTATCTTTCTCATTGGCGCTTGCTTTTAAGGGTGGCAGCAGGATTGTCAAACTTTCTCACCTTCATAGGCACGGTTCTTTCTCCTGCCGGAAGCGATGGCACTCGCTCTTTTCCGGGAATAGCATGCACTCGGTCTTTTCCGGGAATAGGATGCACTCGGTCTTTGTTTGAAGGCGACACGCTCCTTTTCTTGATCGGAACAGGATGGAAGCCGGCATTCGGCGGGTTTCCGAACTCCCTTCTGGGACGCTCATCTCTGGTCTGAGGCTGTTGCTCCCTTTCGTCACGCAGCTCATCAGGTGAAGGAGACTGTGGAGAGAATGCCTCCGTTGCAGCATGGGTTGATGACTGGCTGCCGTCGCCATTGCCCTCTCTGGTGTGCATACGTATCAGCTGGATGCTCTGCATGAAGAGCAATTTCAACGTACTCCTGCCAGAATCCTTGTTGCGGTTAAGGATGACGAAACCGCGAACCTCCTTGATGCCAATCCTGCCGTTGTCGGCAATCACGATGGAATAAGGCATGTTGGAACTGATCATGCGTACTTGACTGGCTATGCTGTCGTTCATGAAACGAACGGCAAGGACGGCGATAGCATCGCGTGAACCTTCCTGTACGATAAACTGGGAATTGAAATTCCACATCAGCTTGTCGCCCTTATGGAATGCCGTATCTGCCTTGATAGCAAAGGTCTGCGAGTTAAAAGGTGGGTCAGGAGAGAGCACCAAAGCCCTGTCGCCTTGCCAGATGTCGGCAGTATCACCCTTTGCGGTAATTGTTCCATACTGGCTCAATTCGCTTGCCGAAACACCTTGCGTCATGGCTTCGTCTTCCATGCGCTCTGCCAGGTTCTCATAGATGTCGTGCATCATGTCGGCATGGCGCATATAATACTCCATCGACATCTCGAAAGCAGCTTCACTGACACCATGCTTCTTCAAGACTGCCAGCTTGTAGGCTTCCTGTTGCACCAGGGCATCACTCTCTGTCCTGCTCTCACCCTGCAAGATTGCCAGGGCAAGGTGATAGTCATAGAGGATGTCCTCCATGTCACCAGGCTGGATAACCTCACTGGGAATGCCGGGCTTGCAAGCCGTCAGCATGGCCATCAACAGCAGTATGATATATCTTGTTAGATGCCTCATGGCAACTGGGTTTACATTTCGTTCTCTTCACGCTGGCGTTCGGACGAGATGTCACGGTCCCCCTTGACAGGTGCCGGTACATGTCCGTTGCGGCAGAACAAGATCAGCAGGATGACACCGACAGAGATGCAGGCATCTGCAAAGTTGAATATCGGTGAGAAGAAGACAAAGCGGTCGCCACCTACCCACGGCATCCACGACGGCCATGTGGTGTCGATAATGGGAAAGTAGAACATGTCAACGACCTTTCCCTTCAACATCGGCGCATAGCCTTCACCAAATGCCGTCAGCGTGGAGATGCTCCAAGGTGTAGACTCCGTGAAAAGCTGACCGTAGAACAATGAGTCGAAGATGTTGCCGGTGGCTCCTGCAAGAATCATGGAAAGCAAGACTACATACCTTAAAGATGCAGCCCGGCGTATCTGCTGAACGAAATACCAGATGCCGAAAGCAACGGCAACGATACGGAAGAGACTGAGGAATATCTTGCTCCCCAGTTCCATGCCCAAAGCCATGCCGTTGTTCTCGATGAAGTGGATGCGAAACCAGTCGAAGATGTATATCTCGTCCCCGATGCGCATGTTTGTCTTCACCTCTATCTTGATCAGCTGGTCAATCAGCAACAGAACCAATACAAGACCACCGCCAAGCAGTCCTCTACCCAGATAGTTAGTTTTCTTCTCCTGCATGCTCTCCTGGTCTGTATCCTACTTCTTGCGCTGCATCTTCGACTCGACGCTGAGAGTAGCATGCGGAACGGCACGCAGGCGCTCCTTGGGTATCAGCTCACCCGTGATGCGGTCTATGCCGTAGGTCTTGTTTGCAATGCGCACCAGCGCAGCCTCCAGTCCTTGTATGAACTTCTGCTGGCGCTGTGCCATCTGCACCAGTTCTTCTTTCGACTGAGTCGTACTTCCTTCCTCCAAAGCCTTGTAGGTAGGCGATGTGTCGTCAACATCGTTAGAGTCCTGATTGGTCAGGATTCGCATAGTGGCCTGATAGTCGGCGCGCGTCAGTCGTAGTTTCTCATTGATGATGGCTCGGAACTCTTCCAATTCCTCATCCGTGTAACGTGCTTTTGTTGCCATAATAGTAGTAGTCCTTTAGGTGGACACCTGCCTGACGTGCAGGCAGATGTCCTTGTTAGTGATGTTTATGAATTCTTTTCAACTTTAATGTTCAGCTTGAAGTCATCGAAGTCCGCCTCAGCACCGTCGTTGTCGGCAATGGCAATGCTGTCTGCCAATACCTGAGCCTGGATATAGTCGCCAAAGTTGGCAATGGCGGCATCGCTCTGCTCGTTGGCAGAAACCGTCACCTTGATGCGGTCTGTGATTTCCAGTCCCGTCTCCTTGCGGAGGGTTTGGATTCGGTTGATCAGTTCACGAGCCATACCCTCCTGTCGCAACTCGTCGGTAAGTTCCACTTCGAGAGCAACGGTCAGGCTGCCTTCGTTAGATACGAGCCATCCGGGAATATCCTCGCTGATGATTTCAACATCTTCAGCATCAACGGTAACAGGCTGTCCGTCAACTGTCAAGGCGATATTACCTATAGCTTCGAGTGAAGCTATCTGCTCCTGGGTCAGTTCGTTCATCTGGGCTGCAATACCCTTCATCAGCTTACCGAACTTCTTACCCATCGTGCGGAAGTTGCACTTCACTTTCTTGACCAGTATGCCTGCGCCTTCTGCAAAGTCGAGTTCCTTCACATTGACTTCGTTCAGTATCAGTTCCTTCACGGCTTCGACGTGCTTCTTCTGCTCTTCGTCGGTAGCCGGAATCATGATGGTCTGCAGGGGTTGGCGCACCTTGATGTTGACCTTCTTGCGCAGGGCGAGCACCATAGACGTAATCTTCTGAGCCATTCCCATGCGTGCTTCGAGTTCTTTGTCAATCAACTGCTCGTCGGCAACGGGGAAGAAGTCGAGATGTACGCTCTCCTTCTCACCGCCCAGGTCCTGATAGAGACGGTCGGCAAAGAACGGAGCCATTGGTGCCATCAGCTTGGCCACGGTGAGCAGACAGGTATAGAGCGTCTCATAAGCCGACTGTTTGTCGGCACTCATCTCCTTGCCCCAGAAACGTTTGCGGTTCAGACGTACATACCAGTTGGAGAGGTCGTCGTTGACGAAGGCGTCGATGAGACGTCCGGCACGTGTGGGGTCGTAGTTGTCGAACTCTGCCGTGACCTTCTTGATTAAGGTGTTCAGGCAAGAGAGTATCCAGCGGTCTATCTCCGGACGCTCGGTTTGTGATGCCGGGACGGCAGAGGCGGTCGGCTCCCAGCCGTCAACGTTGGCATAGAGGGCGAAGAAGCTATACGTATTATATAAGGTGCCGAAGAACTTGCGGCGTATCTCGTCCACGCCGTTCGGGTCGAACTTCAGGTTGTCCCACGGCTCTGAGTTGGTCATCATGTAGAAACGCACGGCATCAGAACCAAACTTGTCGATCATCTCGAACGGATTGACCACGTTTCCGACATGCTTTGACATCTTGTTGCCTTTGGAGTCGAGCACCAGTCCGGTTGAAATTACGTTCTTGAACGCCACAGAGTCGAACACCATCGTGCCGATAGCGTGCAGGGTAAAGAACCATCCGCGCGTCTGGTCTACACCTTCGTTGATGAAGTCAGCAGGGAAAGCCAGCCGCTTGTCGATAGCGTCACGGTTCTCAAACGGATAGTGTATCTGTGCGTAGGGCATGGAGCCGCTGTCGAACCACACGTCGATGAGGTCGGCTTCGCGCTTCATCGGCTTGCCGTCCTTCGACACCAGGATGATGTCATCGACATAAGGACGGTGCAGGTCTATCTTGTCATAGTTCTCCTGAGCGAAGTTGTTTGGTTCAAATCCCGCATCTTTCAGCGGATTGGAAGCCATCACACCAGCGGCAACAGACTTTTCAATCTCGTTGTAGAGCTCTTCGATGCTACCGATACAGATTTCCTCCTTGCCGTCTTCGTCGCGCCAGATGGGTAGCGGCGTACCCCAGAAGCGGCTACGAGAGAGGTTCCAGTCGTTCAGGTTCTCCAACCAGTTGCCGAAACGTCCCGTTCCTGTTGACTCAGGTTGCCAGTTGATGGTCTTGTTCAGCTCTACCATCCGGTCCTTCTTTGCCGTTGAGCGAATGAACCACGAGTCGAGGGGATAGTACAAGACGGGCTTGTCGGTGCGCCAGCAATGGGGATAGTTGTGCACATGCTTCTCTATCTTGAACACCTTGTTCTCTGCCTTGAGGTCCATGCAGATGGTGATGTCGAGCGTCTCGTCCTTGTCGGTAAGGTTCTCGTCGTAGGCATTTTTCACGAAACGGCCTGCATATCGGTTCCACAGTTCCACGTTGACATACTTCTTGACGAAGTCCGGGTCGAGGTCTTCAACCACATAATACTTTCCTTGGAGGTCGACGACCGGACGCTCGGCACCCTTCTTGTCGATGAGTACGATGGGCGGCACGCCGGCTTTCTTGGCTACCATGGCATCGTCGGCACCGAAGTTAGGTGCGATATGTACAATACCCGTACCGTCTTCCGTCGTGACATAGTCGCCGGGGATGACACGGAAGGCTCCGTCGGCCATGGGTGAGATCATCGGCAACAGCTGTTCGTACTCCATGCCGACGAGATCGGTACCCTTATAGTGTCCGACCACTCGCCAGGGAATGACCTTGTCTCCTTTCTTATAAGCTGCAAAGTCCTGGTCCTTACCCGCTTCGTTGAAGTAGGCACCCACACGCGCTTCTGCCATCACCACGGTGATAGGCTCAGCCGTATAGGGGTTGAAGCTCTGGATGGAGACATAATCAATCTTCGGACCCACACAGAGGGCTGAGTTGGCAGCCAGCGTCCACGGGGTAGTCGTCCACGCCATGAAGTAGGCTTTACCCCACTCTGCCATTTCGGGCTTCGGGTTCTTCATCAGGAACTGAGCCGTACAGGTGGTATCCTTCACATCGCGGTAGCAGCCCGGCTGGTTCAGCTCGTGGCTCGACAGTCCTGTTCCTGCTGCCGGACTGTAGGGCTGAATGGTGTAGCCTTTGTAGAGCAGCCCTTTCTTGTAGAGTTCCTTCAGCAGCCACCAGAGTGTCTCGATGTACTTGTTGTCGTAGGTGATATACGGATGGTCAAGGTCTACAAAGTAGCCCATCTTCTCCGTCAGCTCACGCCATTCGGCGGTATACATCATCACATTCTCGCGACATTTCTTGTTGTAGTCCTCAGTAGAGATGTAATGTGCGCTCTCCTTGTTGTCGATGTCGGCCTTGGTGATGCCCAGTTCCTTCTCAACACCCAGCTCGACGGGCAGTCCGTGGGTGTCCCATCCTGCCTTGCGGTGCACCTGAAAGCCCTTCATCGTCTTGTAGCGGTTGAAGGTATCTTTGATGCTACGCGCCAGTACGTGGTGTATACCTGGGTGTCCGTTGGCAGAAGGCGGTCCTTCAAAGAATACAAATTGCGGACAACCTTCACGTTCATCGACACTCTTGTGGAAGATATCATCCTTCTCCCACTGTGCTTGCACCTCCTTGTTCACCTGGGTCAAGTTCAGCCCATTGTGTTCGGCAAATCTTTTAGCCATAGTTTTCTTATCTCTTATTTTTGTTTCTGTTCCTTTATTAGCCTGCAAAGGTAGCAAAAGCTGAAGACAATACAAAATAAAATGCTTTTTTTATTTCTTCCTGAAGGTTCAACGACCAATTTGCCACCCCGGTTCTGGATAAGTAAAGACTGATACCAGTGCAAGTGGGTAATGTATATCTAACCTTTTATCGAGCACAAACAGCACCGATGAGGGTTCCCCTACAGGGAGAATAAAAAAATAATACTACATTCTGCACACCTTTTCTATCACGCTGACAGTCAGCAGATTATGAGCTTCAAAGCTAAAGAATACCTACATTCAGGAGATTTAACATACACCCGCCTTGCAAGGAGTCTTCCTTGCAAGGCAAACACATAGTAGTTGGCGCGCAAACACATAGTAGTTGCATGCCAACTACTATGTGTTTGCTTTT
>ODAI014014676.1_pt1 | contig 10846 bp, 3 predicted proteins | sample 1539321 | NCBI WGS metagenome assembly ODAI01 (sample SAMN02144231, study PRJEB22623) | gut metagenome | biome: sheep rumen | host: Ovis aries | place: New Zealand | reverse complement strand
CGGCGAACAGCAGAGACCTTCACAGGCAAAACCACCCAAATATTTTAATCGTCAGGGCTATGCCGGGATAGAGAACAAGATATATGTGGATACCGATTCCAGAACTGCCTACAATATCTCAGTTGCGGCACAGCAGGAAGGTGTGGAGCATTCGGTGAAGTATCATGGAGACCGCTCTACTGTTACGCTTGATGGTGTAAAGGACAGGCATTTCCTTGATGTTATCAGCAGTATGGCAGAATGGGCTGCAAAGGTGCAGATCAGAGCCGCACAGACGCGTGAACAACAGAGCAGACCTATAGGGGAAGGAGCAAGATGATGAACGGACAGGATATATTTACAAAGCTTGACAAGCTCAATGAGACCAAAACGACCAAAGCAAAGGCGTATGATGAGCTCAAAAAGCAGCTTGGCGAAACAGACAAGGGCATCATTACGGAAAAGGGGCACATCATAGACAAGATATGCAGTGATAAAGGGTTTGATTTTGCCGATACGTGCAGATTCCTTATGATGATCGATATACCGCTTGATGATGCGGTGGTGGTCATAGACCGCCATTCAAAGATGAAAGCACATACTGAAAGAAAAGAGGCTGATACCAATGAATAATACAGTAATAAAGGGCGTAGTGGTAGCTGCGCCCGCCCCCGAAACAAGCGAGAGCTATACCCGATTTGAGATGCTTGTCCGTGAAACAGGCAAGAAAGAGCCCATCATCGTTGAGATGTACGGTATGAGGGATGTTATCGACCGCTATCCGAAGGGTGCGGAGATAAGCATCGTAGCGAAGAAGAAGACCAGACCTGTGATGAACAGAGTTCTGTATGGCTTCAGGAAAACATATGACAACTTTTTTACTGCACTGGCGGTAACGCGAAGAGTAGGTGATACACTATGACCGAATATGTAAACAAGGATTATTACAAGAGCCTTGCTGTAGCGGACAGGTTCTATATCAATCCCGGCAATATGACACGCTCCTTTATGGACAGGCTCAATGCCGAAGGAATACCCTTTTCTGCTACACTGGGCGATTACAAGCAGACTGTAACAGTCAGCAAGGCAAACCGTGAGAGAGCAGAGGGCATACTCTACTCCCTCAATGCGGTACAGGAGGCACAGCCTCCTCAGTCCCGCAGGAATAATAATATCATCGGTAATACAGAATACAACAGCATTACCGATAAACGCTACATCAAGACAGATGCCGATACAGCAAGGAATATCGAGCAGAGCCTTAAAAACAGCGGCAATATTCTCTTTTCGGGTATCATCCGCGGCAATACTGCAACTATACCAGTATCCGGCGATGAGAATGCAGCGGCTATACGCTCGATGATCGACAATATGAAATACGGTACGCTACTTGCCGACCTTGCAGCAGCTGGCTTTGACCGCGTGACTAATGACAGCTTTTTCAAGGAAGGATTTATCGTCCTGCGCAACAGAGCCACAGGTGAGCAGTGCGGTTTTGACGGCTTTGATATGATACGCAGTATGTGGGAAGATCCCGAAAATGAGTATTTCCACCCGCCCATATACAAGATCGTGCGTGATTCTGAAAAGCTCGATTATTATATATCCGAACGCTATCCCGATTCAGATAGCGAAAAGGATGTATATTACGAGCGTAACGGAAATGTACCCACTTTTGACAGCATTGACGAAGCAGTCAGATATGTACAGCGTAATAATATCGCTGTTACAAATACCGCGGAAGAGCTTAATGATCTCAGAGTAGATGAGATTACTCGCAGGGAGCAGGAGCTTGAAAAGAGCAATACAAAGCTCATTGCACAGTTCCCTCATAATAACGATATGTACCCCGATGATTTTATGTTTTATCCTGAAAACGGTAAATATGACTGGATATATTTCAATCCGGACGGAGATGGCGGACGGGGTGTATTCAACTATTCCCGCATGACCGAAGATGATATTTACAATGCGTATAAGGCATACAAAGCCGAAGATGATGCGGATAAGGCAAGACAGGCATTTTTCTCATATCTGTACAACTATGCAAATACCGAGATCATCAATACCAGAAATGAAGAATTTCGGGGCTATGCGAACGGATATATCCGCAAGCCCACAATGGCGGAAAGATATTATGGCCTCCTTGAAAAAGGCGGGGACACAGTGGAGATAGACCGTTTTATTCATATCAATGAACTCAGGAACAAGTATATCACTGCTGATTATGACCGTTCTAACGGTGTTTTCCTTGAAGACATTGACCTTAGAACCGCAAATGCAGAGCAGAGAAACGCATACCGTAGGAGCATGGAAAGCAATATCCGCTGTGCAGAGGCTATTGCCGATGCTATCCACAATTATTATGGTTTCAAGAGTGAAAATGTGCTCGATACTGAAATTGCATTAGCAGATGTAATGGGCAGATTTACTCCCGAAAGAGTAGCCTATGTGCTTGCTGTTACGATAAATGACCGAGGCGAATTTGACAAGCGTATATCGGGACCTAACAATGAGTGGGCTAAGTCACTTCTGGCAAATGTTCCCGATCTGTACACATCCGTATCAAACCGCAGCGTGCTGTCGATCCGTTCACAGCTTGGTGAAACGCACACAGGTCTTATAAATCTGCTTGTAGACGAATTTGAAAAGCAGTACAGGGATATATCACTTTTCGCAGAAAAGGATGCTCCGGTAGATGATCGCTTGGAGGAAAGCATATCCGATAAGGTATCAAGGGAATACAAGGAATATCTTGAAAACATCCGCAAAGAGAGCGTGGATGTTATAATCCAGTCCGCAAATGAGATCGCCGAGAAGGAAAAGATCACGCAGTATTTTGAAGAACACTTCGATGAGAACTCCTTCTGGGAAAAGGATCTTGAAGTGCTCCGCAATGCAACGCATCTGCTTGAAGATGTATATGAGGTATGGGTTGATTCGCCCAATCTGTCGAGTGTCGATGATGTGCGTATTGCTGTCACTACAGCTATAGAGTATGGAAAGATACGTTATGAAAAGCCTGCGGTCGAAGGAGTACATCAGGAAGAGCCGCAGATACCCCTTGCAGAGCAGGTAGTACAGCGTTTGCAGGACGAAATGGCGAAGTTCAATGATGAGATGCTCAAAAATGATCCTTCGATCATATTATCCCGCATAACCGAAATAAGTGCAAAGCGTGAAATAGCTGAATATGATGTTATCGGCGATTATAACCTTGATACCAATAGGCTCACAGCACTCCTTACAAGCAAGAATATCCTTGATGAAGTATATCAGGAATGGCGTTCACTCGATACAAACGGGCTGCAGGACATAGGGCTCGCATTCGAGGAATGTGCTGACGGCATAATGGAATCTATGAAGCGGGAACAGGCTGAGACCATAGAGCCGGAGCAGCCGGAGACCGCAGCCGAAGAACCGGTTCATGACAAGCATTATTATTTTGAACTTGCGCAGAAATATATCAATGAATTCTGTGACAGGGAATATGGCAGCACTGCCGATTTTAGCAACATAAATGAAGTTGGTATCGGCTATACGACCGTCACTGATGATGAGATCGAGCTGCAGGTAAATGCCGACCTGGAGAACTATCAGATCAAGTATTATCTTGACAAGAGACTGTACAAGACCGAGGACTATGACAGCCTGCAGGAGCTTACCGAGAATGCCCTGTCAGCATTAGACTTCAATGAGCTTGCTTATGAGGTCGAGAAAGACGGCGATGAGGCTATACTTGCATTTGTCAATGTAGATACCATAATAAATGTTCCAGAACAGGGTATCAGCGTTGATATTGCAAAGACAGATGAATTTGTGATAGAGGGCAGCTATTCCGAGTATATCGGCGGCATGGATGAAAACGGTCACGAGGCAAAGGACAATTATCAGCAGTATGATACAAGTCTGTCCCTGCGACTGGAAGGCGCAAAGGTCATATCCGAGACATATGATGAGCGGGATATGTTTTCACCGTACACTGAGGATGTTTTTGATCTTCTGGAAGACGGTGGGCGCGATGCCCTTATAGATCATATCAATGGTTATATCAATGATAATGATGTCCGCAGGATATATACGATAAAGAACGGTACAGAAACACCTTTAGAGCTGCATGAGCCTGAAAAGGCTGACGATGTGGTCAAGACCGAGCCGCCTTTCGGAATAAAGAATGATCATCAGGCAATTGTAGCAGCGCCTCCCGGCAGTCTGGATCGTATCCTTCGTAACGGGGGTAATGATGAACATTCGCTTGAAAGGATCGCTGCACACTTCATGAAAGATAAGACCAATGCTGAAAATGCTGAGTTTCTTGCAAAGGAGTTTGGCATAGGCGGCAGGGGATATATCATAGGTGATGATACTGTAGCTGCGTGGTTTGGCAAGGAAGGTATCACATTTGCCGAGGGTGATACGGCTTTTCCTGTAGGTTTCAATTCATTCGTACCTTGGGAAGATGCAGCTACAAGACTCAGGACACTTCTTGAAAACGGGCAGTATTGCTCACAGGAGATACTGGACGCAGCACCGGAATATGAAATAAACCAGATCGCCGAAACTATTTGGTATCTTCATCAGGATCTGGAAGATGATGTGGAGTTCTTTCTGGAGAAAGAGTATTTCAGCAGCGGATTTCCGAATGATACCGAAAAACTGGCTTCCGAACTACACGATCCCGATTTTTGTAAAAAGGTCGAAGAGGGCTTATCTGAGTTTGCTGAAAGATATGCAGCAGACAGTGAGATACTGCGGTTCCATTTCCATAAGCCGGATGAGATACTGAGCCGTGTACAAGACCTTATGAAGCCCAACAAGGTATTTAAGGCACAGCCGGATATACAAAATGATACGAAATTCTTCATCACAGAAGATGAAAAAGATCAGATCATAATGGAAGGTAGCAGTATTTCGGATGGAAAATATCGCATAAATGCGTTCTTCTCTGATGATCATGGAGAAAAAGCGCAGGTAGAGTTCCTGAAAGCAGAGTACGGCACAGGAGGCGTAGGACGCACAGGATTTAGCGAATGGCACGATGCAAAGGGAATAGGCGTACAGAAAAAAGCTGCAAACGGTGAGATCTGTGAATATACCTTCAAATGGAACGAAGTCGCAAGGCGTATAGGCAGGCTTGTATCTGAGGATATATATTTTACCGAAAAGGATGAGGCCGACCATGAAAGGCATCTTGAATGGGAAAAGGAGCATAACAGTGAGACCGTTTCCGCACCTGTATTCAGACCTACATTTGAGATATATCAGGTCAAGGAAGGCTCGGAGTACCGTGATGTGCGCTTTGCAAGTATGGATGAGCTGGAGCATTTCGGTCACAAGGTCGATAAGGCAAACTATGACCATGTGTATACCGGAGCCCTTTCATCTATCGAATCGCCCGACAAACTTCCCGGTATAGTGGAGAAGTTCAATATAGGGGACATTCCCTCCGATTATAATGGGCGGAGTATCAGCATGGGTGATGTTATAGTAATAAACACCGAAGCAGGCAGTACTGCGCACTATATAGACAGAATAGGCTACAAGGATGTTTCAGACATCTTCATAGAGCCCGTAAGACAGCAGAAGCAGGAGACTGCTGAGGAAAAGACTGAAACACCCGAAGAAAAGCCGGGTGTAGCGGTAACAGCGGCAGAAGCTATGATAATGTGGCAGGCGGGAATATCCGTTCATAATGAGAACGGTGCGCTCCCGGCATATTCTCCCGCTGTAAAGACAGATGAGATGTTCACAGAAGATCATACATTCTCCGTGTCGATCCAAGAGAATGAGCTTTTCAGGATAGCAGATAAGATAGCATCTGATATGCAAGCTATTTCCGATGAGCATCACGGTGACAACTTTGATCTTCCGAATATGCACAAGGCGATAAAGTGGGTTGACTGGAATGATAATGCGAATGTGTATGAAAATACCATAGCGTCACTGTTCAAAGAGGATTATTATGGCATTACTGCTTACACAGTAAATGTTATGGGCTTTTCAGATGATGAAGAGCAGGGACAGAAAGCAAAAGAGGCTCTTGAACTCATTGAAGATTTTAAGACAGCATTTGGAAAAGTGACATTGATCGCCCCTGCTCCCATTGAAGAGTCTGCTCCTACAGAGGACAAAGGACCTATAACTCTTCACGGAGTCGGTGATTTCTTTGAACTGTATGGACAGGATGCCCGTAATGCGGCAGGGGTGCTTAATATACATCTTATCCGCAGAAATGGCGATGATATGTGCGGCTTCCCTGTGTCCCAAAAGGATACATACAGTGATAAGCTCCGTGAGGCGGGATATACCGTCCTTATAGCGGAAACATATGAGATCGGAGTTCCGAAGCAGGAAAAAGAGCCTGAAAAGACGATAAGTGCTGATAGCCAAGGGCTTCATATAGACGGGTACACTGATACATGGTCGGTCATCAATAATATGACCTACGGCGGCAAGGAACTGTATCTGCTTGAAAATGATGAGATGGGCGATGAAATACCATATATCATCACTGACAGCGATATGAATGTTCTTACCGACAGGGCACACAGCCTTGACGATTTTACTTCTGTATATACAGAGAGTGAGGTCGCACTGGGGCTTGTCCCGGATAAGACGATATCCTTTACAGTAGCGCAGTTTGATGATGAGACAAAGACAGTCGTTCTCGACGGTCGTTATGATATGGATGATATACAGGAAACAGATGAATACAAGGAATATTATGATACGACCGAATATGATGATATCCGTGTACATCTGGAGCAGTATATCATAGGAACAGGAGAGCCTTCTGATCTTACCGTTGCACAGAAAGAATACATCCAGGGTAATCTTGCGGTAGTAAAGAATGATGCAAAACTCCTGGGATCTGATTCTGAAACATTCCAGCACGAGTATTACAGTGATATTGTCAAGGATATGGGACTGCAGCACAGCTGCATTACATTTGCGGTAGTAACCTTCGATGATGAAAAGACCGTTATCATGGATTCAGGCTATGATGAGGATGATATATATGAATCCGAAGAATTTCTTGACTATGTGGCAAGCACCGGCAAGACCAAGGTTGAAGTAAGCTTCGAGTATTATGTGCTCGGTGCTGATGTGGAAGCGGAGTATGCTACCGAGAAGCAGAAGGCATACATCCTTGAAAATCTTGATGATGTTACAGCTGAGGCCACTTCTCTGGAAGGCAGCACATTTACGGCACGAGTTCCCGAGGAAGAGCCCGAAAAAGATGATTATGAGATCATCGGAGAAGAAACAGACATCCCGTCCGATTATGATGAACCCGAAGTTTCCGAGGAAAATGATGATATATCCGAGGATATAGAGGAGCAGGAGCCTGTGACAGAAACTAAGTCCGGCATAACAGCGGATGAGCTGTCCATAGGCGACAAGTTCAGACTTCGCGGCAGAGAATACACTATCGTTTCAATGGACGACGGGATCTATCCTGATGATGTTGTTATCTCAAAGATAGAAAACACGGCAGGGGCAAGCTACAGTGTTACCGAGAATATTGACAAGTTCCGTCTTATCCGTGAGGGCGAGTATCTTGGTAATCCCGATAAGGAAGCGGCTAAGCAGGCGGAATATACCCCTAGAATAGGCGACCTTATAGAACTTGACAGCGTAAATCTGTATTCAGTCGAAGATATATCCGGCGATGAGATAACATTCCACGAAATGGATACACTCTTTGCGGATACACTCAAAATGCCCCTCAGTGACCTGTATACTCATGATTTTAAGGTCATAAACGAGAATGATCTGTACAAGTATGAGGAGCCTGAGTATGATATATTCGGTGATCCTATCAGGAGAGCACCGGAGGACAGCAAGGAGACAGCACAGCCTGTATTTGAGCATACAGCAGAAAAACTGGATGAGCCTGACATGGAAAGTGCCGCTGAAACACCTGTACAGGCGGAGACGCAGGTAAGCAAGGGTACAAACTTTGTTATAACCGATGAGCATTTCGGTGAGGCAGGGGGAGAAAAATCCCGCTATGCAGATAATGTTGCGGCTATCCGCACTCTGAAACTCATAGAGAGCGAGGAGCGTACTGCAACACCCGAAGAACAGAAGATACTGTCGAAATATACCGGATGGGGTGCTATCTCACAGGTATTCAACAGCAGTAATGAAAAGTGGAGCAAGGAATATGAGGAGCTCAGGGGGCTTCTTACCGATGCCGAGTATACGGCAGCAAGAAAGTCTACCATGAACGCCCATTATACGAGCCCCACTGTGATAAATGCGATATATGCAGGACTGGAGAAGTTAGGCTTTGAAAGCGGAAGGATACTGGAGCCTGCTATGGGTATAGGCAACTTTTTCGGAAGATTGCCGGAGACTATGGCAAATTCAAGGCTTACAGGCGTGGAGCTCGACAGTCTTACAGGCCGTATCGCAAAGCAGCTCTATCCCAATGCAAATATACAGATAAAGGGATTTGAGGAGACAGGTTTCTCTGATAACAGCTTTGATGTGGCAGTCGGCAATGTGCCGTTCGGCGACTATAAGCTGCATGACAGAAGATATGATGACAACAATTTCTTTATCCATGACTTTTTCTTTGCTAAAGCCCTTGATAAGGTGCGCCCCGGCGGTATCGTAGCATTCGTTACATCAAAGGGTACACTTGACAAGGAGAACAGCAAGGTAAGGGAATATATAGCGCAGCGGGCAGAACTGCTCGGAGCTATAAGGCTTCCTAACAATGCGTTCAAGGCAAATGCGGGTACAGAGGTCACATCCGACATCATATTCCTGCAGAAGCGTGAGCGACCTATAATGATAGATCCCGAAAGCATATCCTGGCTTCATAAGTCTGAGAATGCCGACGGTCTGTCAATAAACAGCTATTTTGTAGAGCATCCGGAAATGGTGCTCGGTAAAATAGTTGAGGGCAACAAGCTGTATGGTGACCAGACTAAGGAGACATCATGTGAGCCTATCCCCGGTTCAGTCCTCAGCGAACAACTCGCAGAGGCTGTAAAGCACATCGAAGGACAGTATATCCCGGCTGATATAACACAGGATGTTAAGATAGCCGATGAAGTGCCTGCACCGCCCGATTCCCGTAAGTATTCGTTCTATGCTGTGAACGGTGAGCTGTATTACCGTCAGGAAGGTGATACTATGACACGTTTCAAGGCAAAGAGCGATATTGAGAAGAGGGCTCTGGGTATGATAGCTGTACGAGATACCATGCGTGAACTGCTTGACCTGCAGCTCAACAATGCAGACGGGACACTTGACAGCGAAATTGCAGACAAGCGTGCGGAACTGAATGAGATATATGCAGAGTTCACTAAGAAATATGGTTATATCAGCGATCCCAAGAACGAAAAAGCATTCAAGGGCGATGACGGTTATCACCTTATTTCCGGGCTTGAGATAAAGGATGAAAAGAGCGGAACGATACATAAAGCCGATATATTCACAAAGAATACGGTGAAGCCGAAGATAATCGCCACTCATGTGGATTCAGCGCAGGAAGCACTTATCCTGTCGGTATCTGAAAAGGCAAAGGTCGATTTTGACTATATGACCGAGCTGACGGGTATGGACAAGGAAAAGCTCATATCCGAGCTTCAGGGACAGATATTCAGGCTCCCGCAGCAGGAAGAAGTGTATGTGACAGCTGATGAGTATCTGACTGGCAATATCCGTAAAAAGATAGAAGCCCTCAGCTATGCACCTGCGGGAATGGATGTATCCGAACACAGAAAGGCACTGGAGGCAGCAATGCCGCCCCGCCTTGAAGCGAAGGATATATCTGTAAGACTGGGAGCCCACTGGGTAGATCCCATGTACATACAGCAGTTCATACTGGAAAAGTTCCATCCGGACTACAAGACTCGTACAGAGATGCAGGTGCAGTACAGCAAGACGGCCGGTACATGGAAGATAGAGGGCGTATCTCAGACAGCAAAGAAAAACTATACGGCTACTGATACATACGGCACAAAGCGTATGCACGCCTATGCTATCCTCGAAGGTATCCTGAACAACAGCAGCCTGCAGGTCAAGGATCACAAGCTCGATGAAAACGGGATGGAGATCCGTGATGACAAGGGAAACTATGTGCTTGTGGTCAATGAAGAGGAGACAAAAGCGGTCAATATCGTAGCAAAGACTATAAAGGCTGAATTTGAGGACTGGATATTCAAGGATCCTGTTCGGCGTGAAGCACTGGTGGATAAATATAATGAAATATATAATTCCATCAGGCAGCGTGAATATGATGGTTCACATCTGAATTTTGTCGGAATGAATGCCGACATTACACTGAGAGATCATCAGAAAAACGCTATAGCAAGGGCTTTATACGGCGGCAACACTCTGCTTGCGCACTGCGTTGGCGCGGGCAAGACTTACGAGATGATCGCTATCGCAATGGAAGGAAAGCGCCTGGGACAGCATAACAAGACATTGTTCGCAGTACCCAATGCCCTCACAGAGCAGATAGGTCAGGATTTCCTGCGGCTGTATCCCGGAGCAAATATCCTTGTGGCAACAAAAAAGGATTTCGAGACCAAGAACCGCAAAAATCTGCTTGCAAGGATAGCAGCTAATGATTATGATGCAGTCATAATCGGCCACTCGCATGAATGACCATCCGAATGGAAGTTTTTGAATTTTGTTGAAAAAGCGCTGTATCAAGCGCTTTCTGCGTTCTCAGGCATATCGTCGAACTTACCTACGAACTTGTAGTAGATCTCAATCTTCTGTATCCTCTCACGGTCGATAATTTCAGCCTCATGGACAACTATCTTTTCGATGAGGGTGTGCAGTATTGAGGCGCTGAGTTCGGTGATACCGTCATAGTTTTTGATAAGGTCTACGAATTCGT
>ODAI010965265.1_pt1 | contig 10846 bp, 7 predicted proteins | sample 1539321 | NCBI WGS metagenome assembly ODAI01 (sample SAMN02144231, study PRJEB22623) | gut metagenome | biome: sheep rumen | host: Ovis aries | place: New Zealand | reverse complement strand
CCGCTGTCGGAGCGCCGGTCACCGTAATAGCGGGATCCTCGATCACGTCCTCTGTAGGATAAGCCCCATGTCCCTGAACAGAGACGACAAAGACAAAGTCCTGATTCTCAGTGGAATCCAGAGCATCTCCGATATGGGGAATGAGTGTCTCGTCGCGCATCCAGCCGATCTCATTGACATTCTCCTGCTCGCTCATGTACTCGCTGGACGTGAAATCATTGAAGCCCAGGTTCGCATAGACCGTCTTTCTTGAATAGAACGTCGCGTAATTATTGTGGACCGCATGGGCAGTGTATCCGAGTTTTCCCAGGACATACGGGGCAGACTCACAGGTCCGTTCCTTGAGCACGCCCTTAAAAGGATACTCCCCTGCGCCGAAATAACGCAGAGACATCCCTGTCAGCGTCTCAAATTCCGTATTGACCGTCCCGGCTCCTACCGTCGGGACCGTATAGAGACCGGACGTATATTCTTTGGAGAGGGCGTGCCAGTTCGGATACGGATCCTCCGAGAACTTCAGCCACTCAACATTGGTGGCGTCAAAGAAGGATTCGAGCTGGACGACGATGATATCCGGGTATTCGGTAAGCTCTGTAGCTTCAGCGTCTCCGGCTTCACGCAGAATATCTTCGATCAGCCGGGCAGAGTAATCTTCCGGCTCATCGATCCCGGTATCCAGGATCGTAACGCTCAGGCAATACGGAAATCCGTAATCCTGATACGCAAAGGCAATATTCCCAAAATAAGAAGACAGCTGCCTGGCCTCGAGCAGGTATCTCGTCAACCCGAAAAATCCTACGGCTGCCAGGAGAAGACCCGGGATGATCAGTTTAAAATTTCTCTTTCCCCGATAGCGCGGTGCCCTGAAAGACAGAACGATCAGGACAAGGACCGCAATGACGAGCCCCGCAATGATCAGGATCTGGACAGGCAGGGAAACATACTTGGTAAGAACACTCATCGCCTCGCCGATCGTCGTCATGTCCGGACCGGTGAGCGGCGTCACGCGGTTAGAGAGAATGATCCCGTTCGCGATGCCCAGAGTAAGCCAGACCGTAAAGATCAGACAGCGATAAAAGAATCTCCGCCGCAGAAGGAACACCGGAAGTGTCGTTATAAAAATCAGCAGAGCATTATACAGGAACACCTTCGTCCGGTTATTTACGAAAGTCACAGCCTGCCCGAAAGACCGGCGCGACATCCACTCTATGCAGAAACACAGAAAAACGCACACAATGAGATGAAGGGGGATCGCAAATCTGTTGCAGAAATCGACCGCCTTCTGTTTCCCGGGGCTCAGCTCTTTATCCTGATTCCCCTCTATTTTTTTCAGGAAACTCCGAATCTTTCCGAGGAGGCTCCCGAGTCTTTGCCGCGCATTACTCATTCTATGAATTTACTCCCACTGTGTGCGGACAGCGGACGGTCCATACTGTCCGTCCGCCATCATCCGGTTACCTGTATCTCTTGAGCTGTTCTTCTACCTGCTTTTTGATGGATCTGTATCTTTCAAGTTTCCCGCGCTCGGCCTCTACCTTCGCAGCCGGAGCCTTGTTCACGAAATTCGGGTTGTTCAGCATTCCCTCGGCTCTGGCAATTTCGCGGTCCATCTTCGCGCTCTCAGCGCTCAGTCTCTGAATTTCCTTTTCCTTATCGACAAGCTCATCGAGCGGAATATACGCTGTTGCTCTTCCGGTCACGACCGTAGCCGCATCAGCAGCGATTCCTTCCGCGCTGTCACGAACTTCGATTTTCTTTGCAAAGAGCATCCTCCCGATCCCTTTCATGGAGTCGAGCACGGCGCCAAACTCCGATGCGGAACGGGTGTCCCTGCCGACGATGAAAAGATCTGTCTTTGTCCCGGCAGGGACATTCATCTCCATACGGATATTGCGGATGCCGCGGACCATTTCCTTGAAGGATTCGATCATCGCCTCCTCCTCCGGGAAATTCAGGTCGTCACGGTACTCCGGCCACGGAGAGGTCATGATCGTCTCCTCCTCCGGCAGAAGCGTGCAGTAGATCTCCTCCGTGACGAACGGCATGTACGGATGCAGGAGCTTGAGTCCCTGAGTAAGGACCGTGCGGAGCGTCCAGAGAGCTGCATTGGCGCTCGCCTCATCCGCATTTTCCTTATTGAAGCGCATCTTCGCGATCTCGATATACCAGTCGCAGAATTCATCCCACAGGAAATCATGGATCTTAGAGACGGCAATCCCCAGCTCATAGCGTTCCAGATTCTCCGTGACCTCTTTTGTGACCGTATTGATCCTGGAGAGGATCCAGCGGTCTGCATAGAGAAGCTCGTCGCGGGCCGGCGTACGGATCTCGCCGTCCGGAAGATTCATCATGATGAACCGGCTTGCGTTCCAGATCTTGTTCGCGAAATTGCGGCTGGCCTCGACCTGACTCTTGTAAAAACGCATGTCATTGCCGGGGGCGTTGCCGGTCATGAGTGTGAGACGAAGCGCATCCGCGCCGTATTTATCAATGATCTCGAGCGGATCGATCCCGTTCCCGAGCGATTTGCTCATCTTTCTTCCGAGCTCATCGCGGACCAGACCGTGGATCAGAACATGGTGGAACGGGCTCTTCCCGGTCTGCTCATAGCCCGAGAAGACCATACGGATGACCCAGAAGAAAATGATATCATATCCGGTCACAAGGACATCCGTCGGATAGAAATAGTCCATCTCCGGTGTCTTCTCCGGCCATCCGAGTGTGGAGAACGGCCAGAGCGCAGAGGAGAACCATGTATCCAGTGTGTCCGGATCCTGCACAAGATGTGTCTGTCCGCAGTCCGGGCACTTCTCCGGGGCCTTTTTGGAGACGATCGTCCTCTTGCAGTCGCCGCAGTAATAGGCAGGGATCCTGTGACCCCACCACAGCTGTCTCGAAATACACCAGTCACGGATATTCATGAGCCAGTGCAGATAAATCTTGTCGAAGCGCTCCGGCACAAATGTGAGGTCTCCGTTCTTAATAGCCTCGATCGCCGGCTTCGCCATCTCCTCCATCGCGACGAACCACTGCTGCTTGATCATCGGCTCAACGGTCGTGTGGCAGCGGTCATGCGTGCCGACAGCGTGCGTATGCGGGACGACTTTCACAAGGAGCCCGAGCTCCTCGAGATCAGCGACGATCTGCCGTCTGGCTTCATAGCGGTCCATCCCTGTGTACTTTCCGCAGAGCCCGTTCATCGTTCCGTCGTCATTCAGGATATTGATTTCCGGGAGGTCATGACGTTTTCCGACCTCAAAGTCGTTCGGGTCATGCGCAGGCGTGATCTTCACACAGCCCGTCCCGAATTCCATGTCAACGTACTCATCCGCGATCACCGGGATCTCTCTGCCCGTGAGCGGGAGCAGGAGCATCTTGCCGACGATATCCGTATAGCGCTCATCATTCGGGTTGACCGCGACTGCGGTATCCCCGAGCATTGTCTCCGGACGCGTCGTCGCGATCTCGACGAATCTTCCTTCCTCTCCGATGACCGTATAATTGATGTGCCAGAAGAACCCGTTCTGATCCTGATGCTCGACTTCCGCGTCTGAGATCGTAGTCTGACAGACCGGGCACCAGTTTATGATCCTGGAACCCTTATAAATGAAGCCCTTCTCATACAGTCTCTGGAAGACTTCCAGAACAGCGTCCGAGCAGCCTTCATCCATCGTGAAGCGTTCGCGTTCCCAGTCTGCGGAGCTGCCAAGCTTCTGAAGCTGTTTGATGATGCGGCTGCCGTATTCTTTGCGCCATTCCCAGCAGTACTCAAGGAACTTCTCACGGCCGATCGCATTCTTATCGATTCCCTGCTTTCTCAGATGATCGGTGACCCTGACCTCTGTCGCGATCGCGGCATGATCCGTACCCGGCTGCCACAGCGCCTCATAACCCTGCATTCTCTTCCAGCGGATCAGGATATCCTGCATCGTATTATCGAGGGCATGTCCCATATGCAGCTGGCCTGTAATGTTCGGCGGCGGCATGACGATCGTGAACGGCTTCTTATCTTTATTTACTTCAGCATGAAAATATCCGCCGTCAAGCCACTTCTGGTAGAGACGGTCTTCAATTCCTTTTGGGTCATAAGTCCTCGCAAGTTCCTTTTTCATAATTCCTCCGTACCTTTTTACGACGTATCGTTAATTGCCGGCATCGCTGAGACCCCGGCCTTCTTATATCGCGTAACAGTTCAGGCTTCCTTCGCAGCCGCTTCGCGCCCTGCTCCTATGCGGATCAAAAGTGCCTCGCACCCTGCCGCCCCACGAAATCGCGGAAGTGCCGACCGGTTACTGTATTTCGTCATATGCAGTAACAATACACTAGCCGCCCGGCTTTTGCAAGCGGGCGGCTATAACTTTTTATCATCTCACACCATACGCATTTCTTTTTCAGCGTTTCATGTTGAGAAGCTTTTCCTTCAGATCCTTCTCCAGCTGCAGCAGCTCTGTCTCCGCGGCAGCCCTCTTCTCGCGACCCTCACTCTGGATCCTTGCGACCTCATCAAGTGTGGAGATCAGGGATTCATTGGTCTTGCGGAGCGTCTCCATATCGACGATTCCGCGCTCGGATGCCTGGGCCGTCTCGATCGTAGCCTGCTTCAGTTTCTCGGCATTGGCCGTGAGCAGCTTATTGGTCATCTCAGTGACTGCCGCTTCCGCGCGCGCAGCCTTTGTAGAGTCCTCGATTCCAAGAGCAAGGACCATCTGGTTCTTCCAGAGCGGGATCGTATTGACAAGCGTAGACTGGATCTTCTCGACCATCATGGTATCCGAACTCTGGATCAGCCTGATCTGCGGAGCCGTCTGGATCGCGATCATGCGGGTAAGTTCCAGATCGTGGATCTTCTTCTCGAAACGGTTGATCTGGTCCTCCAGATCCTTGACCGCCTGCGCATCCTCGGAGAGACCGCTCTTCTCAGCCTTCGCACGCTTTGCGGCGAGCTCCGTGTTGGCGATCTCCTCGATCTTCGCCTTGCCGGCCAGAATGTACATCGTCAGCTCTTTGTAATATCCGAGATTCGATGCGTACATCTTGTCCAGAGTCGCAATGTCTTTCATCAGTGTCACCTGATGGGCCTGCAGAGCCTTTGCGACGCGCTCTACGTTGTTGTTGGCCTTGTCATATTCCGCCTGCATCTCGATGATCTTCTTTTTCGGTTTCTTGAAAAGGCCGAAAAAGCCGCCTTCATTTTTATCCTCGGTATTGAATGACTCGAGGTTGGAGATAACGCCCGTCAGCATATCGCCGACTTCTCCGAGATCTCTGGTACGGACAGTCTGAAGAGCAGCATCGGAAAACTCGGACATCTTCTTCTGTGTGCCGACGCCATACTGCAGGATCGCGTTCGTATCCGAGATATCGATCGGCTTCTGCAGCTGCTGTACAGCCTTCTTCTCCGCATCAGTGAGAATGTCATTGTTCACGATCGCCTGTGCAGCGCTCTGTACCGGCTTGGCCTCCACCGGCTTCACTTCTTCCGCCGGCGCAAATTCAGGCTCCGCTCCAAAGACGAGCTGCGGGACTTCCGCGGCCTTCAGATCCGCTGCGTATTCGGCTGTGTCAACCTGTACTCCGCCCATCTGGTTTTCATCCATGATCTCTTCCTCCTTAAAAATAGGTTCTTCTTAGGTAGCTTCTTTATCAGGAACGCCTCGCTGTTCCTGCCGCGCCGCACTCAGGTGCCCTGCACCGTCCTCTTTGCGCGGCCGCGGTCAAAACGTGTCCGTACCTGTCACTCGCCTTCTTTCATATAGGCATAGGCCTGCATGGCACCCTGCATTTCCTGCAGAGTCGGTCCTTCCTCGATCTCCTTCCGCATCTCTTCCTTCCTGCGGATCTCCTCCAGATCGTCCGGAGTAAGTCCTTCCTGCTTCATCATCGTCTTCATGACGGAAATGTCTGTCGCGACATCAAGAGCCTGCTCTTTAAAGAAGCTGTCGAGAAGGTTCTCATAGGCGTCATTGATCGTATCGAGTGAATTCTCGATCTCCTTCTTAGCACTCTGGATATTTCCTCCCTGTACCGGCTGTGCATCCATCTCCGCGTACGCGTTGATCAGCTTGGTCGTCGTCGGGAGATAATAATCCATGAACATGCTCAGATTGGAGGCCAGAGACGGTTTTGCACGCACCTCCGCAAAGATCTTCGTGATGATATTTTCCATGCGGGCAAGCTTTCCGCTCACCTCATCTCCCGGAATAATATCATTGAGCCTGCGGATCTCGGCGATGTATTCATTTCCGCGGTCCAGGACCTCCCTGACCTCAGGAGAAATAACATTCTCTTCCTTCGCCCTCTGTTCTGCCTCACGCCGTATGACGGCTGCGTTCGCCTGCGTATCCAGATACTGCTGATAGATCTTGTCATCCGCAATAAAGGTCTTCTCCTGCTCGTCAAAATGACCCTGCTTAAAGTAGCCTTTTTTCGTCAGATCCCGGAGTTCTGCTATGATTTTTTCCTCCGAAATACCGACCTGCTTAGCAAGATCGGACACATCCGCATAGTGGTTCTTCTCAAGGATCTCCCTGTAGAGCGCATAGCGCTTCTTTTTATTGGCACCGCGCTTTCCGAAATACGTCAGTGCCCCGAAGCCTGCCGTGATCGCAAGCATCATGGATGTAAGGATCGCACCTCCGGTCTGAACGGATCCGCTCGACATAAGGGTGAACGTAAGCATTCCGATCGACGGGAGACCGGCCATCACAGCGCCCGCAGTGCCGAGCCCGAACATAACGTTGTTCCCGATCGTGCTCTCCGCAGGCAGGAAGTATTCATCTTCCACCGGTGCGACGGCATTCACCCCGGCGGAACGGGGCCCGGCCTGCCCTGTTCCGGGATCATAGCTCCCGTAAAATGCGTTGCCGCGGCCTTCCATATGTCCGCCGTTGTACGTCCTGCCCGCGCCCTCCTTGTAGAGGTTCCTGCCTGTGTCAGCCTTGCTCCGGGCATTCCACTTTTCAAGTTCACGCATCAAGCGTGCCCTCTCCTCCTCGGAGAGCTGCTTTTTCGAATAGGGCTTGACAGATTTTTGGATCTGATTCGCCATATTCGAATAATTATTCGTACTGATTGCCTCGTCTACAATATCGAGGACTTTGTCAATTCCAGAGAAAAAATTGTCCGTACTGCCCATTTAAGTCACCTCATATACAGAACTTGTCGATGCCGGAGCTTAAAGCTCCGTAAAGCAGAAGTCTTCCCCCCTGAGGTAATCGTTCTCACACCATCCGGATCACAGCTGCCCGGTCCGCGGTGCGGTTCAGAACATATTGGAAATCAGCGTTCCCCAGTCCGTATTCAAGAAGGCGAGTGAATCCGAGATTCCCGCCCAGTCCAGGTAAAAGACCGCGATCCCGATGAGGATCAGTATGTTGCCGAACACCTTCTTCTTTGTGACCGGCTCTCTGAAGAAATACCAGCGGAGCAGGACGACCCAGATATTGGCGATCGACTCCATGATCGGTCCGTTCTTATACTGTACGCCTTTCGCATAGGCGACGATCGTGAGGCCCATGCCGGCAAACATCAGACCGTATCCGACGATGACTTTCCAGTTCAGATATTCTTCTATGACGTTCTTATGCTCTTCATTTGCGCTCATCTTCAGAAGCACCTGCGCGAAGGATGCAATCGTTGACGAGAGCGCGATCAGAAGGATCCATGGATTAATCCCGCTACTTAGCATCCTGATTCACCAGCATGATGCCCGCAAAGATCACAATCACACCGATCGTGTTGGCCGGCGTGACCTTTTCGCGAAAGATCAGCATCGCCCAGAGGGTCGACCAGAAGATTGCAAATGCCCTGTTCGCATACGCTATGGACAGATCGAACCGCTTGATGATCTGCTGCCAGAAGATCGCGTACACGCCGAGGAAAACTACCTCGAGGCCGAGCCAGAAAAGCCACATGAAGGACATTGCCGGATAGTTGGCCGTCATCTTTGAGCAGATTCCCGAACCCGTATAGATGACGACACCCAGCTGAATGATCATAATCGAGAGCAGCGTGATTCTCTTTGCCGGGGATGCGCTGTCCGTGCTTTTCTTTTCAGCAGACATATCTATTCCTTTCTTAAATGTAATCAGGCATATCATATCACATTTTCAAAAAAAGAAAAATACTTACTCTCTTCTTAGAAAAATATGATACACTAGGAAGAGGCCAGTGGCCGATTTCGAAAAAGGAGAAGGGACATGGAAGAAGTAAACGTAACCACCCAGAACATTGAAGAAACAGCACCGGCGGAATCTATGGCGGATTATGCCGGTGAGATTGATTCCTCCATGCGCGAGATCAGCGTCGGAGATATCCTTGAAGGGACTGTCGTTGGCCTCACAGACACGGAAGTCACGGTAGATCTTCAGTACGCTGCCGAGGGAATCATCCGCACACAGGACTATTCGGGAGATCCGTCTTTTTCAGTTAAGGAAAATGTACATCCCGGAGATGTCGTAAAGGCGACCGTTCTGAAGCTTGACGACGGGAACGGGAACATTCTGCTCTCCCGCAAGGCCGCGGAAGAGGAACTCGCATGGGACAATTTTAAGACGCTCATGGATGAGAAGACGGCAGTCGACGTCACCGTCAAGGAAGCTGTCAAGGGAGGCGTCGTCGCTTTCCTGAACGGTGTCCGCGCGTTCATTCCCGCATCCAAGCTCGCCCTCGAGTATGTTGAAGATCTCTCGACTTTTGTCGGAGAGACTGTCCCGGTCTATGTCATTCAGGCTGAAAAGGAAGGCAAGCGTCTTGTACTTTCGAGCCGTGACGTACTCCGCGACCGCCGCGCGGCGGAGAAGGCCAACATGATCTCCAACCTCAAGGTCGGACTCGTGACGGAAGGTACCGTCGAATCCCTGCAGACATACGGCGCATTCGTAGGTCTCGGCAACGGCATCGACGGTCTTGTACATATCTCCCAGATCACGAACACAAAGAGACTGAAGCATCCGAAAGAAATGCTCTCCGTCGGCGATAAGGTCAAAGTCAAAGTGACCGGCATCAAGGACGGCAAGATCTCTCTGTCCATGAAAGCATGCGAGGAGACGACAGAGGCTCCGAGACGCGTTGAGGAAGAGCACGTTCAGATCCCGAAGGCAGAGAAGCTCACGACCAGCCTTGGCTCTCTCCTGAAGGGAATTAAGCTTGACTGATAAAGCTCTCGTCTGCAGAATTCAGCGCAGACATTAAGGTCTGCAAATATTTGACATAAAAAGACAGCGAAGGGGCTGCCGCATTTCCATTAAGTGACTGCCACGGACCGCAGACGATTCTTAAGAGCATCTGCAAGATGTGGCATATTCACTTATTAATGCGGCAGCCCCTTCGCTTTGTAAAAACGAATAAGCAGCTGCGTCAGAGGCAGGTTTTCACCTCTTGTATTGATCCCGCAGCGAAGATCTGAGAGAACTCGTGTCAGAGACGAAAAGGTTCAAGCGCCCGGGGAAGGATACCGAGCACATAGGCGATTGCCATCCCGTAATTCGTGATCGGAACGCCGGCGGCCCTGGACTCTCCGATCCGGTACTGCATTTCCCGGCGGTTCAGCATACACGCGCCGCAGTGAATGACGAGGTCGTACTCTCCAATCTCCTCCGGCATCGTCCGCCCGTGTCCCCAGTCAAACTGAACGCCCTCCCCACGGACCTTCCTTATAAGGCGCGGAATTTTCACCGTACCGATATCATCGTCCTGCCTGTGATGGGTACAGCCCTCCAGGATCAGGACCTTTCCGTTCCGCGGAAGTCTTCCGATTGCCTGCGCGCCCTCACAGAGCGCTTCAAAATCACCTTTTTTCCTCGCGAACAGGATAGAAAATGAAGTGAGCGGGATCTCCCGGGGCACAATTTCGGAGACGCGTGAAAACGCCTGCGAATCCGTGACAACAAGCGCGGGAGGCGTCCTCAAGTTACCGAGGACCTCCGCCAGAGTTTCCGGCTGGCAGACGCAAGAGACAGCGCCCATGTCGAGGGCTGCCCGGATCGCCTGCTGCTGGGGCAGGATGAGCCTTCCTTTCGGCGCGGCCTTGTCGATCGGAACAACAAAAACGACGTTCTCACCGGGAAGAAGAAGCCCTGCAAGAAGATTTCTCTCCTCCTCCTTCGGCGCGGCCTCTATGATTCGCTGCTTCAGTTCTTCGATCCCGTAGCCGGTGATGGCAGACACGTAGCACGGCGCGATTTCCGAGCGCGCTTCCACCTCCCGGCGTACTGTCTCCGACGGTTCCCCGTCATCACAGAAGTTCAGCGCGCGCACAGCCGGGATTCCTCTCTTCCGCATGATCTCAAGGATCTCAATCTCAGTGTCCGGTCCGTCGCCGATGTCAGTCACAACGACTGCCAGATCGCACCGCCTGAGCTCCTCCAGTGTCTTTTTGACCCGGAGTTCTCCCAGTTCTCCCTGGTCTCCGAGTCCCGCTGTGTCGATGAGAACGACCGGGCCGATCGGCAGAAGCTCCATGGCCTTTCTGACCGGGTCGGTCGTCGTCCCCGCCACGGGACTGGTCACGGCCAGCTCCTGCGAGGTCAGCGCATTGATGATCGAGGACTTTCCCGCGTTCCGCGGTCCGAAGAGACCTATGACAAGACGGTCTCCCGAGGGTGTATCATTCATGCTCATATCACATATCCACCGGCAGCCTTGCGGATGATCCGGCCTCCCTTTCAGACTATGAAAATATCAGGTAATTGCGAAAATCTGTGCTTCATGGGAATTGTACGAACATTCAAACGGCTTCCGCGCCAAGAACTTCTAACATTCACTCAAGATGTGGAAAAGCATTCGCAAAAACCGTAAACTCGCTGCGCTCAGACAGCACGGTTTTTGCTCATTCCACATCTTTCGT
>ODAI014613878.1_pt1 | contig 10847 bp, 8 predicted proteins | sample 1539321 | NCBI WGS metagenome assembly ODAI01 (sample SAMN02144231, study PRJEB22623) | gut metagenome | biome: sheep rumen | host: Ovis aries | place: New Zealand | reverse complement strand
CCTCGTTGATGCCGAGCTCGGAGGCCATGATGCCGCAGAGCGTGGCGACCTGGATAGAGTGCTGCAGGACGTTCTGGCCAAAGGAGGTGCGGTAACGCAGGGCGCCGAGGTTGCGGACGAGCTCGGGGGCGAGGTCGTGGATGCCGCAGTCAAAGGCGGCCTGCTCGCCGGCCTCGCGGACGCGCTCGTTCACAAGGGTCTCGGCCTTCTTGTACATCTCCTCGATGCGGGCGGGGTGGATGCGGCCGTCGGCGATGAGGTTCTCGAGGGCGACGCGGGCCGTCTCGCGACGGACGGGGTCGAAGCTCGAGAGCACGACCGTCTCAGGGGGGTCGTCGATGACGAGGGAGACGCCAGACACCTGCTCGAAGGTGCGGATGTTGCGACCCTCTCGGCCGATGATGCGGCCCTTGAGGTCGTCGGAGGGGATGTGGACGCTCGTGACGGTGATCTCGCCAGCCTGATCTGCCGCACAGCGCTGGATGGCGGTAGAGACGATCTCGCGGGCCGTCTTGTCGGCCTGCGCCCTCACGCGCTGCTCGGAGTCGCGCAAGATCTGGGCCTCGTCGCGAATGACGTCGGCACGGACGCGGTCGAGGATCTCCTTGTGCGCGTCCTCCTGGGTGAGCGCGGAGATGCGCTCGAGCTCGGACATCTGGCGGCCGTAGAGTGCGTCGACTTCGTTCTTCCGACGGTCAAGTTGACCTTGAAGGCTGGAGAGCTGGTGCTCCTTGCGGTCGAGGGAGTCGCTGCGGCGATCGAGGGACTCCTCGCGCTGCATGATGCGGTTCTCCATGTTCTGGAGCTCGCCCTTGCGCTTCTTGTCCTCCTTCTCCTGCTCCTTGCGAAGCTGGAGAATCTCCTCGCGTGCCTCGACGAGGGCGGTCTTTCGCGCATTCTCTGCGTCTCGGTTGGCATCCTCGGTGATGCGGTCGGCCTTGGCCTGCGCGTCGGCGACATGCTTGTCTGCCTCGATGATGCGGGAGTTCGTCTTGCTGTTGAGGTACAAGTACGCAACTAGCGCACCTACCACTAGGCAAGTAATGCCTATGATGATCGATGTTGTGGTCATAGCGTCTCCTCGAATGAGCTCTTTCAATAAGCATGTTGAGGATGTCAGAGAGGACTCGACACCCGCCATCCGAGGTATGTCTCTATCGCCTCACATGATGAGGCCCTGTTGGCTGCGAACGAAAATAAATGCAACGTCAACTGGCAAGCCAGCAGACGAGAAATGACTCAAACGGCATATTTAATCGTATGTTCGAAAAGTGAAACTGTCAAATGAGCCACAAAGCTCCCACGTGCGCAAACGTCACTCCACATCAAAAGTCAACAAGGTCCGTCTCATCGTCTTCGTCCATCAGGCGTCGAGCCGCCCGCGCGGCCACGCCGGTCGTGTAACCCCTGCTGCAAAGGTGTCGCACGAGCTTCTCGTACGCCCTCGCACCAGAGACTCGCTTGCGTCGAGCGACCTCGACCGCACGTTCAACCTCATCCTCAGGGTCAAGGTATTCGTAAGGCCAACCTGGAACGTCGTTGATGTCCACACCGCGGCGCTTGAGCTCCTGCCCGATGCGCATCGTGCCCCAGCCTGCACCGATCTTCGAGCGGATCAGGTTGTCGGCAAAGCGCCTGTCACTGATCAGCCCCACCTCACAGGCACGCGAGAGGCATTCATCAATGGTCTGCTTCCCGTAGCCATCCTGTTGAAGCTTGGTGCGAACCTCTGAAGTCGAGTACTCCCTGCGATCTATGAGGCGCTGAATACGTGCCCGAGCGCAGGAGTGCTCCAGCTGACGCACCATGTAGAGTAGCTCGGCACGTGAGGCGGGGCTCACCTCGCCTGACTCCTTCTTGGACCGGAGCAATCTCGCCACCTGTTTGGGCAGTGTGATGCGCTCCTCTCCCCCATCGGACTTATTGCCAATGGTCAGCGTCCCGCGGGGTCGACGATCCCACGACGTATATGTCTGCTCCTTGCCTGGGACTTCGACGTTCCAGGCAAGGAGCTGCTGTGAGTCCTCAGGCTTCATCAAAGCTCGCCGTCACCCGTGGCATACGAGCCAGCTGCGTATGAGTTGCCACCTTCGAAACCATCGGGATCCACAGGCGCGCCGACCGGCTCATCGCTAAACTCGAGACCACATGCTACGCGGACCTTGTGGTCGATCTCGTCGAAGAGGTCGGGAGTCGTTGCGAGGAGCTCCTTGGCTGCCTCGCGTCCCTGGCCGAGCCTGTCGTCGCCATAGGTGTACCAAGAGCCGGACTTCTTGACGATCTCGTAGTCGACGGCCAGGTCGAGCAGCGAGCCCTCCTTCGAGATGCCCGTGCCATACATGATGTCGAACTCCGCCTGACGGAAGGGAGGCGCAACCTTGTTCTTGACCACCTTCACGCGGACGCGGTTGCCAATGACGTCGCCGTTCTTCTTGATCGTGTCGATGCGGCGGATGTCGAGACGCACAGACGAGAAGAACTTGAGTGCACGGCCGCCTGGCGTGGTCTCGGGATTGCCGAACATGACGCCGATCTTCTCGCGGAGCTGGTTGATGAAGATGCAGGTAGTCTTTGACTTGGAGAGCGAGCCGGCAAGCTTGCGGAGCGCCTGGCTCATGAGGCGGGCCTGCAGGCCTACCGTCGTGTCGCCAATCTCGCCCTCGATCTCGGCACGAGGCACAAGTGCCGCGACGGAGTCGATGACGACCACGTCGATAGCGCCGGAGCGTACAAGCATGTCGCAGATCTCGAGCGCCTGCTCGCCCGTGTCGGGCTGCGAAATGAGAACCTCATCGATGTCGACACCGATGCGTGCCGCATATCCTGGGTCAAGGGCATGCTCGGCATCGATGAAGGCCACAACACCGCCCATGGCCTGTGCCTCGGCCAGAATCTCGAGCGAGAGCGTCGTCTTGCCCGATGACTCGGGCCCATAGATCTCGATGATGCGTCCGCGGGGAACACCACCGATGCCAAGCGCTGCGTCAAGCGCGATCGATCCGGTGGGTATCGCCTCGACCTCGAGGTCGGAACCGGAGTCGCCAAAGCGCATGATCGACCCATTGCCGAACTTCTTGACGATCTCCTTCGTCGTTGTCTCTATGACCTTGTCGCGCTCCTCGCCATAGGTCTTCTCATGAATCTGACGTGAGACGTTCTTGCTCCTAGCCATGGTACCCCCGCTCATGATTGACTTCCAATCCACAATAACGAACAACTGTTCTTCTGTCAATCGACAAGTCAAAGGTATCAGGGGCAAGTCGCAGCAAGCTACACGTCCAGTCGCACCAAGGTCGCACGAGTCTCGCAAGCCACTCCCGAGCGTGCCTTCTACCAGCTAGTGCGAGTGCGACCTACCTTCGCGGGGCGCAGGCTTTCGAGAGCCTACTGTTCGCCAAGTTCCACAAAGGCTTCATGCACGAGCGAAAGCGCCACCTCGACCGCCTGCAGGCGTACCTCTTCGCGGTTGCCTTCGAACAGATGACAGACGCTCTGCGCATTATCTTTGGCCCATATACCGAACCATACAGTGCCTACTGGCTTTCCGGGCTCCTCGCCTCCAGGGCCCGCAATGCCCGTCACGGATACGGCGATGTCGGCCTTCAGGACACGCGCGGCACCCTCGCACATCATCGCTGCGCATTCGTCAGACACCACACCGAGTGCTGGGTCGTCAATAATCGCCTGGTCGACGCCGAGCACGTCGTGCTTGACCTCGCTGGCATAGCTCACGATGTCACCACGGAAAACAGCGGATGACCCGGGTACTGCCGTTATGGCCCCCGACACGAGGCCACCGGTGCACGACTCCGCACATCCGCAGGTGAGCCCCAGACGCGTGCCTTCATCCACCACCGTCGTCGCGAGGCTCTCTATGCGATCTCGTATATCCTCGGAATGCATGTCCGTCACTTCGATCCAGAGACCGCAGGCCAGGCCTTGATGAGGTAATCGATACCAGACCAGGCAGTGAGTACCACGGCAGCGACCATGAGTGCGTGAGAGATCATCTGGAACCTGATGGCAGGGTCACCATATGGAAGCGTCACACTGAGGAGGTATCCACCAATGGCCAGCATCGTCACGGCCGTCTTCCACTTGCCGAGGTTGCTTGCCGCAATGACGGTGCCTTCGGAGGCTACGACCATCCTCAGGCCAGAGACGATAAACTCACGAGCCAGGATAACGAGGACGGCGAGGCTCGGCACAAGCTCAAGCTCAAGGAGGTACAGCATCGCACAGGTGACGCAGAGCTTGTCTGCGATCGGGTCGAGGAACTTCCCGAAAGTCGTCACCTGATCCCTGCTTCTGGCAAGATAGCCGTCGAGCTTGTCGGTCAGGGCGATGGCTGTGTACAGCAGGAACGACGCCCATGCCACTGCGGAGCCGACCCCGAGCGCCTCGTCGATGCGCGCTGCCTCAGCGACGAGCAGCCATACCGGCATGAGCACGATGCGCACGAGCGTCACGATATTCGCAGGCGTCCAAATGCTATTGCCCACCGTTTTGCTGGCCATGTAATCAGCCTTCTTCCTCAACCAATACGCCAATGAGTTCGTAGCAGAATGAGTCTACAAGGTCGCAAGTAACGATATCCCCCACGGCGACCTCGCCCTCCTCTATGTGGATTGCACCATCGCTGTCGGGGGCCTGGAACCATGCGTGCCCGATCAGCTCACTGCCCTCGTCGGTCTCCTCTATGCCATCGATGATGACTGACACGCGCTCGCCTACATGGCGCGCGGTGGCGGCAAAGCCCATCTGCTCGGCTATGTCCATGAGGCGCTGCGTGCGTTCGAGCTTCACGTCCTCGTCGACCTGATCGTCCATGTCGGCAGCCTGCGTGCCCTCCTCGGGCGAATACGCAAAGACCGAGGTGTAGTCAAACTCCTGCTCCACCAAGAAGTCGGCAAGCTCGTCTGCCTCCTCGTCGGTCTCGCCGGGAAAGCCCGCCATGCCAGTTGTCCGCAGCACCATGCCAGGGATCTCCTCCCTCAGGCGCGCAAAGAGCGCTCTGAGCTCCTCGGGAGAGCCAGAGCGGTTCATCGCCTCGAGGATGCGGCTGGAGCAGTGCTGTATGGGAATGTCGATGTACGGAAGCACCTCAGGAATATCGCGAATCGTGGCGATCAGCTCGTCGGTCATTCCCTCGGGCTGCAGGTAGAGCACGCGAACCCAACCGTGGTACGGGCGCACCTCCTCGGCAACGAGCTTGAGAAGACTCGCCAGGGTTTGCCCGTCGGGAAGGTCGCACCCCCAGATACCGGTGTCCTGTCCGATGAGGACAACCTCACGTACGCCGCCCTCCATGAGCCCGTGCACCTCGGCGCAGATCTCGTCTGCAGGACGAGAGAAGTATCGTCCCCTGATGTAGGGAATGGCGCAGAAGGAGCAGAACCGGTCGCAGCCGTCAGAGATCTTGACGTAGGCGCTCGTCCCCTCGATGGTGCGCAGCACCCGCCCGTCACCGAGCTCGATGCCGCTCGCCTCGAGCCCGAGCACGTCGCGCACGACCGCCACGATTCCGTCCTCCTCGTCGGCGCGCACGAAGGCCGCAACTTCGGGGAGCTCATCTACCAGATCGTTACCATAACGCGACGGGACGCATCCGCACATCACGATCGGGAGACTCCGCACGCCCTGTGCGGCAGCCTCTGCCAGCTCGAGCGTCGTCTCTATCGACTCCGATGTCGCTGCCGCGAGGAATGAGCAGGTGTTGACAATGACGACATCGGCATCGTCAACACTCTCCGCCTCGTCGAAGCCGTCGCTCGTCAGTAGGGCACGCATGCGATCGGTGTCGACCTCATTCTTTGCGCAGCCGAGCGTGACGAACAGGCAGGAAGGCCTAGCGGTAGTTGACGAACTGAAGGGGCTGCCCATAATCCGCCTCCCGGAGCATAGAGATCACCTGCTGCAGCACGTCCTTGGAAGCCGAGGACACGCGCAGCTTGTCGCCTTCGACCACCGGCTTGCACTTGAGCTTGAGGTCGCGGATGTCCTTGGCGATCTTCTTGGCGGTGTCCTGATCGATGCCCTGCACGATCCTGCCAGTCTGGCGGACGGACATGCCCGTCGCGGCCTGGAGCTTGTCCCAGCGGATGGCGGTGAGGTCAATGCCCCTGCGCACGAGCTTCGACCCCAGCACGTCGATGACCTGTCCTGCAACGAACTCGGAGGGAGCCGACACCGTGAAGGTCTGGTCCTTCTTCGAGAATGCGATCGAGGCGCCAGACTGACGAAGGTCGTAGCGCTGCGAAAGCTCACGGGTGGTCTGCTGGTAGGCGTTGTCCACCTCCTGCACATCCACTACCGACACTACGTCGAAACTTGAATCCTTGGCCATATCAAGCCACCTTCCTCTGGTGCGGCAGGATCGCCGTCGCTATTAGTATGCGTAGAAGTTGCCGTCGGCATCCATGTACCCGTCGGGGCCATAGTAGTACCCATCTTCGGCAAGCTCATATTCGCCGTTGATCACCGTCGGGGTCTCTCCCCCGTCACCCTGAGTCGTCTCGCCATTCTCGGCGGTCTGCTCGTTCTGTGCCTGGGTGTCAGAGCTCTGCTGACTTGCGTCACCCGTCGTCTGACCGTCTGCGTTCTGCTGGTTCGATGCGGCATCGCCATCAGTCGTTGCTGCGCTATCGCCCTTCTTGGAGACCTGCACCGTAATCGTTCCGATGCCAGATGCCTTGGAGTCGAACTCGAGCTTCTTGCCATTCTCCATGACGGTGACCGCCGTCGTATCGTTGACGTTGACGGTGATTGACTGGTTGACGGTGTACTTACGCTCCCACGGGCCCGTAACGGTCTCCGCGATGTCGCTCTTGCCGTCGTACTCGATCTCGAGCCAAGTGACCTCGCCATCTGCGACTGAAACCTCGATAGTGCGGGTCGTGACGGCGGCCTCGGTCTCAGCGACCTTTGCTGCAGTCGCCTCCTCGCGAGCGCGCTGCTCCTCCTCGGAGCTGACAGTCTCGCTAGACTTCTGCTCTTCGCTGCTCTCCTGCGTGGCAGTGACGGTCACAGAACGCCCGGTGGACTGCGAAGCGCTGACGCACGAACGCACCGAGAAGATGATCACGGCGCTGAGCACAATCGTAAGGACGGCGATGATAAGACCAAGAACGCGCGAGCGGTCCTGAAGGAAGAGCTCGACCATGCCTAGAAGACCGCCGTGCGTCGGCGTCTGCACGCGATTGCGCCCCCGTGACGACGAGCCACCACTGCGACGGCGGACGTTGGGCCGCTGTGTACTCGCGATGTTGCGAGAGGAGCGCCTGCCCGCCATGGAAGACGCGGACTGGTAGCTCTCACCGTCATTGTCGAGCAGCATGTCGTCCTGGTACTGCGAGGGCATCACACGCCTTGTGGTAACGTCGCTGTGTCGCCCGTAGCTTCGTGCGTAATAGCCCTGCGACATGCTCGACGAGGGATACGACCCATATTGGTCCTGTTGTCCGTAGCCAGAGTGCGACATAGGCCTCTGGCGCTGCGACTGGCCAAGAGGACTCACGCCCGACGAGAGTGGCACACGCGAGGTGTAAGGACGACCTTGCGGATACGAGTCATCGATCCCGTCGCTGTGCGAAGAACTGTAGCGAGGACGCGGGCTCGAGGTGGTCGCAAAGTCGCTCATGTCGCCCGCGAAGCCGCCTGATGTGGGCAGGAACCCGCGGGACTCGACGTAGGTGCGTCGCGGTTGACCCACGTTCGCCTGCGGCGTCTGATACAGGGGTCCGTCCACGGCATCACGGTTCCTGCGACTCCTCCGGCGAGCCTCGTGCGAACCAGCGCCGCGCTCGTGCTCGAAGAGGTCCTGAGAGAACTGGTTGACAACCGTCTTGGCATTCAGGCCGAGATAGCGCGCGTACGAGGAGAGCATGCCCTGGGCATAGCCGCTCTTGGGGATGCTGTCGAAGTCGCCCTCCTCAAAGGCTATGAGCACCTCTTCCTTGAGGCGCAGCACATTCGAGGCCTGCTTGATTGACAAGCCTAGTTCGCGCCGTCTGTCGACGAGCATTTCGCTGAAGAGTGGGCGGTCTTCCATCTGCTACACCTCCCTGTACTTCTCCTCCTGCACGCGCAGGTCCTCAAGACCCTCCTCGTCCAGGAGCACCTCTCTGGGCTTCGAGCCCGACGCAGGACCTACGACGCCCTTGGCCTCGAGCATGTCCATGATTCGACCAGCTCTAGCGTACCCAACCTTGAGTCTTCTCTGCAGCCCAGACGTAGAACCTAGTTGAGATTCCACGACAATCTGCGCAGCTTCCCATACGAGCGGGTCGTCATCGTCGTCCAAGCCGCCACCACTGGCACCTGGCTGCCCCGGAACCACCGCGGAAAGGATCTCCTCGTGGTAATCGGGCTCGCCCTGTTCGCGGATGAAGTCAACCACCGACTCGATCTCGGGGTCCGACGTGTAGCAGCCCAGCACACGCTTCGGCGCAAGGCCACGGTCCTTAAACAGCATGTCGCCGTTGCCGAGCAGCCTGTCTGCGCCAGTTTCGTCCAAGATAACGCGACTGTCGATGCCGGAGGAGACCTTAAGCGCCACACGGCTGTCGATGTTGGACTTGATGAGGCCGGTCACGACGTTGGCCGAGGGACGTTGCGTCGCGATGACGAGGTGAATGCCCGCAGCTCGCGCGAGCTGCGCAATGCGCACGATCGATGCCTCGACGTCCTTGCCAGCGACCATCATCAGGTCGGAAAGCTCGTCGATGACGATGACGAGATAGGGCATCGGCTCAGGCGGGTTGTCCATCTCGGCGAGCTTGCCGGAGGTGCACATCTTGTTGTAGACCGTGATGTTTCGCGCACCGGCGCGCTCGAAGACCTTCAGGCGTCGCTCCATCTCGGAGACTGCCCACTGCAATGCGCTTGCGGCCTGACGAGGCTCGGTCACCACCGGCACATATAGGTGCGGGATCCCGTTGTATCCCTTGAATTCGACGCGCTTCGGGTCGACCATGATCAGACGAACCTGCTTGGGCGTGGATCGCATCAGAAGGCTCATGATCATCGAGTTGATCATGACCGACTTACCCGAACCGGTAGTGCCGGCCACGAGCATGTGGGGCATCTTGGCGATGTCGGCGATGACGGGCTTGCCCGCAGAGTCGCGTCCGATGGCGACCTCGAGGGGACCACCCTTCGCATAGGGCAAAACGTCTCCCAGGTGCACGTTCTGGCGCGTTTTGTTGGGAATCTCGATGCCCACGTAGGACGTCCCGGCAATCGGCGCGAAGATGCGCACCTTCTCGGCCGCAAGCGTCAGTGCGATGTCGTCCTCGAGGTTGCGGATCTTGTTGACGCGCTCCCCCTCGCCCATCTCCACGCGGAAGGTGGTCACCAAGGGTCCGCTCACATAGTCGACGACGCGGCTGGTGAGGCCGAACTCACGGAGCGTCCCCTGGAGCTTCGCCATCGTCTGGTCGATCTCGGCCTTGGAGCTCGCGCTTGACGCGCTTTGGGGATTAGAGGAAAGCATCGAGAGCGGCGGGAGCTTGTAGCTCTCGTCATCGTCGCCCGGACGCTTCGTCGCCACACGTGCACTGAGCTTGACGTTGGCGTCAGCGACCTCCTGGGGACGAGACGGCTCGATGGTCACCTCTTCGGCAGGGGTAGCCGCACGCTTCTTAGGCGAGCCAGAGCTCTTGCGCCTGGTAGCCTTCCTCTTGCGTTTGGGGGTTTCGCCATTCGCTGCCTGCTGCAGGAAGTCTGGTATGGCTGGCTCGTTGGCAGCAGGTTCTGCTGCAGCTTCTGCCTCGGGCTCCCAGGGCAACGGCTCCTGAGCATGCTCGACGACCTTGGTCGCTGGCGAGCTACCAGAGGGACGGCGCTTGCGCAGAAGCGTCGTCTCGGCCTGGTCGACCGCGGGCGCGCGACGTTCGGTGGGAGGCTCGTAGACATCCTCTTGAGTCCGCTGACGCTCGTGCTCAGCAACGATGTTGCGCGTAAGTACCGTTGAAGTCCGGGCACCGATATAGCTCGTCTGGGGCTCGCCGTAGTCCGCGGGGTCCTCGTAATAGTCATCGTAGTCGCCATAGCCTTCGTAGGCATAGGCCAGCTCGGCCTCGGCCTGTCGCTGCGCGCGTCGCTCCTCGCGACGGGGGCGCAGCTCCTCTCCTGCGTCACGCAGCGAAGCTGCCGCGGAGTCTACGCCGCTCCTGATGTTCGTGACGGCCTCGGATATGGAGAAGCCGCAGATCACCACGCCAGCTATGGCCACGCCCACGAGCAGGACGATGCCCACCTCGCGTCCTACCGTCTGCAGCAGGGCCCATGCGATGCCGCCACCGAGGTAACCGCCCCTCATGCGCAGGATGTCGTGGGCGAGCACGACGCCGCTGTCGGTGTCTGCCCCAGGATAGGTGATGGAGGTGATGCTCAAGATGGCGATGGTCACCAGCGCCAGGCCGAGCGCGACGCGGCCTGAGGGGGGCTCCTCGTCGCCCACGAAGAACGTGAGCGCGAATATGAGCAGCGCCGCCGGGATGAGCAGTGCGCCTGCACCGAACAGCATGATGAGCGCCTCCCCCGTCAGACGGGTGACGGGAGCCGAGCTCGGCATGAGGAGAGAGACGCCCAACGCCACCGCTAGGACGGCGATGACGAGACCAACCATGTCGTTTGCCGTACCGCTCAGTCGCAGGGCTGGCGCCTGTGCCTTGCCCGTGCGACGAACGGAGGAACGACCTCCTCGTGTCGTGCTTGTCTTCTTGCGCGTCGCCATGCGCTAGACCTCCATGACGATGGGGATGACCATCGGGCGCGTCCTCGTGGCACCCCACAGGTAGCTGGACAGGGCGTTGCGTGCGCCCTTGCGAAGCTGCTCGACGCTG
>ODAI012920046.1_pt1 | contig 10847 bp, 6 predicted proteins | sample 1539321 | NCBI WGS metagenome assembly ODAI01 (sample SAMN02144231, study PRJEB22623) | gut metagenome | biome: sheep rumen | host: Ovis aries | place: New Zealand | reverse complement strand
TTATTTCTTTGCTGGCGGTTTATCTCGTCATGGCAGGAATGGCCATGCGGATCTCCATGTCTGATGAGATCCTGATGGTCATGGGAACGCCTACTCCTGTGAGGTCATTTGCAGGGGCCTTTTCCAGTGCGGCGAATCTGTGTGTTATCCTTCTTGTTGTCTTTTATGCCAAATCCGGATTTATCATGTCTCTGGTGCTCATGCTGGCTCAGATCCCGAACCTGATGGCCGGGATCTTTGCGAGACATATCTTTACCAACATTTCCGGGCTGTGTACAAGTATCTTTGCGATCATCACCGTAATCATGATCTATGTGAAAAACAATCGGATCGAGAAATATCAGGACAAGCTTCGCTCGCAGGCGATCACGGATACCCTGACAGGAATCCCGAACCGGTTTGCCTGCACGGAACTGATCGAAGGGCTGATCCGCCAGAGGGGGAGATTCGCAGTCGTTTCGATCAATCTGAATAATTTCAAGAATATCAATAATACCATGGGTGTCAAGACGGGAAACGCAGTTCTGTGTGAGGTTGCGTCCCGCCTTCAGAAGGCTTCGGATGAGGGGCATTCCGGCACCGATGAATTCGTAACCCGGCAGAGCGGGGATGAATTTACCATCATCATCCATAATTATCCGAACATGGATGAGCTTCTGCGGACGATCCATTATTACAAGAGCGTCCTGGAAAAGAAGATGACGATTGATGACTGTGATTATTTTCTCTCCTTCAGCATGGGGTATACGGAGTATCCGACTGATGCCAGGTCGGTGGATGAAGTATTGTCGCATGCAGGCCTTGCCATGATCGAGGCGAAGCGCCAGGCTTCGGGGGCGAGGATATGCCGGTATGATCCCAGCATGTCGGATGCCGAGCGTATGCTTCAGATGGAGCGGAAGATCCGGCATGCACTGGAAAACGATGCATTCTTCTTCCATCTTCAGCCGCAGTATGATGTTGACCATATGCTGATTGGTTTTGAGGCGCTGGCCAGGATGAAGGATGAGAGCGGGAAGATGATAAGCCCGGGTGAGTTTATCCCGGTTGCGGAGGAGACAGGACTGATCGATCAGATCGATTCAGTGATCTTCCGGAAGTCAGCGGACTTCTTCGGGCAGCTGATCCGCAAGACCAGGACGGATATCACGCTTAGCGTCAACGTTTCCGTGAAGCATCTGATGAAGAATGATTTCCTGGATGAGGTGCGGGAGATTCTGAGTACGTACCAGCTGCCGCCGGAACAGATCGAGATCGAGATCACGGAGTCTGTCATGATCGATTCCGTCGAGAAGGCGCTGGAGTGCATCAATGAGATCAAGAAGATGGGGATCAAGATCGCGATCGATGACTTCGGTACTGGATATTCCTCTCTCAGCTACCTGAATAACTTCCCTGCTGACGTGCTGAAGATCGACAAGGCTTTCATCGATCAGATGAACATGAGCGATTCCTCCAGGAAGTATGTGGCCTCGATCATTTCGATCGGACATATCATGAACTTTAAGGTGATCTCGGAGGGCGTGGAGGAGGATGCGCAGCTGGATACCCTGCGCAGCATTGGGTGCGACTACATCCAGGGCTTTATCTGGGGACGCCCGCTGCCGCCGAAGGAAGCGGAAGAAGTGGTGATGGAATCTGCCTGATCTTTCAGGGAGCTGTCGATCTATGACGTGTACATTTGTACAACATTTGTACATCTTGCTGTGCAAGTTATGGATCGACAGCTTTTTGCTGTTTCGGAACAGTTTCAGATCGTGATGATCCGCCTCCGGCGCTCATTTTGCACCATGCTGTGCGCGTTGGCGGCTGCAAGGATCTCCCACAGATGGGCGGCGTTCAGGTCTTCCCTGAGCATGGGGGATTCCTGTCCTTCCGGAGGAAGCCTGGTGATCAGGGGAATGGAGGCGTGCTCCTTGATGGAATGGAGGAGCCCGGCCGCAGTCTTCCTGAAGCCGAGGATCCGCGCATAGCTGACCTGCATGGGAGCGTCGCTTTTTTCCAGCTCCAGCAGGATATGGAGCAGGGAGCGCTGGATGCGGGTTCTTGCGATCTGTTTTGTCTTCAGCAGGTCGGTGAACTGTTCAAATCCCGTGTACTCCGGGAGCAGATGATCGATCCGGTTTGCCAGGTCCTTGCTGACATCAAGGTATTGTGTCAGTGAGGATCTTTTTTCATGCAGCTTGAGATGGAGCGGGAGGTCAAGGCTTTGGGAGGTCAGGAAACGGCCTCTTGCGTACTCCTCAGACAGAAGCTGATGCGCGAAGGATGGCATGAAAGCGCGGACATCCTGACCCCTTGAGAGGGCGAGGCGGATCCCGCTGGCAGATGCATTGGGACTCTCCGGGTCAGAAGAACGGGCGCTTTCCGAATCAGAGAGAGAACTTTTTCCCGGATCAGAGGCGTGGATGCTCTCCAGATTTGTATCATGATAGCCAGCACCTTCTCTATGTATGGGAATGACCTCCATCGGAATGTTCTGCTGATAAATGGCTTTCAGGTATTCGATGGCCAGGATGTTGTTTGGCGCATGCAAGAGCCCGTCGGGATCCTGTCTGCCGGACAGCTTCTGCCAGGCGAGGAAGCGTGCCTTCGCGAAGCTTGCCCCTTCTTTCAGAAAAGACCGGATCAGGCTTTTGAAGCATGGAGATTCTTCCTGTGAGAGGAAATGGGCAAAATCTGCAAGAGGTGTAATGTGTGCTGACTCGCAGCCAAAGGAGATGGACTGGACTACGCCAAGGGAGGAAAGAAGGGATATGCTTCCTCCGGCGAAAAACTCTGCGCTTGAGGCAGCAAAACGAACTGGAAGCTCAATTACCAGATCAGCTCCTGCCATAAGAGCCATACGTGCGCGCACCCATTTATCCAGAAGAGCAGGAGTTCCGCGCTGGACAAAGTCAGGGCTCATGACCACGATCAGGTAGTCTGCCCCGGACAGGGCGCGTGCCTTCTTCATCTGGTAGAGATGGCCATTGTGAAATGGATTATATTCAGCAATGATGCCAGTTGTTTTCATAGATGATTGTTTAATCGCCTCATTCATATTTTTGACAGAAAAATGAATGAGGCGAAATATATCTGGTTATTCTGGTTTATATTCGATTGCGGAACACTTGAAATTGTCTTTTCCCTCTTCCTTGACCAGGTAAAGCAGTTTGTCCGCCGCCGCGGAGAGCGTGTCATAATCCGGATAGGATCCCAGGTTGATCACGCAGCCGATGCTGGCGGTGACGTATTCGCCGCCGGAGCCAAGCTTGATCTTGTGGAGGGAGGCTTTTGTATTCTCAAGCCGGCTGACGACATGGTTGAGATCCGCCATGCCGACTGCATAGACAATGAATTCATCCCCGCCCATCCGCATGACCACGTCGGTATCGCGGAAGTTCTTCTGCAGGCAGGCCGCAATCTGACGGAGAGTCTGATCGCCTTCCGCATGTCCGTAATGATCGTTGATGTGCTTGAAATTATCGATATCGACCAGCATGAACGCACCGGTCACGCCGTTGGCCACGTAATTGCTGATCAGGTGTTCTCCGCCGCGGCGGTTGTAGACGCCGGTGAGGGCGTCATGGTCCGCCTTATCCGTCGCGGTGAAGCTGTTCTCCATGAAGGTGATGCGCTCGTGGATCATGCGCTGGGACAGGTACAGCGTCGCACTGACACAGGCGACAAGATGCACCATGTTCAGGGAAAACATGCTGCTTTCCTTGAAATTAAAATCGACGATGATAAAAGCAACCGCAAAAACAAGGGTAAGGATCAGGACATTCCCCCATGCGTCGCGGATCAGGAGCGGCAGAGTCAGAATAAAGAAGAAAAACAGGTAGGATGGATAGTCCGGACGCTCTCCGGCGGTCATAAACAGGCTCCACACAAGCAGGAGGCAGATCCAGACATAGAGCGTTGTCGTCCCGTCCTTGATTATCTCTTTCCTGTAACTGAACAGCAGCGCAACGGATACACTGAAAAAAATCAGATATTCCAGCGTCCGGGTTCCGTCCGGGAAGCCGGAGCTTCTGGTCAGTTCATAGAGAAAGCTGCAAAGGCTGATGACAAGTCCCGCAATCAATAAAAAACAAAGAGCTTTGCCGTTCTCTCTTTCGAAATCGATGCGAAAACCTTTGATCTTCCCGGGGTATAAGAATTCTTTGACCTTGCTTGATGTAGTAGTATTCATTATGATCTGCTTTCTCAGTCAGGCTGGCTGTTTGCGAAAAGGCTGATAACTGATAAAAAAAGCCATGTTTATATTACTATAAAAAGCGGTGCCTTTCAACATTCATTTTCCTTCTCCTGCGTTGCCTGTGATATAATCGGATTTCAGAAAGTGCAAACAAGAGGAATCGCGCAGTGACAGCAAATAAGAAAAGGTGGAAAGATGGAACTGTATACGATTATTGAGAATTTTCAGCCGCTGAATGATGAGAGGCTGCTGGAGAAGGCGTACGAGCTGCGCAGGCCGCGCCGGTGCAATGAGGTGGGGCCGGCGGGCGCGTGTATCCTGCATCAGGATGAGGATGGAAGGCTGCAGAGGGAAGGGCTGGACCTGGAGTCTGCCGGAAGCCTGGCGCTGGGGCGGGGGCAGAATCTCTGCCTGGACTTTGGAAATCATTTTACGGGATACCTGAGCCTGGAGCTTGCCGGTGAGGGGAGCCATCCGGATGCACCGGCGTTCCTGAAGCTGCAGCTTGCGGAAGTGTTTGAGGAGCTGTTGGAGGACAGCAGCGCTTATGATGGGTGGCTGTCCCGCAGCTGGATCCAGGAGGAGATGATCCATGTGGATGTGCTTCCTGCACATCTCCGGCTTCCGAGGCGGTATGCATTTCGTTATGTGAAGATCACGGTGCTGGATACATCGCCGAAGTACCGGCTGGTGGTGAAGGGGGCAAAATGCCTGTATGAGACCTCCGCGGATGACTCTGCCATTCAGCTGTGCAGCAGGCCGGGGACGATGGAAGCGCGGATCGAGCGGGTCTGCCTGCGCACGCTGGCGAACTGCATGCAGGATGTGTTCGAGGACGGACCCAAGCGAGACCGGCGGCTGTGGCTGGGAGACTTCCGTCTTCAGGCTCTGGCGGATTATTCCAGCTTCCGGAATCTGGATCTGGTCAAACGGTGCCTGTACCTGTTTGCGGGCACCCGTTTTCCGGACGGGAGGGTGAGCGCCTGTGTCTTTACCGATCCGGAACCTGTGGCGGATGATACCTGGTTCTTTGATTATTCCCTGTTCTTTCCGGTGACCCTGGAGGAATATATGGAGGAAAGCGGTGACACGCAGACCCTGGAGGATCTGTATGAAACCGCCATGCAGCAGATCGATCTTTCTCTGGAAAAATGCACGCCTGACGGCCTGGTACAGGAGGAGGCAGGGGCTGCGGCTTTTGTGGACTGGTGCGACGGGCTTGACAAGCGCGCCTGCGCCCAGGCAGTTTTGATCTATGCGATGAGATACGCGATTCGGCTGGCGGAGCGAAGGAGAGATAAAGAGAAGGCGCAGGAGCTGAGACGGCAGGCGGACTGGCTGCGGGAAAGCGCCATGGAGCATTTCTGGGATCCGCAGGAGCAGTGCTTTGTCTGCGGCGGTCAGCGGGCGATTGCGACCCAGGTGTGGATGGTGCTTGCCAGGGTGCCTTCGCCTGAGCAGGCCAGGAAGCTCATGGAGGATTCCGGACGCTTCCTTCAGCCGTTCCGGATGGCGGCGCCTTACATGCATCACTATTATACGGAAGCGCTCATGGAGACCGGCCTGAAGGAACAGGCCAGGGAGCATATCCTTTCTTACTGGGGCAGTATGGTGGAAAGGGGAGCCGATACCTTCTGGGAGACCTGGGATCCGGAGGATCCGGAGGCATCTCCTTACGGAGGGAAGATCGTGAACAGCTATTGCCACGCGTGGAGCTGTACGCCAATGATCTGGCTAAGGAGCTGTCGCTGAATCACTTGCACATCTTGCCTGTCTTTTCATCCGATTGCACAGCTCAAAAATCAATCACGTAGGTAGGAATGACCATTCACGACAGAATTGCTACCATTTGCGAAATACTTGAAAAAAAGCGGACCGGATTCGGTATCATAGCCGTATTGTGTGAACATGTAAACTGCTGACCTTTACAGAGGGAGGGGTAGTATGGCTAAAAGACAACCGAATACCGGTCCGTGGCGTGGTCTGGCCGCACTTTCCGCCAGCCTGCTTGCGATCAGTGCGGGCGGGTCTGCGATCGTGCGCAGCAATGCCGCAATCATCAACACGCGCCTGGGACTGACCAGTTACAAGGTAGTGGAAACCGCAGACGGAGAAAAGAAGGATTCGATCTATTTCAAATCCGAGTTCTCCAGCCTGAAGGATCTGGTGGAAGCGAAGGAAGCGCTGGCGGCGGAGATTGCTTCGGAAGGAGCCGTCCTTTTCAAGAACCTGAATCAGACGCTTCCGCTTGACACCGGGTCAGAGAAGGTGACGCTCTGGGGACTGAATTCCGTCAATCCGACCCTGGGCGGCATGATCGGCTCTTCTGTCTCGATTGACAAAGAAGGGGGACAGAAGCAGTACGGCATCGTGGATGCGCTGCAGGAGCGCGGCTTTACGCTGAACGAAGACATGCTGAAGCTCTATCAGAGTGAGGATGTCAATGGAACCTACGGAAGAAAGGGCGGGCATGCCCTGCAGCCTTCTTTCGGAAAGACCTATGAGAACCCATCCGGCTATAACATCGGTGAAGCGCCGGAGAGCATCTATAAGGATAAAGTCCTCAAGAGCGCGGATGATACCGTGGCCGTGGTCGTCCTTTCCAGGGACAGCTCCGAGGCGGCGGATTACAATCCGGGTATGAAGAGCACCAACGAGGAGGACAGCTTTGAGCGTCCCCTGGCGCTTTCAGAGAATGAGAAGGCCATGATCGCGCTGGCCAAGGAGCACAGCACGAAGGTCATCGTCCTGATCAACGCGGATAACCCCATCGAGATCGAGGATCTGAAGAATGATGATGAGATCGGCGCGATCCTCTGGACGGGAGAACCCGGCATGGTCGGTTTCCTCGGCGTTGCGGATGTCCTCTCGGGCACGGTGAATCCTTCCGGCCACATTACGGATACCTACGCAGTCAATTCCGCGTCCGCTCCGGCCATGGTCAACATGGGTGTCTATATGTACACGAACAATTCCCAGGACGGGAAGGGCGACAAGCTGACGGAAGAAGACAAGGGCGACTGGTACCTTGTTGAGTCTGAGGGCATTTACACCGGATATAAGTATTATGAGACACGGTACGAGGATTCCGTACTTGGACAGGGCAATGCGGATTCCAACGCAGGAACCTCCAATGATGCCTGGAACTGGGATGATGAAGTCTCCTACTCCTTCGGGTATGGCCTGTCCTATTCTACCTTTGAGCAGAAGCTGGATTCCGTTGACCTTGAGGTGGGCGGAACCGGAAGCGCAAAGGTGAAGGTCACCAACACCGGCGATGTGGCAGGGAAGAGCGTAGTGCAGCTTTATGTGCAGGCGCCTTATACGGAAGGCGGCCTTGAGAAGTCTGCGATCCAGCTGCTCGGATATGCCAAGACCGATGTCCTGGAGCCGGGCGCGTCCGCCGATGTGACGGTGGAATTCGATCCGCTCTTCATGGCAAGCTACGATGAGAACGCTGCGAAGGCGGATGGCACCACAGGTGCCTGGAGCCTTGAGAAGGGAACCTATTATTTTGCCATCGGAAACGGCGCGCATGAAGCGCTCAATAACGTGCTGGCCAGCAAGACAGGAAGCGAAGACGGACTGATCATGACGGCTGACACGGAAGAGATCAACCCCGACAACGCCATTTCCTGGGATCTGGCTGAGACGGATATTGAGACTTATTCGGTGGGCGTGCAGAATCAGCTTCAGGATATGGATATCAACAAGCTGATCGAGGGCACCGTGGAGTATACCACCAGGTCTGACTGGACGAAGGGCTGGACGACGGTGGAAGCGATCACGCCGACCGAGGCGATGATGACAGGGCTCAAGAATAAGCTGTATGAGCTGACTGAGAATTCCGACGGCACGGCTTCCTGGGGCGTTGACAGCGGCATGAAGATTATCGACATGATGGTGTTCGACGAGGAAGGCAAGTATGCCGGAGCTCTGGATATCGATGATCCGATGTGGGATCAGCTGGTCAGCCAGATTACCCTGGATGAGGCGATCCAGTTCATTGAGAAAGCCGGCGACGACCTGGAGAATATAGACTCCATCCAGCTTCCAAGGGTATATCAGAACGATGGACCTCTTGGATACACCGGAGACCAGGTAGGCGGATATTTCGTCAGATGGACCAGCGGTGAGAAGGATACCAATCCATATTATGTTGCCGAGGGAGATGAGTATTCCACATACCGTATGGCCGTCATGCCGACGGAGCCTGTGGTTGCGGCGACCTTCAATAAGGAGCTGATCGAGAGGGAAGGACAGCTTCTGGGAGAGGACGGACTGTGGGCCAAGGAGAGCTCGCTCTTTGCGCCGGGCCTGAACCTGCACAGATCGGTCTACTGCGCAAGGAACCATGAGTATTATTCGGAGGATTCGGTCCTGTCCGCTTACAGCGGCAATGCTCTGTGTATCGGACTGAAGAGCAAGGGAACCATGGCGGAGCCCAAGCACTTTGCCTTTAATCATCAGGAGATGAACCGGTCCGGGCTCTCCACCTTCCTGACAGAGCAGGCGGCCCGTGAGAATGAGCTGCGTTCCTTCCAGAAGTGCCTGTCCGACAACAATGCCCAGGGCCTGATGACCGCATTTAACCGTGCGGGCACCTCGTATGCGGGAGCATACCGGAACCTTCTGGTGAACATCCTCCGCAACGAGTGGGGATACAAGGGCTGGATCGTGACTGACATGATCAACGGCGCCGACTATATGAACTGGCGGGATGTCACGGCCGGAGGCGGCGGCGGAACGCTCACCACTTCCGCTTACGATACCTCGAACATCGGCGTCATGGCGAATGCAAAGAGTGACATCCAGAAGGATCTGTACTTCCAGGAGCAGATGGCGAAGAATATCAAGTACTTCCTGTATCAGGAGGTGCAAAGCAACGCGATGAACGGCACCAGCTCCACGACGGAGATCATTCCTGTCAGGACATGGGTGGACAATGCCGTGCTGGCGGCGATCATTGTGACCGCGGCGCTTACAGTCCTGTTCCTGATCCTGGCGGTGCTGAAGGCGATGAAGGACGGCAGGAATGCCTGATAGGAGGTGCAGACGATGAAAAAAGTTAGAGCATTGGGGGTCTATCTGGTGATTGGCGGCGCCATAGTCGCCGCAATCTCAGCGATCCTTTACCGCAATGTCATGTATAAGTATCAGCCGGTTTATTTCTTCCTGATCGGAACAGTCGTGCTGGCGGCATGCATGTGGTTTCTGTCAACGGTCTCTCCGATGATCGGCGGACTGATCCCGGTAATCAATTCAGCGCTTATGGCAAGCGCGGTTGTCTGGGGAACCTCCCTGATGGTGAACCAGATCGGTTATGTCTACGCCGGGCTGGACGGAGTGGATACCATCATGGGATATATCATCTTCGTAATCTTCGCGGTGATCGGCATGATGCTGAACATATTTGCGGCATTCCTGCCGGTAGTAAAGGTGGAGGAATAATTGATTCCCATTCCTGCCGATTCCGCAGCCTGATGACAGCGCGGGTCTGATCTTCCTTCCGGAAGGACGGAAGGAGGATCATAATAAGGTCGTTGCTGTTCCCAGAGTGGAACAGTAAAGATACAGCAGCATTTATGCTATTCTGGAAAGGAGCTGAGGCCGGGAGGGTTTGCTCACCTGCCGACCGGCCCTAAGCCTTTCCGGAGGAAACAAGTACAAAAAGGAGAAAGAAAAATGAAGAAAAGAATCGCAGCTCTGATGATCGCAGCATCCTTGACAGCATCCTTTGGCCTTTCCGCTTATGCCGGAGAGACGGAAGCGGCGGAAAACGTAGTTGGCGCAACCGAAGCGGATCTTCCTGCTGAGCCGGTATTCGAGCCGAACGAAGATTATGACATGTGGACGGTCGTGGAATATACCATCGAGGACATTCAGGCGGATCTTGTCTGCACTGTATCCGCGAAGGAAGACATGAGTGAGTTCTATCTGGAGTGCAATTTCTATGGCGACGACCAGATGACCAGAACCACCTATGACGGGACAGAGTACACGGTCGAAGAGGACAAGACCGGATTCATGGGCGGCGATACCCCGGCGATCCTTGACAAGGCGCAGGAGCAGAACATCTGGATCTTCTTTGACGGCGCAGGCGCGGCGGAAACTGAGGCAGAAACCGAAGCAGAGACAGAGGCAGAAGGCGGCAGCGAAGCGGATCTTCCGGCGGAACCGCAATTTGACCCGAACCCGGACTATGATGTCTACACAGTCGTGGAATATACCATCGAGGATATCCAGGCGGATCTTGTCTGCACCGTATCCGCGAAGGAAGACATGAGCGAGTTCTATCTTGAGTGCAACTTCTACGGCGACGACCAGATGACCAGAACCACCTATGACGGGACAGAGTACACGATCGAAGAAGACAAGACCGGATTCATGGGCGGCGATACCCCGGCGATCCTTGACAAGGCGCAGGAGCAGAATATCTGGCTTCCGATCGAGTGAGAATGAACTGTTATAATGGCGCTTTTTTACATGCGCCGGTCTGACCTTACTGTAACGGAATGTTTTTCCGGGACAGCATGAAGACGGACGGACCACCGGACTGAGCGAATCTTGGTTCGGTGGTCTTTTGTAACTGTTCAGAACAGCCCGAAGCACTTGCTGCTGAGGGCGTATGAAAGTGTAAATGAAGTGGCATCGGGCGATTCAG
>ODAI012367100.1_pt1 | contig 10847 bp, 11 predicted proteins | sample 1539321 | NCBI WGS metagenome assembly ODAI01 (sample SAMN02144231, study PRJEB22623) | gut metagenome | biome: sheep rumen | host: Ovis aries | place: New Zealand | reverse complement strand
TCGCCCTGGCACTATCCAGATCTGCACATTCTGCCGGATTATTTGTCAAGGCACCGCTCTCAGAAACTCCTTCGACAACTCCAGCTTTAAAAGTAAAGCCTTCAAATGAAGAAGCAGCCGTCTTGCTAAAATCCAGAGACAGTTCCCCCTTCTCGCCTTTGACATAGAATTTTAGCAATTCATCATAGACATAGCTGGCAAGGCCGCTAAGCTGCGCGCCATAGCTTCCCGGCCAACTCTCGCCAATGCCAGCTCCCGCATGTGACATCAGCACCTTTGCGGAATTAGCGCTTCCCGCCGGAGGCAGCGTGACCACGACCGGATCACCCGCCTCGACCCCTTCTTCCTCCGATGTGAAGAATTCCTCCATCTGAGGAAGCTCTTCCGTCTCTTCCTCACCGAAAAGCTCAGCAAGAAGAGCATCGTCGTCCGCGAGGATCTCTTCCGCCGTCAGACCTTCTTCCGCCTCTTCGGACGCTTCTGTCTGTTCTTCGCCCTCTATGACCAGATCTTCGCCGCCCTGGTCGTCCGTCTGCTCATCCTCGCTGATCAGGAGGTCTTCTTCCGGAGCAGCCGCAGCTTCTTCCGCGAAGGAATCCCCAGCCGCATCAGCAGCAGCGTCTGCGGGCGCTTCCGCAAACAGGTCGGCGGTAGCTTCCTGAACGGATACTTCCTCCACCGTCTCTGCGGAGAAAAGGTCTTCCCCGGCAAATGCGGCTTCCTCCGCCATCAGCGGCATGCTCTGCATCAGCATCGACGCAGTCAGCAGACCTGCCGCGGCGCGGGCAAGCTTCCTGCGGGTGGACCATAACATGTGTTTCCTTGCCTTCATTCAGATTTCCTCCTGCCTCAATTCAGTACCGGGTGGTTATTTTCTAATCATAGGATAACAGGAGGCCGCCTTTTCGGTGTGCCTCCTGTCGTTTTGTCGTGTCTATTCTACATGGTAATGCTCATTTTTTCAAGACTCTCCCTGCATTATGACCAGTACCGGACTATCCTAATCGGTGTCTGGTAATCGTAGTTGGAGATCTTGATTCCGCCTGCCGGGTACGGCTGCGAGTTGCTGGCGTGTACGATCTGGCCGTTGCCGATGTAGAGCGCCACATGGCTCGCGTAATTGTTGGAGCCGTAGAATACCAGGTCGCCCGGAAGCATCGCGCTGGTCGAGACCGTAAGGCCGCCGCCCTTCATCTGGTCATCTGCCACACGGTTGAGGGAGATGCCGAAGTTGGCGAATACGGTGTACACAAAACCGGAGCAGTCAGCGCCGTTCGTGAGGCTCGTGCCGCCCCATACGTACGGGTTGCCGACGTACTTGATCGCGAACTGCGCGATCTTGCTGCCCGTGGTGTTGCCGGAGATCGCGTAGGTCTCCTCCTTGGTCACAACGCCTTCCGAGTTGATCGTGTACATCTTGCTGCCGACCGTCAGGACCTGTCCCTTAGCCAGCACGCCGGTCGACTGGAAGTAGTACTTCTTGGAATTGATCACCTGCAGGCCGGTCACGGCTGCGTAATCGCTGCCGAAGTAATACGTATTGCCGGAGATGGTCTTCCAGCCCTTGACCTTTTTACCGTTGGAATCGTAGTAGTAATACTTGCTTCCCTCCTTTTGGAGACCGGTCTTGAGCGCTTCTCTTCTGCCCTGTGCATTGACGTAGTAGTTGCCGATCTTCTTGTTGACGGCCATCTTGCCGTTTGCCTGGAAGTAGTAGTAATAGTCGCCGATCTTGACCCACTTGCTCTTTACGGCAACGCCGTCGGAACCGAAGTAGTAGGTAGCGCCGCTGACGGTCTTCTTCTTGTTCTTGAACATCCGGCCATTGTTCTTGTTAAAGTAATACAGCTTGCCGGAGATGGTCTTTAACCCTCTGTAGATCTTGCAGTCGCTGCCTGCGTAGTAGGTGTACGTGCCCTTCTTGAAGAACTTGTTCCGGAACAGGTAGCCTTTGGTCTTATGTGCATAGTAGATATCGCCGTTGTATTTGATCCACTTATAGACCAGCTGGCCGTTCTTGCTGCGCGCAAAGTAATAATATCTGCTGCCGATCTTCTGGACGCCGACGACGCGCGCACCCTTGGCGTTGACATAGTACTTGCCGATCCACTTGCTGACCTGCTTGGCACCCTTGTCGGTGAAATAGTAGTACTTCTTGCCAATCAGCTGCCAGCCGGTAAGATATTCGCCGTTGTTCGGGCTGAAATAGTACCGGACGCCGTTCACGGTCAGCCAGCCCTTGGCCATGGCGCCGCTGCTCTTCAGGTACTTTTTGCCCATCCATTTCTTGGTCTGGACAACGCCCTTGCTGTCAGAATAATAGGTATAATTGCCGACCTTGAACCAGCCGTATTTGAGTGCGCCGGAAACAGCATCAAGATAATACTTCTTTCCGGAAACGTTGATAAAGCCTTTCTGCATCACGGAATTCGCGTTGTAATACCGCGTGATCCCGTTCTCGGTGATCCAATAGATTTTCTTGGTCGTGCCGGTGAAGCGTCCGTCGCTGCCGACCCATTTGCCGTTGATCCACTGGCTGACCGCCATGGTGCCGTCCGCCTGGAAGTAGTAGTCGCCGACCCATTTCTCGATTGCCAGCTCGCCGGTGCTCTTGTCCGCAAAGTAGGTCTTGCCGTCTTTCTTGGCGAAACCGTACTGCAGGACACCGGAATCGGAGAAGAGATACTTCTTCTTATTGATCTTCCGGATGCCGGTCCTCATCACGCCATTAGACCCAAAGTAGTAAGTCTTCGTGACATTGCCGGATTTCAGCTTCAGCCAGCCGGCAACACGGGCGCCGTCTTTGCCCAGATAATAGGTCTTCTCGTTGATGACCTGGAATCCGGTGCGCATCTTGCCGTCGTCGCCGAAATAGTAATACTTTCCGTCGATCTTTTTCCAGCCGGTCACCATAATACCGCTGGACGTAAAGTAGTACCTGCTTTTTTCGATCGTATGCCAGCCGGTATAATAGCCGGGCTGCTGCGAGGTGGTATACATTTTTCCGGAAGCAGTCGTCTTCCAGGCAGCCATGGCTGACACCGGGAGAAGCAGGCATATCAGAAGGCCAAGCACTCCTATCTTCCATCTGTTTTTCATCACGAACCTCACTTTATGAATTCAAGATTAAATATTTCAGATTTGTTACATCTTTTTTAAATTCTACTAAAGTTCATTTACAATGTCAATATTAATCTTTCCCTTGACAATCTCTGAAAGTCTGCGAAAATGGTAGCATTGAACACTCGAAAACCCGCTGTATATAAGGAGAAAATCATGCGTCTTCGCAACATTCCGGGATCCAGGGAAGCCATCGCCGACAGTGAATATGTCATCAACGAATCCGTCATGCGCGAGTACCGCGGACGCTGGAAAGACGTGTTCGGCAATGACCATCCGCTCTATCTGGAGATCGGGATGGGCAAAGGGCTTTTCCTCTCCCGCCTCGCCGCGCTCCATCCGGACCGCAACTATCTCGGGATAGAGAAATTCTCCAGCGTGCTCATCCGCGCTATCCAGAAGCGGGAGCTTTCCCCCGAGCTGACCAATCTCTATTTCCTGCGCATGGATGCGGAGATCCTGGCCGAAGTCTTCGGCCCGGGCGAGATCAGCGGGATCTACCTGAACTTCTCAGACCCCTGGCCCAAGGACCGCCATGCGAAGCGCCGTCTGCCCAGCAGAAACTTCCTCGCCCTCTACAGCCGGATCCTCGCGCCCGGCGGCGTGGTAGAGTTTAAGACCGACAACACTGACCTCTTCGACTTTGCGCTGGAAGAGGCAACTGAGTCAGGCTGGACTATCCTCGCCTGCACGCGCGACCTGCATCACGACGAAGCAATGAACGAAGGCAACATCATGACCGAGTATGAAGAGCGGTTCTCCGCCAAGGGAAACCCGATCTGCAAGGTCATCATGAGGCCGTAAGACTTACAGGTCCGCCATATCCAGATTTCTCTTCCTCAGCCGGTACTGCATGTACCGCTCAGCCAGGTACGCCAGCGTCGCCATGACCGGCACACCCAGGAACATTCCCATCACGCCGAAGAACTTTCCGCCGATCGTGATCGCGAAAATGATCCACAGGGGCTTCATGCCCGTAGAAGAACCCATCAGCTTCGGGCCAAGCACCAGTCCGTCAAACTGCTGCAGGGCAAGGATCATGATCGTGAAAACCAATGCTTTGATCGGGGAAATACACAGAATGATGATGATACCCGGGATAGCGCCGATAAACGGCCCGAAGTACGGGATCATATTCGTCACGCCGACGATCACCGAAATGAGCAGCACATAGGGCAGACGCAGGATGGTCATCAGGATGCCGCAGAGGAACCCGATGATCAGCGAGTCCGTCATCTTGCTGACGAGATACTTGCTGAAGATATTGTTGCTTTCCATCACGATCTCCCTGACCACCGGAATCTGGTTGGTCGGGATGAGGGAATAAAGCACGATCTTCAGGATCTTCCGCAGCGACTCCCTGCCATAAAGGATATAGACAGAGACCACGATCGCGATCAGCGCGTTCGCAAACCACGTCGCCACCGATACGGAAGCCGTATACAGCACCGGAATAAGATTGCCGGCGATAGACTGCAGCGTGCTGGTCACCTGCGGCTGCACATTGGACAGCATGTCGATCACCGCGCCGAAGTTTACCGTAGGATATTTCTCCTGCAGGCCCTCCAGGAAACCGACCAGCTGAGTATACAGATAAGGAATGTAGTTGATCAGGTCGATCAGGTTATTGACCAGCTCCGGAAGCACGTAGACCAGCAGGGTGATCAACAGGCCCAGAGCCACAATATACACAATGATCATGGAGATGACCCTTGCGGGTCTCCAGGGAAGATGCGGAAAGAGCTTCTTCAGGATTCTGTTGACGAAGCTGATAAACGGATTAAGAATATACGCGATCAGAATAGCGATCAGAAACGGGGCGATCGCCCGGAAAAGGCCGTTGAAAAAAGCCCGGGTCGCATTGGCGGAAAAAATGGCGCGCACAACGACCGCGCACACGACGACCAGGAAGAACGCATAAACGCAGATAGTAAAATACTTATTGTTCTTGAGGAAATGATGCCCGTCCTGATCGGTGGCCGGGCCGGGGCTGCCGCTGCCTTCGCCGGAAGGCGCAGACTGACCAGACTGCCCGGAAAAAGCAGCGCCGGAAGACGCGCTGTCCCTGACAGCAGCAGAAGAAGGATCCGCCAAAGCGGCCGGATCCTCAGAAGCCGGAACACATCCGGAATCAGAAAAATCCCCGTTCATTAAACTCCCCTCACAGTCAAAAACAAAGCAAGCCAAAACTCCTACCGCGGTGCTCCCCGCCGCAGTAAGCCGTGTATAATCATTATAATGATGCGCAGGCCATATCGCAATAGAAAACCAAAAAAGAAAAATAAATGCAAAGAAAAATTAAAAAAAGGGCTTGCAAAACCTCGCGCAGTATACTATAATCCTTTTTGTTCGCAAGGCGAGCGCACCCTTAGCTCAGTTGGTAGAGCACCTGACTCTTAATCAGGGTGTCCAGGGTTCGAGCCCCTGAGGGTGCACTAAATCACTGTTTTCGCAGACCAGAGCTGCGGGGGCGGTGATTTTCTTTTTGCGCGAAAGGCATGAGCCATGCAAAAAAACGGAAGCAAATGCGTAGGATCACTTGTGATCCGCAGCATAGGCTTCCGTTTTTTTATAGGGCGACGCCCGCGACCGAGAGACCGTAAGGTCTCGAGGTGCATGGCTCATGCCTCTGCTTGCATTCCGAAAGAGATAGCGCGGCTTATTTTATGCGGCGACAGCCGCGACCGAGAGGGCGCAGCCCTCGAGATGCCCGGCTCATGCCCTGCCTGATACAAACCAATCAATCAGCTTTTTGAACACCATCCACTCTACAGCATCAGCCTTTTTTATCCTGAAAATAAAGCCGCTGACCATCAGGCTGCCCTGGTGATCAGCGGCTCATTTTCTGCAGCACTATTGCGGCAGCCCCTTTCCCGGAAGGATTCCTCTTTGCATCTCATGCCGCTGTTTTTCATTCGCCGACAAAGAAAGGACGGCAGAAGCTGAAAAGACGGATCAGATCTTCGATCGTTGTCAGTCCTTTGGCAATGGAAACGCTTATCCATCCGCCCCGGTTCTTTTCAAAGAACTCACGGCTGACGATACCTGCAAGATCCTCTGCCTGCAGTTCGCCGGCAGCCTTTATTTCCGCAGCTTTTTTCCCGGCATCATATTTCAGGGCAGTCTCTTCCAGTTCGAAAACATTGTAAAGTCCTTTCATGAAACCGGACATTGACAGAAGCCCATTGGCGAAACAGTTGAAGTATGCCTCAGAAACGGGGCTGTAATAACTGTCTGTGGTTCCGTCTTTACGGATGTCCGTAAGGGTAACTTCAACAAGTTCTCCGTCTTCCAGTTTTGCGAAACGATGGCCGATCAGTTCTTTTGCCTGTTCTTCATTGTTGACGGCGACAAACCGGCGGTCTGTCATATCGAAGAAACAATGCTCTCCCACTACGCCGATCTCTGTGCCGTCAGAGAAACTCACCCGAAGCACCATGGCTTCTTCATTTACCCGGTGGAGAAAAGTGATCGGGGCTTCCGTCATTTCTCCACTGTCAAAATCATAAACGAGTATCTTATCTGTCTCGTTAAGCTCATCAACCCGTTTCGTGGTTCCGTCAGACAAAGTAATCAAAGTATCAGGTGTAATACAGTACCAGCAGCATCCACTCGGATCTTCATACATTGGCATATCGTTACCTCCTTTCAGGTGCTTTCCTTTTGTTAAGATAACTATACCATTTCGATCGTCACACAACCTGCACGCGCATTAACCCTGATTGCCCTCATCGCATTACAGGAGTCGTTGATAAACTGCTCACGGTCAGAAGAAGCAAGCGGTTTCAATTTGATCATAATACAATATCCAAGTTCAGTATTAATGGAAAGGCCAGATCGGACTTATCAGAAACGAAAGCAGAAAACCGACCGGCAATGATATCAGCAGTTGTTTTGGGGTTCTGTACAGGACGGCAACTGCACCTGCAAATACCAGGGAATACAGAGCCCCTCTAAAGGAAATATAGAACAAGCCTATCGCAAAGCAAGAAAGCGAGAATACAGCAATTATCGCTATATCAATAATAACAGGCACCGTTCCCGTACCTTTCGCATACCAGCAAAACACTGCAAGAATCGGCGAAAGCAATGTGATGCCGTACCATATCATCATATAGGATGACGGATTGAATCCGCTGAATAATACCGTATAAGCATGATAGGCAGCACACATTCCGGCAAAAAAACGAAAACGTTAAGTGCCGCCCGCAGAGCCGATGAGCTGAAAACAGCTATCACCAAAGCAATCAGCAGCCAAATGGCAAAATCGGAAAAGAAATTGCCAAGATCTAGCGTCTCAAACAGTCTATGCCACCAAATCGTACTGTCAAGCGCGAGGTTGTCCAGCCACTTGGCAATAATCCCGAGGACAATACCGGCGATAGAGGTCAATGCGGCAGAAATAACAGCACTTTTTACAGAACATTGTTTCGGTGTGCGTATTTGGTTTATTCTGGCTTTGACTGTTTTCGTCATGTGGTTTAATCCTTCTTTCATTTGTGTGATAGCATTGTATCAAAATAAAATGGAATATTACAATCACCCGGAACAAACAGCACTGGTATGATGACCCGATCCGTGCGCGAAAGGAACGCAGGGAAGAAAAGCAACATTTTGCCGCCGGAATTGAATTTCCGCCGTTATTTTATTAGAATAAATTAGTGGAAACCGCATTTGCGAAACTACAGAAGAGGAACAGAAAAAGGAATCAGAGAGGTTCGGATATGAAAAAAAGATTTCCTTGGTTTTTACTGCCCTGCATTGCCGCTTTTGCCGCTGTTATCGCTGTCAGTGTGTTTCTGATCTACACATTGGTCCTGCGCACCGGCTACAAAGAAGATGCGCTTGAGATCAACGAGGCCTTCCATACACATTCCGAAGCAGTACTTTCGCGCGGCGATCTGTCATTTAAGGTTCAAACGGCAGATATCGAATATTACGACCAGTTTCTTCTTGCCAAAGGTACAGCCGTCTTCAGCAGAAAACCGGTATCAGAAACAAATGACACGATTCAAATTAGTTTCGGATCGGAGAAGCTTTCCTTTACGGGGATAGAAGACGGAAGCGCGATCGCGCTGTGCTGGAAAACGTCGGGGAAGGAGAAGCACTACATTGTCCGAAGCCAGATAACGATTTATCAGCTGAATTCATATTTTGAAAATCTTCATCGCAAGGCAGGCTGACCATTCATTACTTTGTGCGGCGTCATCACCCGGCGATGTCTAAAGCAGAGGGTGCCCGTATCAATCAGCCAGCTGATCCGCCTTGCGGTAATACTGCTTCGCTCTTTTGGCAAAGCCTTCTTTCATCAGCAGATCCCCCAGCTGCCTGAGCGCTTCTCTGTATTCTCTCCTTCCCTTGTCTGTCCCTTCCCGTTCAAAAAGCTGCCGGCATCGTTCCACCTTTTTCTCCTGCCAGGAAAGCGCAAGGCGGAAGTTTCTGTGTACATACTTGCCCTCCGCATATATTCTGACCAGGCTGTCGAATGACCGCAAATGGCCTCTTTGGGCTGCATCGGAAAGCATCTGCAGCGCCAGTTCCGGGTCTCTCTCTGTCTCAGTTCCGCTCCAGTACGCCAGATAAAGGAAAAAACTGTGCTGCGGGCTGTGTTCGCGCACATTCCATGCCGTTTCCTTTATTTTTTCAGGGGTCATGCCCGAAACGGATCTGCCGCCGGCCAAAAAGAGTTCCGCTATCGTCGTCAGAACATCTCCGGCCGGTTTCTGTTCATAGCGGAACCGCCTGCATAATCTGTCGCTGACGGGATCCTCCATCGCGTCCATTTGAAGGCTCCCTGCGCCCATAGGGAAGCGCTCGGAATACTCCCACATCACATAGGCATCAAAGACAGCACAGATCTTGTCCTTCAGGTCATCTTCTTCCGGACAGTCATCCCGCGGCTGCATCAATTTGCGCAGGATCTCATCCGGCTCTCTGTCCCAGCTTCTTTCGGTTCTCTCAGAAGCCATCCCGGCCAGTTCTTCATCCGAAATATCAGCCAGCTGTTTCAGCCATCCGGCTGCATGATGCTGAAACGGTCCCTTCTTCTCGATCATTTCATGGCAAAGATCCTCGATATCCTCCCTCGATACGTCACGTTTAAGCCCGCAGCTGTAAGTGCGGTAGCGGTATGCATAGTGATCGGCGGACTCCCAGCTGCACCCGGTCAGACGGCAGAAGGCAAATCTGCTCATCGGCTTTGGGGCGTGAAAAGCAGCATTCTTTAAGACCCAGTAATCGCTTTCCCGCATGACCTGCTCTCTGAGTACCAGATACGGTGCATACTGATCATCATCTTCATCGTCAGGATTCACAGGAAGCACCGGTATCTCCGTAATCCCCAGTCTCCTCATTGCATACTTCTGTATATTGGTTCTTCCATATACAGCCAGGTAGGTAAGCAGCCATCTGTCTTTCTGGGGGTCCGGAGAGGGCAAGAGCTGACTCAGGGAGTAAAAATCCCTGTATTCCCATTTACTCCAGTTATCTTCAAGGAATATCCTCATCTCCGATCTCCTTCTTATACATCAGGTGAATGCCGGTATAGTCAAACCCAAAATGCACCGCTTTACTTACTCGTTCTTTTCCGCAATCACATATTCACCATTCTGATAATTGAGATGTGACTTACTGATCCTGAAGCCTGCATGCTTCATCTCCCGCAGCAATGTAATCATATAAAAGCCGTGGGTCACGATCGCGGCATCGGCGCCTTCCCGGCACAGCAGGTCCACCATATTCCTTGCCCGTGCCTGCGTACCGCGCCGCCCTTCCGCCTGCCTCGGGCTGTTGAAAAACCACTGCAGCCTTCCTGACAGGTTCCAGAACCATACCGGCAGCTTGATTTTTGTGTCAAAGCCGGATCTCATCGGCACTTCATCTGCCCACGCGGTCTGCCTCGAGCTGCTGCTGTACAGGGCCGCCGCCGTTTCCCTGCTTCTGGGCAAGGAGCTGATGAACACATTATCCGAACCCACTGCGGGTACGGGGTACGCAGAATGCCTGACCGGCGCCCTGTCATACGCCATGCACGCTTTGTCAAATTCCTCGGATGTGCACCATCTGCTCCAGGTATACTCAACTTTTCCGTGTCTGATCACAACGATTTTCATTCTAAAGCCCTGAGTGTCTCGGTATAAACCTGCAGTGTATAATCGTCAAACAGTGCCCATTCCACAAGGTCCAGGGCTCCCGGATGCGCTTTTACGAATTCGCAGACCGTATGCACGGCGATGTTTGCCGCCTGCTCCTTCGGATACCGGTAGACACCGGTTGAAATAGAGGGAAAAGCGATTCGTCTGATGCCATTCTCCAGCGCGACCATGAGGGAATTCCTGTAACAGTTCGCCAGCAGCTTTGCCTCGTTCCGGTTTCCGCCGCTCCAGACCGGACCAACGGTATGAATGACGTACCTGCAAGGAAGCCTGTACGCTCCGGTGATCTTTGCCTCTCCGGTCTCACAGCCGTGCAGCCCGCGGCACTCTTCCAGAAGCTCAGGGCCGGCAGCCCTGTGGATCGCCCCGTCCACACCGCCTCCCCCGAGCAGGCTCCTGTTGGCTGCATTGACGATCGCGTCCACATCCGTCAGCTTCGTAATATCCGCCCTGATCATGCGAAGCTTTGTCGGTTCAGTTATAGACTTTGTTTCTGTCATCTGTCCTCCCCCGGGCTCCTCCCGCAGCTTTATCCGGATCTTTCCGGTCCGGCAGTCGATCATTCAATATTCC
>ODAI013511904.1_pt1 | contig 10848 bp, 10 predicted proteins | sample 1539321 | NCBI WGS metagenome assembly ODAI01 (sample SAMN02144231, study PRJEB22623) | gut metagenome | biome: sheep rumen | host: Ovis aries | place: New Zealand | reverse complement strand
TGGTTGTTCGCTTATATCATAATAATAACATAATAATATCATAATAATAACATAATAATATCATAATAATAACATAATAATATCATAATAATATCATAATGCTCCTTGCTGTTTGTGACTAAGGGACGGGGTCGTAACCGGCTCCTCCCCAAGGGTGACAACGCATGATCCGCTTGATGCCAAGCCATCCCCCTCGGAAGACCCCGTACTTCATGACCGCTTCGATCATGTACTGAGAGCACGTGGGTGTGTAGCGACATGCAGGGGGGAGAAGGGGCGAGATGCAAGCCCTATAAAAGTACACGGGCAGTAGTGCAACGTGGCGAAGAAACAATATAAATTTACTATTTGACAAACTATTTACGATTTGGTCATTTACGATTTACCATTTGGTCATTTACGATTTGACCATTTATTTTGTTATTTAATTATTTAACTATTTTCTTCGCTGCGATGGGAACGAGTTACGATTTGATAAGTTATACTATGCATTATTCGTTCCGGTGATGCGTTTTAGGGCTTTGGCGAACGCCCCGGATATTTTTGCCTGCGTCTGGACATCGGGTGCGATATAGTTGAACGCCAGTTGGAAGGAGCAGCTGTTTTGCGAGCAAAAATCCCTGAGGGGCTGTGCTTGCAGACGATAAGCCTCGCGCATGCGCCGACGCAACAAGTTGCGATCTACAGCATGCTTGAAGAGAGACTTGGGTGCCCAAACCAGCACTTTGGGTGGCTGAGGGGCGTTTTCCATCCGGCGGAAGGTGACCCTAAGGGGGTACACCACGAAGCGTTTCCCCTCTTTGTAGAGGGAAGCAATGCGCAGTTGCCCGCACAATTTCTCCGCTTTAGGAAAGGACGAGGACATCTTATTATCGGATTATCGGATTTTGCCTTTTGGAATTTCAGTCTTTTTGGATTGAGTCATTTATTTGCGTGTCCTGCTCGTTGTCGGGGTTCTCCTGTTCGGTTTCTTCCATCTGTGCGGCAAGGAACTTGTCAATAGCTCCGGTGATGGAGGGGTTCTCGGGAGTAGGAGCGGCAATATCGAGGCGCCATCCTTCCTCTTCGATGGCTTTCATGGTGGCTTTCCCGAAGCATGCCATGACCTTATTGCCTTGTTTTTGCGCGTAGTCGGGGTAGTTTTGCCTGAACGCACTTACCCCTGTTGGCGTAAACAACACGTACATGTCGTATTTTTCCATTTCTTCTTTCGTGTATGCCACAGTTTCTGTGCGGTAGCATACCATGGGTTTTATGCTAATTCCGTGTTGTGCCATCATGTTTATCACGTCGTCGTTGTGTACGTCCGCACAAGCCAACAGGTATCGTTCGTTGGGTCGTCGGTTCATGGCGGGTATCACGTCTTCAAATGTGTTGTTTGCGCCGAAGAACACCCTCCTTTTCCTATATTGTATGTATTTTTGCAGATAGTTCCCCACGGCTTCCGATATGCAGTAGTAGTGCATCTCCTCCTTGATCTGTATCCTCAGTTCACTCATCAGCCGGAAAAAGTGGTCTATCCCAGTCCTGCTGTTGAACAGAATCGCCGTGTACTCCTCGGGATGTATCCTTTGGTCTCTAAACTCTCTGGGCGTAATGCCAACTACGCGTATCAACTGCTTGAAGTCGAACTCCACGCCGTATGCTTCTTCCATTGCCTTGTACGGATTTCGTTCCCCTGCCGGCTTTGGTTGCGATACCATTATTTTCTTGATTTTCATCCTTTCCATACTATATTGTCTCTTTAGTTACTATCTTGATTGCCACCGCCGTTATGGCTAAAATTGGCACTATGTCCATTGTGATGCAGTAGATGGCGGTGTATATCCACCCCTTGGGTCCGTGAGCCAAGGCTTTGCCTTTGCTAACCATGCTGCTAATGGCGTATGCGGCGGCAATGATGGCGGTGGCTGCGTAGGTGGCTCCGGGAGTTGATATTCCGCCGTACAAGCCCATCAGGATGACTACGTACTCTGCCGCTGCCGCCCATGCTGCAGACTGGTGTTGCGCCAGGATGAGCGTTTGTTTTTCATCCTTCTGCACGAAGGCAAGTCCTGCGAGTGTGTCGATTGCCGTTTTGATTATCCCTACCACAGCTGCAGCCACCATAATCCTGCCGTAGGTAGGTGCATCCCATTTAGCCGTTCCGGTATATGTCCGGGCCAGCATGTAGGCTGCCATCGATACGACCCCGACGATGAATAGACGCATCACGCCCTGCGACATCGGGCTTGCCGGCATGTCCGGATGGAGGCCGCCGGCAGTAGATGGTTTGCCCCATGGGATGAACGTTTTCCAGTGGCTGACAGGCTGCATCGAGATGGCAGTACATGCCAAGATGAGCAGCGCGAGCATCACCCATGCCACCCATGGGGCAGACCATACAGACGATATGCGTTCGACTCCCTCCATATGACTATATTTTGGCGTGCTTGCGTGCGTTGGTGTCCCACAGGGGCATGTCGTGTATGGCGGGCAGGACATCATCGGGGCGGGTTACCACACGGAACATGTCGGCATGGAGCCTGCGCATCATGTTTTCCTGCATCATGTGATCAAGCAGCTGCACTAAGGGGTCGTAGTAGCCGCTTGGGTTCAGGATTACGATGGGCTTGGTGTGCAAGCCGAGTTGTTTGTCCACCAGGCATTCGAAGAGTTCGTCCATGGTGCCAATCCCTCCGGGTAATGCCACAAAAGCGTCACTGATTTGTTCAATTGTCTGCTTTCTTTCGGACATCGTTTTGGTCACTATCAACTCCTCGCAGTTTTGGTGGTGCCACCCTTGCTCAATCATAAACTCGGGGATCACCCCTATAAATCTCCCGCCTTTTTCCGCCATGGCATCCGCCATTTCACCCATGAGTCCCATGTTGCCGCCACCGAAAACCATACAGATATCATGCTCGGCAAAAATGTGTCCCAGTTGCCTTGCCACGGAGAAGAATTCGGGGCGTATTTTGGTTGAAGAAGCGCAATAAATTGCCACCTTTTTAACGTCAATCATATACTTTTTTACAAAAATCGACTGCAAAGTTACAATTTTTTTCTGATATATTTGGTAATTTCAAGAAAAAATCGTACCTTTGCACCCGATTTTGTTAAAAAAATACGATTTTTCTTGCGAATATCGCAAAAAAAACATATGCCAATGTTAGAAGTAAGACCAGTCAGGACGAAGAAAGAAAGGAAGACTTTTATACAGTTTGCGAACAAGCTGTATAAGGGGTGTCCTTACTATTGTCCGACACTGGACAGCGACGAACTGGCGACGTTCTCGGAGAAGAATCCTGTAATGGAGTTCAGCGAGTATGCGTTGTTCTTGGCATATCGTGGCGAAGAGGTGGTGGGTCGTATAGCCGGCATCATCAACCACAAGGCGAACGAGCATTGGCATAATCACCATGTACGGTTCGGGTGGTTTGATTTTATCGACGATTTTGCGGTGAGCAAGGCGTTGCTGGATGCGGTGAAGACATGGGGTAAAGCGCGTGGCATGCGGGAGATGAACGGTCCAGTCGGGTTCACGGATATGGACAAAGAGGGTTTGGTGATAGAGGGTTATGAGTATCTGGTGCCCATGGCGGTGCTGTATAACTATCCGTATTACGTCAAGCACTTTGAGGCATATGGTTTCCGCAAGGAGACCGATTGGCACGAGTTTCAGGTGTATGTGGATCAAATAGAGGTATTCCCCGAGCGCATCACCCGCGGTGCCCAGATTGTGGCTGACCGCTATAATTTGCATATCCACAAGGTGCATTCGGCGAAGGAGTTGCTGCACACCTTTGGCACAGAGTATTTTGATGTGCTGAGCGATGCGTACTCGGTGCTGTACAACTACCAACCGCTGACTCAGAAGCAGAAAGACTACTACAGCAAGATGTATTTCCCGCTGATCAATTTCGACTTTGTCAGCATAGTGTGTAACGAGAAAGAGGAGATAGTCGGTTTGGGTTTGGGGATGCCGGATATATCGAAACAGTTGCAGGAAGCCAATGGTTCCTTACTGCCTTTCCATTGGATATCATTGCTTCGGGCACTGCGGTCGAAACATATTGATGTGTTCAACACGTTGCTGATAGCGGTTCGTCCCGATTATCAGGACAAGGGAGTGCCGAGCATGATTTTTGCGGAGCAGTTTCCATACTACAAACAATATGGTGTCAAGATTCTGGAGACCACGTCGATTTTGGAGACCAACACCAAGAATATCGCCAACTTCACGGTTTTTCCGCACAAGCAGCATCGCACGCGCAGGGCATATATAAAGGAGATATAATCGTATCATTGCATACATTGGACCCGTAGCTTAGTTGTATAGAGCGTCAGATTCCGGTTCTGAAGGTCGAGGGTTAGAGTCCCTCCGGGTTCACTTTTAGGTCCTTATCGGGTGCCGGTAAGGACCATTTTTTGTAAATTCCCCATTTTTGGGTATTGCATATATGAAAAAAAAGCAGTAATTTTGCAGTCGATTTGGGAAGAACTAATCCCTTTAGTGATTTTATTGTGTTATGAATCAAACAAGTACACTTCGTGTCGCGCTGGTTGGTTCCCGTGGAAGCGGGAAGAGTGCCCTGTGCGAGCGCCTCAACGCGTTGGGAAACCGTTCAGAGGGCAGGCTCTACTTCTCCGAATACCATACGTTGGAAGAGTTGCGTAGTGCCGAATACGATGTGATTGTTCAGGTGGTAGATGCGACGGATTTGGAGACAAGTCTGTCGCTCACCCCCCGCCTGATAGATGCACACCAGCATTTGGTAATAGCCATAAATAGGTATGATTTGCTGCTGGAGACCGACCATTGGCTGGACTACGAACGCCTTTCCACGATGATAGGTGTGCCCATCGCGGTGGTGAGCAGTAAGACCGGCAAAGGTCTTGATGCGGTTATACGGAACATTATTGAGACGCAGCAACGCGAGACGCTTCACTCGGACGAACACCCTATATATAAAGGTTGGGAGCAGCAGGATGAAGATGCCTATTCGGGCTATATTCACGGTGCACTGACCGAGACGCTGCATCACTCGCCCCATGACGACAAGAAGACTCGTCTGGAGAAAATAGACCGTGTACTGACCAACAAATGGACGGGGTTCCCCATACTGGGACTGGTGCTGTTCTGCGTGTTTGAATGTACGTTTGCTTTGGGTGGTCCCATACAGGATTGGTTTCAGCAGGGCATTGATGCACTGTACGCCATTACGGTGGCACACATGCAGGCGGGGTGGTTTACCAGTTTGTTGGGTGATGGTATCATTTTGGGCGTGGGTACACTGCTGACGGCACTGCCGAACATCATTATCCTGTTCTTTTTCCTCTCTCTGATGGAGGACACCGGTTATATGGCGCGCATTGCGTACCTGATGGACGATGTGATGCACCTGGTGGGTCTGCACGGCCGCTCCGCCATTCCGTTGCTTATGGGCTTTGACTGCAACGTGCCGGCTATTATTGCCGCGAAAGATATTATAGACAAGAAAGACCGAACGCTGACCATGCTCATGGTACCGTTCATGTCATGTTCTGCACGACTGCCGGTGTATATCCTGTTTATCTCGATGTTCTTCCAGAAATACAAAGGCCTGGTGCTGTTGTCGCTGTACCTGTTGGGTATCGTACTGAGTTTCTGCTTTGCGGGCATACTGAAACATACGCCGTGGTTCCGTAAACCTGCGGACCCGAAGGTAAACGAGTTGCCGGATATACGTTTCCCCAAGTGGGGCAGTATATTGCGTCATATATGGTACCGTGTGGCGGATTTTCTGAAGAAGATCTCCACCGTAGTGCTCTGCGCGTCGGTTGTTATTTGGGCTTTGGAGTTTTTCCCTGCGCACGATTTGGCTCATATCGAGACTTCATGGCTGGCGTCCATTGGTCATTTTCTGGAACCTGTCATGGCACCTCTGGGCTTTGACTGGAAAATGTCGGTTTGTCTGCTGACCGGTGTCCCCGCCAAGGAAGCGATTGCCGCCACCTTCGCCATTCTGTTCGGCGGAGACGTCGCTACCATGGCATTCACTCCCCTTACGGCATACACGTTCCTCGTGTTCACCTTGTTGTATTTCCCTTGCGTGGCTACCGTCAGCACGTTGCGCCGCGAGACGAATGCAGGATGGGCAACGCTGTCTGTAGTGAACTCACTGGTAATCGCATGGGTGACGGCGTTTGTAATATATAATGTAGGTAGTCTGTTTCTCTGAAACTATGTTTTGGAACATTCTTGCCATATTAGCCGTACTGGCTGCCTGTGCAGGGTTGGTTTATTCCATTCGCAAGCAGCAAAAAAACAATCGTTGCGACGGTTGCTCCCTTAAAGAGAGTTGTCGTCGCAACGCAAAAGAATGCAGTCTCAGATAGACCTTAATACATTTCTGAATATTCCTTTTACTTACGCTTTTACGCGCTCGCAGTAACTACCGTCGCGGGTGTCAATACGAATCAGTTCGCCCTCATTGATGAAGAGCGGAACGCGTACTTCCGCACCGGTCTCCAAGGTAGCCGGTTTCAGTGTGTTGGTGGCGGTATCGCCTTTCAATCCGGGCTCGGTGTATTGTACCAACAAATCCACTTTAGTAGGCAACTCGGCAAAAAGAATGGTATCGGTGGAGGCGTCAGAAACAACATCCACGGTCATACCCTCCTTGAGGAACGCAACTCCTTCAATCAAATCGTGCGCGATGGGTACTTGCTCGAAAGTCTCATTGTTCATGAAGATGTAGTCCTCACCCTCCTGATAAAGATACTGATATGGGCGACGCTCTACGCGGACATCCTCCAGTTTCTCACCAATGTTGAAGCGGCGTTCGAGCACACGACCATCTACCACATCCTTAAACTTCACACGCATGATAGTGTTGCCTTTTCCGGGCTTTACGTGTAGGAACTCAATTACAAAATACAGACGGCCGTCCATGCGGATGCATACGCCGTTTTTTACGTCTTGGCTGTTAATCATATCGTTTTTATAATTACAATTTATCCGAAATCGAGTGCAAAGGTACTATTTTTTCCTTGAATATGCAAATTTATGATGAAATAATTGCATTTTTTTGCACTTTTCTGCCAAAAAATTTGTCTATTTCGTATAAAATGAGTACCTTTGCAGTCCAATTTGAAGTAATTTTAGGAAATAAATTAGTTAAATATGGATTTTCATTTTGACCTGTTCCAGATCTTGAGTGCGTTCATCGTGCTCTTTGCTGTAGTGGACCCATTGGGCTCGATTCCTATTATTCTGAATCTTGAGCAAAAGGGTATCAAGATCAGTCCCATGAAAGTGACCCTATGGTCGCTGGGTCTGATGCTCATTTTCTTTTTTCTGGGCGATTGGGTGCTGCAATTTTTCGGTGTGGACATCCGTTCGTTTGCCGTTGCGGGTTCAATTATCTTGTTCCTGATGGCACTCGAGATGCTGCTCGACATTGAGATTTTCAAGAACAACGGACCCTCCGAAGCGGGTTCTATCGTGCCGCTGGCGTTTCCACTGTATGCAGGACCAGCCGTGTTCACCACGCTGCTGACCATACGGGCTGAGTACAACACCCTCAGCATACTTGTCGCCATGATTATGAATCTATGCATAGTCTATTTGGTGCTCCACTCCACTGAGTTAATCCGCCGGACGTTGGGAGAGACCAGTATCTACATTATCCGTAAGTTCTTCAGTATCATCCTGATGGCGATTGCGGTGAAAGTGTTCTCGGAGAACCTCGATGCTCTGCTTGCACACTAACCCTTTCCCCTCATCATGTTCAACGGACACCCCATGAAGCAGAGTGATTTTCGTGCATTAAGAAGAGAAGAAAAGCGCAAGGCGTATGAGCGCAAAAAGGCGCGTCTGCAGGCCTTGCGGGCGAAGGCACTGGAGGAGAAACAGAAAAAGTCCGAAGAGACCAAACAGGACACCACTGCCATGGGCTTTCTACCACCGGACACCTTCGTCGGGCGCTTCGAGTTTGTCCACCGAGGAGGTATCGTTTATGTGGACAGCAAACTGCTGAAAGACAATATCATTATCCCCGCCGACTACATGCACGATGCGCAGGAGGGCGACAAAGTGGTTGTACGGCTGTTCCACCATGGTTCCAAACACCACATGCCCGAAGGGTCGGTGATAGATATACTCGGTCAGGACGGTGACAACAATGCCGAAATGAATGGTATCCTGGTAGAGTACGGTCTGCCTTACAGCTACCCCGATGTGGAGGTGAACGCCTCCGAACAGATTACCGATGACGAGATCCGCCGGCGCAGAGACATGCGCGACACTTTCACGTTTACCATTGACCCCGCCGATGCCAAGGATTTCGATGATGCCCTGTCTTTCCGCTCGTTGGGCGAGGGCAAGTACGAAGTGGGGGTGCATATTGCCGATGTCACCCACTATGTCAAGCCCGACACGGCGGTGAACGATGAGGCGTACAGCCGCGGCACATCTGTCTATCTGGTGGACCGCACCATCCCTATGTTGCCGGAGATTCTGTCCAACAACATCTGCTCGCTCCGCCCAAACGAGGACAAACTGACGTTCTCCGTGGTCTTTGAAATAGACGACAAAGCGCATGTGCTCAAGTACAAGATTTGCCCCACGGTCATCCGCTCCGATTTCCGTCTCAGTTACGATGAAGCGCAAGAGATTCTTGACACGGTGGACGCTACCGATACGCCCACGGACCAGCCCCTGGCAGAAGCACTCGGCACCCTTAACAAGCTGGCACGTATCCTGCGCAGAAGGCGTATGGACGCAGGAGCCGTCTCTTTTGAACGCGATGAGGTCAAGTTCGACTTGGACGACAAAGGACATCCGCTTGCTATTCACCTCAAGCATGCCACAGAAGCGAACTTCCTTATCGAGGAGTTTATGCTGCTCGCCAACCGCACGGTGGCAACGCATGTGGGCAAAGAACTGAAGAAGACGTTTGTATATCGCGTACACGACGTGCCTGACCCGATTAAAATGGAACGGATTGAAAACCTTGCCAAAAGCCTCAAGTTCCCGCATGCGTCCACTCTTGCCAAGATGCTTTCGAAAGCGCAGGACCGACCCGAAAAGGAACTGCTGGAACAACTTGCCATCCGTGCCATGGCAAAGGCCGTCTATTCGACCGACAATATCGGGCACTACGGACTCGCTTTCCCTTACTATACACACTTCACTTCTCCTATTCGCCGGTATCCCGATATCATGGTTCACCGACTGCTCAAACAGTACTTGGGGATAGAAACTTTATCGCTACCTGGTGAGGAGACCTTCGAACTGTCTTGCAAGCATTGTTCCAACCGCGAGCAACTTGCAGCATCCGCCGAACGTGCAAGCGTCAAATACAAACAGGTCGAGTTTATGCAAGACTCGGTAGGCAAACAATTCTCCGCTATTATCTCCGGAGTCACCGAGTGGGGACTCTACGTTGAGGTGGTGGAAAACCAATGCGAAGGACTCATTCCCATCCGCAACCTTCGCCCCGAGGACTACTACTCTTTCGAGGAAGACAGTTTCTGCCTGCGGGGACGTACCCACGACCGCGTTTTCCGACTTGGAGACAGGTTGCAGGTACAATTGGAGCGAGCCGACCTGTCCCGCAAGCAACTGGATTTCAACCTTGTCTAACCATTCTTGTACGCCACCGTATGCAACTACATGAACTTTGCGAGTCTATTCGCGCCACTATTCAGGCAGATTTCGACGACACGTACCGTGTGACGGCGGAAATCAGTGCTCTCACCGCCAAACCCGGGGGACACTGTTTCATGGAACTGATTGAGAAACGGCAAGCGCAAGGTCAGGCCGTGTACGGTCGCTCCGCCTCGGACATCATCGCCAAGGTGCGCGCCACGTGTTGGGCGAATATATGGAGTGTGCTTTCCGCTTATTTTCTGGACGCAACAGGCATGCCGCTGCAGGTGGGCATGCAGGTGGAGGTGGACGTCCATGTGGACTATCATCCTGTTTACGGCTTGTCGTTAGAAGTGGTGGGTATTCATCCCGAGTTCACCCTTGGGGGGCTGATGCGTCAACGGCGCGAGACGATTGCCCGACTGCAAAAAGAGGGGATGATGGAACTGCAACCCGCCCTCCGTCTGCCCACTTTGGTTCGACGGATAGCCGTCATCAGTTCGGGCAACGCTGCCGGATATCAGGACTTCACCGACCAGTTACGGCAGAGCGGCTTCGCGTTCTACACCCGTCTGTTCCCCGCTGTCATGCAGGGCGAAACGGCGGCGGACAGCATTATGGCTGCCCTCGAACAGGTCTTTGCCGGACAACAGGTCTTCGACATGGTAGTAATCATCCGCGGCGGTGGTGCCAACACCGACCTCACCTGCTTCGACGACTACGAATTGTGTTCTTTCTGCGCGCAGTTCCCCATTCCTGTCCTGTCCGGCATCGGGCACACGCGCGATGTCAGTGTACTGGACATGGTATGTTTTCAAGCCGTCAAGACGCCCACCGCTGCCGCCGAATGGCTCATCGCACGTATGCAGGCGCAATACGACCGCTTGACCCAACTTGCCAACATGCTGCAGTTGCAGTTCACCCGTGCTCTCAGCGAGGAAAGACACCGCCTGGACTTGCTTGAAAAAACCATCGAACTGCACTCCCCCGAAGCCATTTACCGCAAGGGCTATTCGCTCATTCTGAAAGACGGTTCCCCCGTCCGCTCTGTCACCCAACTGGCTCCCCATGACCCCATAGATCTGGTCTTCATCGACGGCTCCCTCCCAGCGCAAGTCACCACCCCAAACAACTAACGAACCCTAAAGAGAAAGAAAAAAACACTTTTTTGCATTTTTTCTTGCATATGTCAGAAAAAAGCAGTAATTTTGCAGTCTGAAAGGTTGAAAAGG
>ODAI012766449.1_pt1 | contig 10848 bp, 12 predicted proteins | sample 1539321 | NCBI WGS metagenome assembly ODAI01 (sample SAMN02144231, study PRJEB22623) | gut metagenome | biome: sheep rumen | host: Ovis aries | place: New Zealand | reverse complement strand
TCAATTTTTTGAAAATAATTTTTGAGCCTTTTAATTGGCTTCAAGGAGCTTATGCGTATGGCGGAGTACGAGCTTGGAAAAAAGAATATGGTTTCTCCTCAGGTGCTCGGAACCGTACTGGGGTTAAGCGGTGAGCGTATTCGACAGCTTGCTGATGAAGGTGTGTTCGAGGTCGAAATGAAGGGACGCAATCGCAAGCTCGATTTGTTCCCATCAATTCAAACCTATGTCGAGTATTTGAAGAAGCAGATAACTCCGACAAGGAACCTAGACGACGAGAGCAGAAAAGACAAAGCCGAGGCAGATCTTAAGGAAGCCAAGGCTGAGATAGAGGCAATTAAGAGAGACGAGCTTTTGGGAATGATGCACCGGTCAGAGGATGTGGAAGAAGTATATACCACGCTTGTCATGAAAATTCGCTCCGAGCTTCTGGCTCTTCCGGGTGCGGTCGCTATGGATGCAGCTGAAGCGAAAACAGCGCAAGAGGCATCAGGGGTTATTAAGAATTCAGTTAACAATGTGCTTAACAGATTAGCTGAGTTCGAATATGATCCGAAGCAGTACAAAAAACTGGTTAGGGAAAGAGAAAAATGGATGAATGATGACGCCGGAGAATCAGAAGAAACTGAATAAGGTCGTTAGGAAGGCATGCTCTAACTTCAAGGCACCGGAGAACATAACAGTATCCGAGTGGGCTGATAAGTATAGAGTGCTATCATCCGAGAACTCGGCAGAAGCTGGTAGGTGGAAGACATCAAGGACACCTTACCTTAAGGATATAATGGACGCATTCACAGATAATGCGGTTAGCGAAATATATGTAGTTGCAAGCTCGCAGGTCGGAAAGACAGAGCTTGAGAATAATATTGTAGGATATGTCATAGATCAAGACCCCGGCACGATAATATTCGCGCATCCGAAGGAAGAGTTGGCGAAGAGGTTCTCTAAGAGAAGAATAGATCCGATGATTAGAGACACCGAGCCTCTTAGGAAAAAGGTCAAGGAAAGCAGAAAAGCAAAAGGATCAAGCACTGTAACGCTTAAGTCATTTCCGGGAGGGGCGCTTGTTATGGTTGGAACGCAATCGGCTAAAGACCTATCAGAAACGCCTGCGAGATATGTGCTAGGCGACGAGGTAGATAGGTGGCCTAAGGATGTAGATGGCGAAGGTAATCCATGGTCATTACTGGAAGCCAGAACTACAACATTTTATAATAGCAAAATGGTCGCGGTATCGACACCGACAGTTAAGGGAGACTCACAGATTGAGTCTCTTTTTAATACCGGCACACAAGAGTATTGGTGCGCTAAGTGTCCTCACTGCGGAGGATATCACTATATAGTATTTAATAACATACATTTCGACCACGAGACGAAGCGCATCGGTGGTCGTAAGCAATTCACGGTATCTAATATCAGATATGTCTGTCCTGAATGCGGATGTGTTTCGAGTGAGTCAGATATGCGACATACCGAGCATAAGTGGATTGCTAAGAACCCTGAAGCGATTAAGAACGGAGTCAGATCATACTGGCTTAACGGCTTTTCTTCTCCGTGGGCTTCATGGGAGAAGATTATACTCAAGTTCTTGGAAACTGATGGAGAACCTTCGAAGCTCCAGACCGTTTTTAATACCAAGTTCGGAGAGCTGTGGGAAGACAGAGGCGACCTAAGAACTGATGATGATCTATATAATAGGCGTGAAGACTATGGCGCAGAGCTTCCGGACGGAGCGCTGTGCTTGACAATGGGCGTTGATACGCAGGGAGACCGATTAGAGTATGAGGTCGTAGGTCATGGCTACTTCGGAGAGAAGTGGGGAATAGAAAAAGGCATTATCATGGGAGACCCGGGAACGCCTGACTACCCCGGCTATCAGAGTGTATGGACCAGATTAGATGAGGTAATAGGTAAGAGATGGTACTACGCTAATGGTAAAAGCGTGACTATCTCTTATACTTTTGTGGATTCAGGTGGTAATCATACCATGGATGTGTATGAGGAATGCGCTAAGCGGCTCAATAAACGAGTATTTGCAATAAAAGGTAAGGGCGGTGAAGGAATACCATACATAAATCCGCCTAAAAAGACTGATATTGTACGAAATGGCCGAGTAGTCGGTAAGGCTTGGCTTTACACTATAGGAACCGATGAAGGAAAGCAACTCATAATGGACTCGCTGAAGGTTATGGAACCGGGGGCGAGATTTTATCATTTTACCAATGATCCGGAGCGCAATTACGACATGAACTTCTTCAATGGACTTCTGTCAGAGCGATTGCATTACGAAAAGGGCAAGTGGCAATGGAAGAAGCTGCCCGGTCATGAGCGAAACGAAGCGCTAGATTGTAGGAATTACGCTAACGCAGCCTTCCGGATGCTTAATCCTAACCTTGAGCGGTTAGAGGCATTACTTAAGAGCGACAAGCCGGAAGTGGAGCTTGCTAAGGATAAGAAGCCTAAACTTAAAAAACAAAGGAGACGAGCAGAATATGACGATTTCTTATGACGCTACAACAGAGAACGGCATAGGCTATGTATTGAGGCTCTATAACAAGAACTTCGAATATAAGCGAATAGTTAACGACCTTGATGGTCTTGTACTTGTGCTGGAAGACTTCTCCAAGGGTTCCGGCTCTGTATCGTCTTATTCGCTTGGCACGAGGCAGGTGTCTCGGCAGACAGTCTCATTCGAGGACGCTAAGGCGTGGTGGGATGAGCTGATGCGTAAGAAGGAGCAGATGGAAAGCGGTAGAAAACCGAGAAAGGCTGTCGGATGCGTTCCGAGAGATTGGTGATATAGATGTCTAATAACAAAGGTTATGGATGGGCTGGGGCTTCGACCTATAAGAGAGCCTTAAGAGGCTTGAAGGCGATATCTACTTCTCCCATCGAGGATATAGACAATAATAACTCGACAATGCGACAGCGTGGACGGCTTATGTTCATGGGTTCGCCGATTGCAACGAGTGGTATTAAGACTAATCGTACCAACACAATCGGTATCGGGCTGAAGGTTAATCCAAGACCGGACGCTGAAGCACTTGGACTTACAACAGAAGAAGCTGCGGAGTGGACTAAGACTGTTAAGCGAGAGTTCGGTATCTGGGCTAATAGGAAGGATGCCTGCGACGCTTCCGGCATGAATAACTTCTATGAGCTTCAGCAGATGTTATTCATGAGCTGGCTTACCAGCGGCGATGTTTTCGCACTTGTAACGCACGACAAAAGGACATTCCTTAATCCGTACAGCCTAAGACTAAAGTCGATAGAGGCTGACAGATGCGGTACGAAGTCAACGAGCTTATCAATGACACTCGGTAAGAACCCGGACAATGGCAATAAGATCCATGACGGTGTAGAGATAGATGCAAGTGGTAAGCCGGTAGCGTACTGGTTCCGCAATTCTCATCCATCCGAGTTTACTATGATTCCGACGGAGTGGAAAAGGGTTAAGGCTTACGGAGACAAGACAGGTCTTCCGAATGTGATCCACATCATCAACACAGAGAGACCTGACCAATATAGAGGAGTATCGTACTTAGCACCGGTTATTGAGGCTGTGCTTCAGGTATCACGCTATTCAAGTGCTGAAGTAATGGCAGCAGTCATTGAGTCAATGCACACCGGTTTCGTTAAGACGACAGAAGATCCTTCTGACTATCCGTTCAATGAGACAGGTCCAGCCGGCGAGGATAGAAGTGCTGAGCGATATGATCCGCAGGACTATCATCTTGGAGCCGGAGAGATGAATGTAATGAACCCCGGTGAGTCGGTAGAGTTCCCGGTACCAACGAGACCATCATCAGGCTTCGAAGCCTTCGTGAAAGCGATTGCTTCCCAGATAGGTGCTGCGCTCGAAATACCGAGAGACCTGCTCCTTAAGGAGTTTAACTCAAGCTATTCAGCGAGCCGAGGCGCACTTCTTGAAGCGTGGAAGTCGTTCAAGATGTATAGGACATGGTTCGTTAATGATTTTTGTAATCCTGTATATGAGATATGGCTGACTGAAGCTATAGCGCTCGGACGTGTTAACGCTCCGGGCTTTTTTAATGATAGAGCAATGAGAGAAGCATGGCTCGGCGCTGAGTGGATTGGACCTTCTCAGGGACAGTTAGATCCTACGAAAGAAATCACAGCCGAGATACTTGCTTGTCAGCATGGATTTTCTACTTATGCTGATTCGGCTCTTAGAATTAACGGCTCAGACTTTGAAAGTAATGTTGAGACCTTGATGAAGGAGACTGCAAGGCTTAAGGAGTTACAGCAGAGCATAGAGTTAGACATGACGACCAATGATGAACTGGATCAAAAGGATAAGGAGGATAAGTAATGGGCTTTTTTGACATGTTTAAGCCGCCGATGGCAAGTGTTAAGGCTCCGACGAGCCATGAGCCATATACGGTAGTGCTTAACGAAGCCGAGAACACGGCAGAGGTTAATCTTTATGGCCAAGTAGTTAAGAATCGTCCGAGAGATTTCTGGACTGGAGAAGAGATAGACGACTCTTTCATAGTTCAGCGTGAGTTCTTGGAAGACCTTAACAGACTTGATACTTATGACAAGGTTACATTCCGCATCAATTCCGTAGGCGGAGACGCAGACGCGGGGAAAGCGATCTATACCAGAATAAGGGAGATGAGCGCAGAGACCACGACGATAGTTGATGGTCTTGCAGCATCGGCCGCTTCCATAATCTTCATGGCGGGCGACCACAGGAAGATGAGCGTGGGAACACAGCTCATGATACACGGAGCATCTCAGATAGTTATTGACTACCTTAATGCAGAGGCGGCTAAGAAGATACTTAACGCACTTAAGGGATATGACTCTTCTATCGCAGACATCTACGCAGATAGAACAGGTCAAACTCTGGACTCAATAACTAGGATGATGACTAATGAGACATGGTTATCTACCAAGGATGCAGTAGAAAAAGGTTTTGCAGATGAGGTTATTAACACGACAGAGCCTTCCGTGTCTAAGGTTTCCGGTGTAGATGACATGATAGTCGTTAATGGTAATCCGCTTAGAGTGCCGGAAGGTAATAGGCCAGCACTTAATTATAACAAGAACATCGTTTCTATTGACAAGGTATTCCGCGACGCAGGGTCGCTGAATATAGAAGACAACGTATCATCAGGAAAGGAGGACAATCACATGACAACTCTTGATGAAATGAAGACACAATATCCTGAGTTTTGCGATGCGATTAAGTCTGAAGCGTTGGAGGCGGCCCGTGTAGAGAACGAGAAGGCTGTTGAAGATGCTGTTATGGCTGAGCGTCAGAGAATTAAGGACATTGAAGACATCCAGAACCGCATCTCTGACAAGGAATTAGTCAACAAGGCTAAGTACGGAGAGGAAGTAATGGATGCTAAGGAACTCGCATTCGAGGCTATGCAGTCAGAGGCTGACATTGAAGCGAATGCACTTAACGATCTGGACGCTGATGTAGCGGATTCCGGTGCAGCTGATGTTGTAGCAGATCCTGTTCAGGGTACAGACGCAGAGCAGAAGACACAAGATGTCGCAGTCGGTGCCGCTATGATCACTAAGGCACTAAATAATTAAAGGAGGATTTAACTATGTTATCATTCGAGAGCAACGATTTCGTAGTAGCTGGTGCTAGAGAGCAGCGCGTACAGCATGCAAAGGTAGCAGCAAGCACTACAGGCGACCTTGAGAGAGGCACGCTTTTGGCAAATGATCAGGACGGTACTTATTCAATCGCCGGATCATCTAATATCGGCTATGCAGAGGTTATTCTTGCAGAAACAATCCCACAAGTAGCAGAAGCTGCAGATGTGGTAGCGCCTGTTTATGTAAGCGGTGACTTCGTTAAGGCTGGACTTATTACTGGAAGCTCAACAGCTATCACAGCTGCAGCAGAGCTTAACCTTAAGAACGCTGGCATCTACTTAGTAGAAGGCGTAGAAGACTAATAAGGAGGATTAAAATGAGCATTAACATCTATGATACTTTAACAATGCTTGAGGGCGTAAAGGCTGCTAAGTCAGCTCCTTCGTTCCTCAAGGATAATTACTTCTCTACATCACAGGGAGACATTTTTGCAACTGAGAAAGTAACAGTTGACTTTGAGGGAGAGTCAAGCGAGAAGCTCGCACCTGCTGTAGCTAAGGGTTCAGTTCCAGTACAGAGAACCGGATTCGAGTCGCATGAATATACTGCTCCACTTATAGCACCTTCAATGGCATTATCTATCGAGCAACTTAACAGACGCGTATTCAACGAGTCTATCGTATCTGGTATGACACCGGAAGAGAGAGAAGCTCAGTACTTAGCTGATGACCTTAAGAAGCTTGACGCTATGATCACTCGTACGGAGGAATACATGGCAGCACGGACACTTCTTGACAATGCTTATACAATTAAGACTTATCTTAATGGCTATGGTACTAACCTTGCACAAGACTTCTCTATCAACTTCTACGGAGATGGCAACAACAGCAATCAGGCTGTATATACAGGCTCTGGCTGGACTATATCTTCACCTAATATCCTCTCAGATATTAAGGCTATGTGCGATATGCTTGCAGAAAAGGGACTTGCAGCAACAGACTTAATCATGGGTTCAACTGCTGCGTCTATATTCCAGTCTAATACAGAAGTTAAGGAACAGCTCGATAACAGACGCATCCGTATCGCTGACGAGATGAGAGCCGAGATGGTAGCACCGGGCGTAGCTCACATTGGCAAGTTTGATTTTGAAGGTTTCGTGCTTGACGTATATTCATACTCAGCATCATACACAGCACTTGATGGAACTAAGACAGCATTCTTCGATGCTGACAAGATCGTTGTTACATCTAAAGGCATGGGCCGCACAGCTTACGGCGCAGTATCTCAGTATGAAGAAGGCGCAGTTGACGCTACAACTTATGCAGCTGCAAGAGTGCCTCATGTTCTTATTAACCGTCATGACGGAATCAGAGAGCTTGTACTTCAGTCTAGACCTCTTGTAATGCCAAAACAGCTTAACGCTGCAATCGTATCAAAAGTAGTTTAGGAGGTGTAGAGGCTTATGATTAAGATAATCAAGGGAACTTACGGATATGTTGGTAAGAACGGCATACCTACACCTAAGACAAGTAATGATGAGCCTTTTTCTGTATCCGCTGAAGAGGAGCAGCGCTTAATTGCCTTAGGCGTTGCGGAACATGTTGACGACAAGGCAGAGCCTAAGAAGGAAGAGCCGAAGGTAGAGCCTAAGGCTGAACCTAAGAAGGCTCCTGCCAAGAAGTCAAACAAGAAAAAGGCAAACAATAAGAAGGAGACTGCAAAGGAAGAGCCACCGGCCTTCGACGCAGTAGATCCTGAATAATGAGTCTAAAAAACTTAATCGCATCTGACATTGATGATGTATTCATCAACACAGACGACTTCTGCGACGAGCATCTAATCGAAGGAGTTAAGGTTAACTGCTCCATTGATAATGATGAGATGGCGAGCCTATCCGGTGGAGAAGAGTTCGGTATCGGTGAGTCGGTGCTTAGAGTATTCGCGAAGACCGAAGACTTGTCAGGTGCAGGCCTATCCTACGAAGGCTATGGAAGTCACATAGAAGTAGACGGACAGATATACACAGTTACGAGCTGGTTCGAGAATAAAGGCATGACGGAGATCCGCTTGATCGTTCCAATGCTAAGTTAAGGAGACCTATATGGAACTTAATGAGGTAGTAGACAATCTAACTGCATGGGTTCAAGAGAACCTTTGTGATAATACGGAACTTCTGAAGCCGATAGCAAGAGGCGGAGAGATGTCTAGTGACTATGAAATGGTCACGCCGAAGGCATTTTCTCTATATGTTCCACCTAAAGACCAATTACCGCCAGATCTTTCACAAATTCCTTCTATATGCGTACAGCTCACGAAGGGAACGGACGATATGGTTGAGAATGAGCGGAGCCTTGGCTTCCGGTTAGCGTTTTCGGCATATCGTCCCGGTAACTTCGTGGAGAACGACAAGGGCGAAGTAGTTTTCGAACGAAACGCGAATGGATGGAAAGACCTCTGGCTATGGGTGTCTAAATCGGTTAACAAGCTACAAACTGATATGTATATCGAAGGTGTTAAGGTCGATAAGGCTACACCAATAACATACGGACACTTCCAGATAGACGAGAACATGGTAGACGCGTATCCATATTGGTACGCATGGGTTGAGCTTACGCTGACCTGTGGAATAAAGGCTAAACATAACACTTACAACGAATATCTTTGAAAGGAGAATTAACAGATGAGTGGTTACATTCACGGAGCTTATGGCTCAATGTCAGATAGCATCGTATCCTCAGCTAATAAGTCACAGAGTGTACCTTTTATCGTAGGTACAGCACCTGTTAACTTAGTTCGTGGTTTTGCTACAGCTGGCATCATCAACAAGCCTATTCAGGTTACTGATATGGGCGTTAAGAATGTCATCGGCTATTCAACTGACTGGAATACATTCACATTATGTGAAATGCTTTCGGCTTTGTTCGATAACGCTAATGGCAACATCGGACCTGCATTCTTTGTTAATGTATTAGATCCGGCAGTACATAAGAAGTCTACTCAGACAACGAAGTCATTAACATTCACTAATGGTAGTGCTTCAATCACGTCTGACACGATTATTCTTGACACCTTCGCACTCTCAAGCAAGGTAGAAGGTACTGACTACAACTTGGATTACAACTTTAACACCGGAAAGGTGCTAATTACAAGTGCAGATCCTGATCATCCACTTACCGGTACAATCTCAGCATCTTACTATGAGATTGATACTACCGGAATCACAGACGAGACTATCATCGGTACAGCTACAGACGATGGAGTATACACAGGTCTTCAGTGTGGTAGCTTAGTATTCGCTGACTTCGACGCTATTATAACCTATGTTGCAGCTCCTAAGTGGTCTGAACATAAGGCTGTATATGATGCTATGGTTGAGTTCTGTCAGGCAATTAACGATCACTGGTACGCTATGGTCTATGCTGATCTTCCAGTTGCAGGAATTGTTGAAGTAGCAGAAGCTGCTATCAGCGACCATGCTACTACAGTATCAGACGCTAAGGCTATCGCATCAAGCGTTAAGGTATTTGAGACTGGTACAAGTAACGAGATGGTAGAGGATACAGATTATTCTCTTACATCATCAGCTACTGGCTTCACGGTTACACTTCTCTCAGGTGGTTCTTACTACTCAGAGGCGAAGGTTGATATCGTATATAACACAGCAGTTGATACACTTGCACTTGCTAAGTCTTGGCAGACTAACAAGGGATATACTTCAATGTATTCTAAGGTGTTCTGGCCTCAGGCTAAGACAGCAGACGCTAAGGTATATCACTTATCTACACTTGCTATCGCAGAGACACTTAGGGTAGACGCTTCTCATGACGGTGTACCTATGGAGACATGTTCTAACAAGAGCATTCCTGTAGCAGCACAGTACTTCGGAGAAGGCTCTAAGAATCAGGGCTTTGACCAGTCTAAGGGTAACACACTTAATGCAGTAGGTATCACTACACTCGTTAAGTGGGGAGGCTCTTGGAGATTATGGGGTCCTCATACTGCTGCATTCGAAGCAGGTACAGACGGCAAGGCTAAGACGGATGTAGATCCACTTGCAATCTTCGATACTAATATGAGGATGCAGGCTTACATCATCAACTCATTCGAAGCTGATCACGGTGACGAAGTTGACGAGCCTATGGATCGTAATCTTAAGGACACAATTTTGGAAGCAGAGCAGCAGAAGCTCGACGCTCTTGTAGCACAAGGTGCTTTAATCGGTAATCCTATCATCTCATTCATGGAATCTGAGAACTCTGTGAGCGATATGATTAACGGTGACTTTACTTGGAACATTATCGACACACCTACACCTCCTGCTAAGAGCCTCACAGCGAAGGTTGCTTATACAGACGCTGGATTCTCAGCATATTTCGGAGAGGAGGAGTAAGCAATGGGAAAATGGGTAAATAAAAGAGGCCCTATCGAGGCTAACACAGTTTACGCTAATGGTTCTCTGGTTGCTACAGATACTACTGTAACTCTTCCGGAAGTAACATTCATGACTGCTGATGTTAAGGCTATGGGTGAAATGAGCATTCCACTTAACAACGCTATCGAGGATATGGAGATGACCATTACCAAGATAGGCGTAGATAAGAACATGACGAAGCTCACAGCACCGGGCAAGAAGTCAGTAGAGGTTAGATGGGTACAGGATGTCATCAAGTCAGATGGCACTACTAAGAACGAAGGCTGCAAGGCATTCCTCAATGTAGCACCTACTACTCTTCATCCGGGCGCATCTATTGAAGTAGGAAGCGCATCAGAGAACGACCTTACATTCAAGGTATTCCGCTATCGCTTAGTTGTTGATGGCGAAGAGATTTTACTTGTTGATAGATTAGCGCACATTATCAAGGTTAATGGCGTTGACTACTCAAGAAAGTATGACAGCTTATTATAATAAGCACTATTGTAATTACTTTTGTTAGCATGGGGAGCTTCACATTGTGAGGCTCTCCCTTATTTTTGAATAATGGAAAGGAATATAAGAGCATGGCTGAACTTATAAAACTTAACAATCCGATTAAGATCAATGGGTCGGATGTCACAGAATTAAAATACGACATTGAGAAAATTACAGCTGAGAACTTATGTGAGGCAGATGCCAGAGCATCAACCGGACTTGCTGCAAAGGGCATCCAGAATATGAATATAGCAGAGTTCAACACAGCACTTCACTTCTATCTTGGATGTTTTGCTATTATCGCATGTGATTCAAGCATAGATATCGAGGACTTAAAGCGCATCGAAGGTCGTGAC
>ODAI011327658.1_pt1 | contig 10848 bp, 10 predicted proteins | sample 1539321 | NCBI WGS metagenome assembly ODAI01 (sample SAMN02144231, study PRJEB22623) | gut metagenome | biome: sheep rumen | host: Ovis aries | place: New Zealand | reverse complement strand
GGTCCGGATGATGAGAATATCGACTTTACCGATCTTGGTGAAAAACATCTGATCAGTGAAGAATCTCTTGATCAGGTAAAAGTCGGTGATCTGTTTTCCGCAGAAGGTCATATCTCGATCTTTATTGGCAAGAAGGATGGTGTCTACTATATAGCTGAATCTGACTTGCCGATAAATGTCCGTGTCAGAGTCACAAATAAGGAAGAACTATTGGATACTGATTTCTATCAGTGGATCGATATGGATGAATTCTATAATCATCAGGATGGTAATCTTACGGATTATTGGGAGTAATGAAAATATTTTCAAATATGAGAGAAATTATTTACAATTGATGTAAAAATTATTGAAAATACCTTGAATTTGTAAGATCCATATATTATTATTTAGAAAAGGCTTGGAAAAGAAGAGTAACCTGTTTGAAGAGCTTAGAGAATCTTTGGGTGGTGGAAAAAGATGTCGAAGAGCAGGTGAACATGGTCTTGGAGCTGTCAGCTCGATATTAGAGCTGAACGTTGTGCATACGTTATAATGCTAGGATATGTTTGTATCTGAAGAAGGTGTAGAAATACACGAATTAAGGTGGTAACACGATTTATAAGTCGTCCTTAGGGGCGACTTTTTTGTTTAAAACCCGGATACAAATAAAAATGTAATAAGAAAGGGGAAGAAAAATGAAAAAGATTATTACATTATTATTAGTTTTACTCACATTATGTGCCTGTGCAGGAAAGAGTGAACCTGCCAAGGAAGAAACTGCTGCTAATCCAGTAAACCCTCATGGTTATGAGATCGTCGCAATCGAAGCCGGTCAGCTTCCTTTGACTTTGCCTGATGTTGATGCTGCTGTCATCAATGGTAACTATGCTCTGGAAGCAAAACTGAACGAGACTAATCCGGCAGTTGAGATCGAATCATTTGATGCTGAAACAAGTGTCAAACGTACTAACTATCTTGCTGTAAAACAGGGCAATGAAGAAACAGACAAGACAAAAGCTTTAGTTGCTGCCTTTACTAGTGACAAAGTTGTTGAATATATCAATTCTACCTACAAGGGCGCTGTTATTCCTTCAATCATTGATGCTGAAGGTAAAGCAGTAAGTGCTACTGAGATTCCTGCTGCTGGTGAAGATAACGTCATCAAGGTTGGTGCTACTTTAGTTCCACATGCTGAGATTCTGAAGAATGTTGTTGCTGCTGTTTTGAAAGAAAAAGGCTGGAAACTTGAAACAGTTGAATTCAATGATTATGTACTTCCAAACACAACACTTGAAGAAGGTGAACTTGATGCCAACTATTTCCAGACTCTTGGTTATCTGAATAACCAGAATGAAGCCGGTGGTTTACACCTGGTAGCTGCTGTAGGTGTTCATATTGAACCAATGGGTGTCTACTCACAGAAGATCACCGCATTAGCTGATCTGGCAGATGGTGCTTCAATCGCTGTACCAAACGATACTGATAACTATGGTCGTGCAATTGATTTACTTAACGCTTTAGGTATACTCAATGGTGCACCAACTGATCCTGATAAGATTTCTGAGATCAATAAATAATATTTACAAATAAATAACTAAGATGGATAGCGCTGCCTTTCTGGCAGCGCTGTATATGTTTGATAGGAGAAACAAATGATTGAGCTGAAAAATGTAAAGAAAAATTTTGATAATCTGGAAGTCCTGAAAGATATCTCGATCACGATCAACGATCATGAGATCTATGGGATCATAGGTCAATCAGGTGCTGGTAAATCCACCCTGTTAAGATGTATCAACGGACTGGTAGATTATCAGTCTGGTGAGATCAGAGTTGATGGTGAACTGGTTAACCTGAAAGATAAAAACAAGCTGCGTCAGATGCAGAAGAATATGGGAATGATCTTCCAGAACTTCAATCTGCTCAATCGTCTTGATGTCTATGAGAATGTCGCCCTGCCTATGAAATTCTGGGGTATACCCACCAATACTCCCCAAGCCAGAAAGAAGATCGAAGGTCTGATTGAACTGGTTGGTCTTTCTGATAAGATCCATGTCAAGCCAAGAGATCTTTCCGGTGGTCAGAAGCAACGTGTGGCTATCGCTCGTGCTCTGGTTCTGGATCCAAAGATCCTTTTATGTGATGAAGCAACTTCAGCACTTGATCCGGCAATTACCAGGGAAATACTTGATCTGTTACAAAAGATCAATAAATCCATGGGAATCACAATTATTGTGGTAACTCATCAGATGGAAGTTGTTAAACAGATCTGTGAAAGAGTATCTTTCTTGAAAGATGGAAAGGTTCTATCAGAAGGAAGACCGGAGGAACTCTTTGTTAAACCGATAAAGGAAGTTAAGCAGTTCTTACAGGAAGAAAGTGGTCATTTACCTGATGACGGTGTAAACATTCAGCTCTTCTTTACTGATGAAAGTTCCGATGAGCCTGTCATCACGATGATGGCCAGAAAGCTCAATATCGATTTTTCAATCTGTTGGGGTAAACTGGAAGATTTCCGTTCCAATGTCTTTGGCTCACTGGTAATCAATATCAAAGTTGAAGATCAGAAGAAGGTAACGGATTATCTGGATGAAAGAAAAGTATTGTGGGAGGTCTTATAGTATGTGGGATGTAATAAGTAATGCAGCTGTTCAGACTTTATATATGGTGTTTTGGTCAACACTGTTATCTGTAATCATCGGTTTTATTCCGGCAGTAATTTTAACTCTTACGGCACCAGATGGCTTAAGACCTAACAAGGTAGTTTATGAAACATTATCGCTTCTGGTAAATATCTTCAGATCATTTCCATTTATCATCTTACTGATAATCATCATTCCGTTTACCAGAATGATTGTTGGTAAATCGATTGGAACAACTGCCGCTATTGTACCGTTAACTGTTTCAGCGATTCCTTATATCGCCAGAGTATTTGAAACGAGTTTACGTGAAACTGATCCGGGAGTGATTGAAGCAGCACGTTCGTTTGGTGCTTCAGACTGGCAGATTATGTTCAGAGTATATTTCAAGGAAAGTATTCCAAGAATGCTCAATGGTGTAGTTCTTCTTATAATATCTTTAGTTGGTTATTCTGCAATGGCCGGTACCGTCGGTGGTGGCGGACTAGGTGACATCGCGATCCGTTATGGTTATCAGCAATACAATACCCAATACCTGGTAATCTGTTCGCTGATCCTGATCGTCTTTGTCCAACTCGTACAGATGTTAGGAAACTATCTCTATAAGAAGATCTCATAATGAAGAAAACAGTTCGGATCGCATCTAAACGAAACAGTGAGATCGTTGCGAATATCTATGAAGGTAACGGCAACAGAAACGGTTTACTGATCATGGCTCACAGTTTCAAGTCAGAACGAAGTGAAGATGGCAGATTTTCCTTTCTGGCAAATGATCTTACTGCTCACAATATCACAACGATTACCATGGATTTTCCAGGTAATGGTGAATCTAGCGAAACAATGAAAGAGTATTGTCTTGATAACTGTCTTGATGATATGGAAACCTGTTATCAGTATATAAAAGACAATTATGATATTGATGAAAGCCGACTGGGTTTACTTGGCTATAGTATGGGTGGCAGATTGATATCACTGTTTCTGAAAAAACATCCTGAGTTTTCTACACTGATCTTCTGGGCAGCATGCAACAGGAATTACAGCAAGAATGATGTCTTTCTGGAACAGCCATTTCACAAACTCAAGGAAGAAGCTGATCAGAAGGGCTATTGTATCTTTCATGATATCTTTTCCGATTGTGATGATGTGATGTCTAAACAGTTTGTCGATAATATGCTGGAATATGATGCTTTAAAACCACTTCATGATTTCAAAGGAAATGCCTTGATTATCCAGGGAGAAAAAGATATCACAATTGAAGTTGAGAATGGTCGCTGGATCTTTGATGCCTTAAGATCATGTGAAAATAAAGAACTTTATTTTATGCACGAAGCAGATCATGGCTTTGGTCTGTGGGATGGCAGAAAAGCAGATAATGAAAGACTTTTAAGCCTAAGTTCTGTATATCTGAAAAAGTTTATGTGATGAAATCGTTTACATCACGCAAGCTTATTGAATATGATTTTTTTAGATGTTAAGATAAAAACGTCCATAAAGAGAGATGGAGAGACAAGCTCTACGAAATCTCAGCAACCTGCATTTAAGAAAGGTGCTAAAGCTTGAACGATGGGACGATAGCTGATTACCCATCATTGATGGGTTTTATTATTTATGGAATTATTTAAGGGGGAAGAAAAAAATGAAAAATGATTCTGTTCAGAAAGTTGTTGCTACTGGTATTGGTGCTGCGCTGTTCTTCGTGCTAGCTCGTTTTGTAGCTATCCCAAGTGGAATTCCTAACACCAACATTGCTTTCCAGTATGCTATCCAGGCTGTATTCGCTGTACTTTACGGTCCAGTTGTTGGCTGCCTGTCTGGTTTTATTGGCCACGTTCTTACTGATATGTCTTGGGGCGGTGTCTGGTGGACATGGGCATTCGCTACTGCTGTATATGGACTGATCGTTGGTTTGTTCGCTAAGAAGATCAACATCAAAGATGGTAACTTCTCTAAAAACGAAATCATCACTTTCGTTGTAGCTAACCTGATCGCTAACGCTGTTGCCTGGATCCTTGTTGCTCCAATTGGTGATATCGTTATCTACAAGGAAGACGCTTCACTTGTCTTCACTCAAGGCTTTGTCGCTGCAGCTGGTGACTTCATCTTCGCAGTAGTAATCGGAGGTCTGCTCTTATACGGATACACTAAGACGATTGCTAAATCCGGTTCTCTGGATAAGGAATAATCAGATAAATTTTCAATAACGGAAAAGGCTTGTAAAAGAGCCTTTTCTTTTTTGTCGCATATTAACTCATATTGTAAAATATTATTATGAAACCAATTATTTCATTTAAGGATTTCTCATTTCAATACAATGCTCAAAAAAATCCTACGCTAAAACATATCAATCTTGATATCTATCCTGGCGAAAAGATTTTGATATGTGGTGCCAGTGGTAGTGGTAAGTCAACGCTTGGTAACTGTATAAATGGACTTATTCCTTTTTCCTACAATGGCAAGATCGAGGGTTCTTTAAAGGTTGATGATATCGAAACCAAGGATTCATCTATTTTTGAACTGTCAACTAAAGTTGGAACAGTCTTACAGGATCCTGATGGACAGTTTGTTGGTCTGACGGTTGCGGAAGATATTGCTTTTGCTTTGGAAAACGATTGCGTTGAGCAGGAAAAGATGTTTGCAGAGACTCTTTCGGCCGCCAGAAAAGTCAGCATTGAAAATCGTATGAATAATGCTCCATATGATCTTTCCGGTGGTCAGAAACAGCGTGTCTCTATGGCTGGTGTTCTTGTCGATAAAGTAAGGATCTTGCTTTTTGATGAGCCTCTTGCGAATCTTGATCCGGCAACTGGTAAATCAGCAATTGAACTGATCGATCAGATCAAAAAGGAAACAGATACAACCGTAATTATTATTGAACATCGTATTGAAGATGTCTTGTGGCAGAAAGTCGATCGTATCATTCTGATGGATGATGGAATGATTGTTTCAGATTGTGATCCTGCCGCATTGCTTAGAAGTGATTTGCTGAAAAAATATGGAATAAGAGAACCTTTATATCTGACACAGCTGAAGTATGCTGATGTCGATATCAACAATATTGAAGGAATTGACTGTATAAACGATCTTAAGCTTGATGATAAAGCTAAGAAACAGATCGTTAAATGGTATACATCACAAGAAAAACCAGAACATATAAACAATAATTCAAATATCCTCGAAGTAGAACATATTGATTTCAGATATGAAAGTTCGGAACAGATCTTATATGATGTTTCTTTTGCAATAAAAAAAGGTGAGATGTTGGCAATAGCCGGAAAGAATGGTGCTGGCAAATCGACATTATGTAAAGTCATCTGTGGTTTTGAAAAACAGTTTAATGGAAATATCTTCTTCAATGGTGAAGATATCAGTAATACCTCAATTCGTAAGAGATCAAGCCATATCGGTTATGTCATGCAGAACCCTAATCAGATGATCTCGCAGGCGATGATTTTTGATGAGGTTTCAATGGGTATCAGAAATATCGGCCTGAGTGAAGAAGAGATAAAGGAAAGAGTATATTCCACCTTGAAGGTCTGTGGTTTATATGAGTTCCGTAACTGGCCGATCAGTGCCTTAAGTTTTGGACAGAAGAAAAGAGTCACCATTGCCTCGATCCTGGTAATGGGACCAGAGATCATTATTCTCGATGAGCCAACTGCTGGCCAGGATTTCTATCACTATACAGAAATAATGGAATTTCTTTGTGAACTGAACAGAAAAGGTATTACGATCATCATGATCACTCATGATATGCATCTGATGCTGGAATATACCACCAGGTCACTGGTATTCTATGATGGCAGATTACAGGCTGATAAATCAGGCAGTGCTGTATTGTGCGATGAAGATCTGGTTAATAAGGCTTCACTAAAAGAGACGAGTCTGTTTAAGATCGCTACCGATGTCGGTATCAAAGATCCGGTATCGTTTGTTGACTGTTTTATCGATTATGACAAGAAGGAGCGTAGCCATGGCAAACAAAGTTCTTAACTACATTCCTAAAGACAGCTTCATGCACAGACTATCAGGTACGACTAAACTGATTGTTTTCCTGACATTCTCATTTCTGTGTGGACTATCCTTTGATACCAGAGTATTACTGTTCCTGCTGGTATTATCTATTTCCTGTTTCTTTCTGAGTCATATAAGACTTAGTGAAGTAAAGCTTATGAGTATGTTCCTGGTCGTATTCATTGTCATGAACTTTATCCTGTTATTTATCTTTAATCCTAACTATGGTCCTGAACTCTATGGTTCAAGAACAGTGCTGTTTCATATTGCAGGAAGATATGATGTGACACTTGAACAGCTGTTCTATCAGTTCAATGTCTCGTTAAAGTATGTCATAGGATTCCCGGTTGCGATCCTTTTCATCGCTACGACTAACCCAAGTGAGTTTGCTTCATCTTTATCACAGATCGGAGTACCTTATCGCATAAGTTATTCAGTATCTCTGGCTCTTCGTTATATTCCTGATATTCAGACGGACTATCACGAGATAGCTCAATCCCAGGAAGCCAGAGGCGTTGCCTTGGGTAAAGATGTCAAGATAAGTGAAAGAATCAAGAATTCAGTGAAGATCCTGATGCCACTGGTACTGACCAGTCTTAACAGGATCGATGAGATAGCCAACTCTATGCAGCTCAGAAGCTTTGGTAAAAACAAGAAAAGAACATGGTATATGCAGAAAAAGATGACTGCTTCTGATTGCCTGGTCATAGCATTCTGTGTCGTACTGTTTGTTGTCGGAATGATCATAACCAATCAGGGAGGCAACAACCTGTATAATCCATTCATCTAGGGAGATGTGATTTATGAAGAAAATGTTAGTATTTCAGACAGACTTTACCTACAAGGAAGGTGCTGTTGCGGCTATGTATGGTGTTGTAAAAAGTGTTGATGAAGATATTGAGATCATTACAGCAACTCATGAGATCCCGCAATATGATACCTGGTCAGCATCATATCGTCTTTATCAGTATATTGATTTCTGGCCTAAAGGAACTATCTTTGTATCAGTTGTCGACCCGGGTGTTGGAACTTCCCGTCGTGCTTGCGTAGCTAAGACCAGAAACGGCTACTTTATCGTTACTCCGGATAATGGTTCTTTAACGCATGTAGATAGATATTTTGGAATTGAAGAAGTCAGAGAAATTGATGAAACCATCAACCGCTTGCATCGTGAAGATAATGGGGCTGTATCAATCTTTCATGGCAGAGACCTGTTTGGCTATTGTGCTGCCAGACTTGCTTCTGGAATAATAAGTTATGAAGAAGTTGGCCCGGTCTATGATCTGTCAGAGATCAAAAGACACGAGATCAAAGAAGCTAAGGTGACTGCCGAGGGAATTGAAGGCATGTTTGAAATAAATGATCCTAATTTCGGAAATCTCTGGACGAATATAACACTGAAACAGTTCCTGTCTTCCGGATTTAAGATGGGAGATATGATTCATACGATCATCTATCACAATGATGAGATCGTCTTTGATCAAAAGATTCCATATTATGATTCATTTGGAAAAGCTGCAGATCATTCCGTAATGATCTATAATAACGAAATAAATAAAATGGGTCTGGCAGAGGTTGTTGGCAATCTGTGCCAGGACTATGACCTGTCATATGGACAGGATTATAGATTGGAGTTCAAACATGAATAAAATAATAGTATTTCAAACAGATTTCGGTCTCGATGATGGTGCGATCAGCGCAATGGAAGGTGTATCCTATCAGGTCAGCTATGATCTGAATATCCGTCACCTTACTCACAACATTCCTCAGTACAATATTTTTGATGCCTCATACAGACTTTATCAGGCAATTGATTACTGGCCTGAAGAAACAACTTTTGTATCGGTTGTTGATCCGGGTGTTGGTTCTGCTCGTAAATCGATCGTCGCCAAAACCAAGACCAATATGTATGTCGTAACACCTGATAATGGTACATTAACTCACATTGAAAAACACATCGGTATTGAAGAAGTCAGAGAGATTGAAGAGAAAAGAAACCGCCTGAAAGATTCAGAACTATCCTATACATTTCATGGTCGTGATGTCTATGCCTACACTGCCGCAAGACTTGCTTCTGAAACAATAACTTTTGAAGAAGTAGGACCAAAGATCAATGTTGAAGATATCGTCAAATTGGAATTGTATGGCTGTCAGAAGATTGAGAACGGTATTTCAGGATATATCGATATTCTGGATGTCAGGTTTGGATCATTATGGACATCCATTCCATATAAAGATTTTGTCGACTGCGGATTCAAGATCGGTGATGATATTCTGGTGGAAATATATCATAATGACAGAAGAGTCTATTCCAACAGGATCAACTATGGCAAATCTTTTGCGGATGTTGAGATCAATGAACCTATCATTTATATGAATTCTGTCTATGATATGGCATTGGCAATCAACCAGGGTGATTTCTCAAAAGCATACGGTATCGGTGTAGGAAAACAGTGGAAGATCACAATGACAAAATAAGCAGGTCAGTATAAACTGACCTTTTTATATGGAAAAAAATAATAAAATGAAACTATAGAAGTTTCCTAACGAAACAATTTTTTGATCACAGATCGAAAGGAGGATCTGAATGTACAGAAAACTATTAGCATTACTTATTATCCTGGTAGCATTGGCTTCCTGTGCAGGAAACAGCAATACTTCCGATACCACAATAGTCGATGATGCTGAAACGGCAGTCAGCAAAAAAGCTGATAAATTTGTTGTGGAGAAAACGCCAGCAGCAAAGCTTAAAGAAACCCTTAAAGAATACACTTACAGCAATATCTTTTCGGCTAAGATACCGGAAGGATGGAGTGTTTCAACTGGTGGTACTGACTGGTATCTGTGGGTAAGAATCTATGATCCGCAAAATCCTTCCTTACAGGTATTCAAGATCCTGAGTACAACCGGCATCCTTAAAAGTGATAGAGCCAAATCATTCTATCAGCAGGCATTAAGTATTTCTGGTGACAATTATCTTTATGGTTCACCATCAGAAATGGTTGTAAATGAAACAGGTACGATGGTTGAATTTTTTGAAGATTTCATGGACTATATTGCCTGGATTGCCAAATTTGATCCAACTTTCAGTGGATTTGAATATCCAAATATTTCTGCTTTCCAGGAGATCGAATCATGGGATATGAATGATTTCTATTCTTCAATTTCAATCGATGATAAACTGATCCATGGAGAATATATTGAACCACTTTCTCAGCAAAGATCAGAAGGCATCTTCTCTGGTGCATTCACCAGAGGATTATCAATGACTGATCCTGGCTATGATGTTGGCTTCTATATCGTCTATGATGTCAATGGAATGACTGCCCCATATGGTCTGTTGAATGAATATCAGGATCTGTTAAGTACGATCCATAAATCGATAAACTTTACTGAGGCATTTATCTCTACTGCCATGAGAAATCAGCAGATCAATTTCAAGGGTGCCCAGCAGGTTGGCGAGATCATGGCTCAGACAAGTCAGATGATCGTTGATGGCTACAATCAGCGTCAGCAGACCTATGATCGCGTTTCACAGGAATACTCTGATGCGACGATGGGTTATGACAGATATTATGACAAGCAGACAGGCGAACTGTATAAGGTTGAACATGGCGTCATGGACAACTATACCGGTGATCGTTATGAACTGGCAGGACCAGATTCTCAATACTACAATCTGCCTGTTGCCGGATATATCTATAAGTAGCAGCTTATTGACTAAATAATATAAATATCATATTATTTAGTTCCTGGGGTCGAATTTGGTTTCGACTGGTCTAGTCTGATTTAAACTGCAGTGGAGTGATGACCTAATCATCAAAACAAAATAAACGCTAACACTGAATTAGCATTCGCTTAATTTAACAGCCGACGTAGGCTTTAAGCACTTCTGTCTGTAATGTTCATAGCAGATAGTCGTAAATATGAACTAGGTGAAGTAAGTTTAGTTCTTCTCTTACCATCCGAAAACCGATAAGACAAATTCAATATCTGGTAGTTTTAGCCAAGGGTATTGTCTTAATTAAAGTAAAACTAAACTGTAGACGTTTAAATGTGGGATTATTCTAGGACGAGGGTTCGAGTCCCTCCGGCTCCACCAAATTATCTTATTTAGGGTATAATTATTACAAAAATAATAAAATATACCCTCTAAATTGACATATTTTATTACCTCAGTTATGATTTAACTGAGGTATTTTATTATGAATCATATGAAACT
>ODAI014252485.1_pt1 | contig 10849 bp, 2 predicted proteins | sample 1539321 | NCBI WGS metagenome assembly ODAI01 (sample SAMN02144231, study PRJEB22623) | gut metagenome | biome: sheep rumen | host: Ovis aries | place: New Zealand | reverse complement strand
GATGCAATCGGAATTGGTAAATATATAAATGATAAACATAAGAAACAAGTTGAAGTATTCAACTGGGAATAGGAGGATTATTTAATGGTTAATGTAACAATGGACCAAATTATTGCTTTTAGAAACAATGGAGATTTTTTTGCAGGAGCCAGTCTTCCGTTGAAGGGTGCTTATAAGATAAATAAGATTAAAAAAGCAGTAGAAAAAGAAGGTGAGTTTTATCAAGAAAAATTCCAAGAAATCGTAGACCAATATGCCCAGAAAGATGAAAATGGTGAGGTAGTACTTAGCGAAGACAAAAGTCAAATTATGATTAAAGAGGGTATGGTAGAAGAGTGTAATAAGGCTCTTACAGACCTTCAAGAATTAGAAGTCGAGATTGATAATTGTGGACTGAAACTTGACGACCTTGGGGAAAATCTTGAGTGTACTCCAGAGGAACTTGAAGCTCTTATGCCATTTATGGAATAGGACAAATAAAAAGAGGACTTAATAGTCCTCTTTTTTGTTGTCTATCTAAAGTTTCTAACTTGTGTAACATTTCTATATCCGGCGCCTTTTGTAATTTCTTTCTTAACTTTGTCAACCACTCTATCTACATCATAATCTTTTTCAATTTTATCTACATGAATATTAATATCATACATTACATCGCCACCATATGAATTAGATACCGTACTAGCTGACTTCATTGCACTGCTTAATACGTCGCGTAATGCAAGGAAGTTTCTTGTATCGGTTGCATTAAGTACAAGCTCTGGTTTTGATGGTGTACCATCAAGCCATGCTGGACCAGTATAATCTGCAAGACCACCAGTTTTATAACCCTTCTTTTTAAAAGCTTTTTTAGTTGCTGGTCCAACAACACCATCGGCCCTAACTCCTGAACTATTAGATTGAAATCTTTTAACTGCATATAACGTATTAGGTCCAAAATCGCCATCTACTGCAAGTGCGCTACCGTTGGAACCTCTATATCTTAATGCATTTAAAGCTTGTTGTAATAACTTAACATCATTACCTTTGTGGCCGTATTTTAAATCACGTGAAACCTCACTAATTCTAGAAGGTCCTTTAGGAGTATTTGTTGAGGTTGTTGAAGTTGTTTTTGGGGTTGGTTCAGGAGCAGGAGGTGGAGTCGTTTCTTTTGGTGTTTTGTATACTGTTTCAACTATATCTTTATCTGCTCCTGCTTGTAAAGCTTGCTGTTTAGTTATCTTACCCTTTTTCCATTTTTCAACTAATTTTTTATCTATAAAACCATCTGTTGTTTTTGTTGAATCCGGTGCTGAGTCTGGCTCTAAACCTGATACTAATTTATTTACTTTTGCATTATCTATTTTTTTAGGTCCACTTTGTACATTTAAATCAGTTACTTTTGATAAAGCAGTTTTTTGATCGCTGAAAACTTTAAATATTTCACCAAAAGCGTTAACTACTTCATCATGAAAGTTTTTGTCATCAGTTTGTTGTGTTGATATAGTATCACCAATACTGTCTATTGAATTAACAATAGTAGTTGCCCCTAAGGCTTTTGCCAATTTGTTTTCTTCTGTTTCTGATTCTGATTCTATAGCTGCTTGTACAAGTTCTGCGAAACTTGACTCAAAAGTGTTTTCTGATTGAGTTTGACCTAATAAACCTTTTGAATCATAATCTTGAGCTTCCATCCAAAGTTCTTTAATTTCTTTTCTGTAATTGGCTGGATTTCGTAACCACAATGCTAGTTGTTCTTTATTACTTTCTTCTTGTAAGGTTGCTTGATATTCAGCCAGTTCAATTTGACGAGTTCGTTGTGCGGCAGCTTCATCTCCTTGTTGTTGTAGTCTTTCAAGCAACTGGTCTTCTAAAGTTCGTCCATATGATTGTTGACTATCAGCAATTTCTTTTTGAAGTTGAGCTATTTCAACCTGATGTCCTCCAGAGGTATCGGCTCGTAACGCGGCAAGTCGTTGTTGCTTTTGTGATATATCTTTTTCGGTTTTTGCATTATCCTCTTGTTGACGACGCTCATTTAATCTACGTTTAACCTCATCAAATAAATCCTTTAATGCATTAGATATAGATTCGCTTGATTCTTTTGCATTATCAATTTCTTCTTTGGCCTGCTCTTCAAGCTGATGTAATAATGTATCTTCAAAATCTACAAGATAATTTTGATATTCTTTAAGCTTATCATAAGTAGATTTAAGTAATTCAGCACCTTCTTTAATACTATTATTATAATCTACATTAGCACTTTCTAATTGATCGAAAAATTCTTTAATTGCTTTGGCCGTTTCTGCACTCATACCTATAGCATCTTGTTCGAATTTTTCCAAATCAATGTCATAAGTTATAGTACCATCAGCGTTTTTAACAGGAGTTCCGCCAATCATATATTGACGAGCAAGTTCTACTATTCTTAATTTCTGTTCTGCTTCAGCGATAGCTGTATCCTTAAGGGCCTGAGTAGCAAATTGATTTTCCCCTGAACCAATTCCCATATTTTTAAAGGCCATTAAACGTGCAATTTCATCTGTTCCGGTAGCAAAAGCATTTATCTCTCGCTCTCGCGCATCTATTAGAGATTGCTGTTTCTTAATCTGCTCAACTAATGACTGATTATTACGAGTATTTGCTTGCGTCATAATAGCAATTGATTGAGCTGTATCACCAAAACCAGCACTTAATCGCGCCAACTCTAAAGCTGTTTGAGAACTAAACCTATCTTGCATAGCAGATTGCATTGATATTTGTTGAGACAAATTATATATTTCAGTTAATTCGTTCTTCCACATATAAAAAGCATCAACCAACTTTTTATTAAGATCGTCTATCTGTTTCTGAGCTTCATATGCAGCATCTTGAGCCTTTAGTAAACCAGAAGCTAATGAGTTTAAAACTCCCTCAACAGCTTTAAAAACAGCCTCTTCTAATTCTTTATTTCCTAACTTCTTAATAGCATTTTCATTAATTTGATATTGACCATCTGCACCTTGATAAACATACCATTGAGCGTCGAAAGTATATTCTTTACTATCTTTATTTTTACCGCCACCAGTACTATAAGATACAGTCATCATATATTTGTTTTTATCAAAAGCATCTAAATCTTTTTGATAGCTAGCTATAAGTTTTTCGTTAAACTTTTTAGTAGCTTCAAGATTTTTCATTTGGTCTTGAATAATTCCAGATACGTCTTTAGCTGTAATTCCAATTTTATTTAAATTCTTTTCAATTTGATCGGTTGTCTTTTTAATTTTTGAAGCTAAGGTTTCAAGAGTTTTATCGTAATCGAAACGAATAACTTCTTCGATGGAGAAGTGGCTTTCATTTGGGTTTGAGTTTGAAGAAGAAGATTTAGAATTACTAGAAGAACTACCAGAACCTTTCGAGTTTTTTTGTTTTGATTTACTAAAACTACCTCCTCCAGAAAAACGAGATGGTAAAGTTCCACTAATAAATGAACCAGCTGTTTGATGCTTTCCTTTTCCTCTACGTAGAATTTCTTTTGATTGATCATGAGGATATATGACAGTATCACTTGGAAATGATGTCATTTCCGGACCATTAGCCCCAAATATAACTGAACGTTGTTCAGAAGGTATATACCCCACTTCATATCCTTCCTCTCCAACTAAAGCAGTTACTTGAGAACCATTAACTCGTTTCTTTTTAGGTATATTCATACCTTCTGCAGCAGCACCAAATGAAAGAGTTTGATGGGCCGGAATACTAAAACCTCTTCCTCGAGCATTTCCTGGAACCTTACTTGTTTTTATAGTTAGTGTTTTAGTCCAGGTACCAGTAAAGTTTGGACTAACATTAAAGCTAACCGATTTACCAGCTTTATTTCTAATACTTTGAATTGTAGAAGAAGCTTTATCTACTGCCTTAATTGGCATATCTGCGCCTTTTGCTGCAGCATTTTTAGCTTGATTAACGGCCCCTTGATCAACTTTCGATTTATAACTAATAGTACCAGTTTGATTAAGATTAGATTTTTGATTTTGTATATCTAATTTAGCACTAACCTTAGCTTTTACTTCGGCGCTAAGATCCATATCATTTAATTGTGAAGTTAATGCTTGTTGTACCTCTTCCTTATTTGCAACTGTACCATTTACTGTAATTGAAAGTTGTTGTGTAATTTCTTTGACTTGATTTTCATTGAAACCCGCGTCTGCTAATAGTTTCTCTGCTCCCGTCTGATCGCCACCAGCTATTTTAGCTTCAGCCTGTAAAATAATGCTTTTGGTTTTTTCTGTTCCATCTCCAAATTCAGCATTTATTTCATCAATAAAAGCACTAACTTTTTCCTCTCCAGAAAGATCAGCATTTAATAATATGGTTCTCTCGGTAGTAGTAAGACCATCTACTTCATTAATATAGGCAGTTAAATCTTCACCAGATAAACGTCCTTCTAAACTGAAAGGTACTTGTAAAATATCTAATAACTCAGTAGCTTCATCTTTAGTTAATCCTAATTTAGTACATAAATTATCAATTTGTGAAGTATCCAACTGACTTAAATTATTTTGCCTTAATTGTAAAAAATCTGCAGCTAATTGAGCCATTGTAGAATGAGATAAATTACCTTCTTCTTCCAATTGACGTAAAGCAGTAGCAGCTTTTGTAATATCTTCTTGAGATACAATATTTTCAATATCTACAGCTTTTGATTGTAAAAATTCTTGTTCTGATTTTGTACCAATACCCTTAACTAATTCTGAAGCTTCAGTTAATTTAGTTTTCCAACTATCAGCTTCAGTATCTAATGCTAATTGTAAATCATCCCTTGCGCTGATTAACTTATCAATATATGGTTGTAAAGCTTCATTTCCACTGCTTTCTAAATTAGCAATTGTTGCATTATAATCAGCAATTTTAGATTCGACTCCAGCTCTCGCTGCTTCCCTAGAAGAAGCATCTTTAAAGCCTCCATCAGGAGTTAAACTCTTTTTTATTCCATCTACTGTATCTTTTGAAGTTGAAGTGTCTATATCTTTTTTTGCTTGATCGGTTAAAATACCCATCTTAGCAAGCAAAGCTGTTGCAGCAGTAGCAATTACACCAGTATTATTAGCAATTCCAGCTACCGTAGGATTTTCTGAAGCAAATTCTTGTTCTTGATAAGCTTGCTCTATGGCATCTGCCGTTGCATCTCCGTCTGCTAATTTTAATCCGTCAGTTGTTAAAATACGCTTTTGATCTTCTAAATCAAAGCCCATTTTAGTTAAAGCCGCGACTGTATTGTTTAAAGTTTTATCAGCACCATCTAAGCCAACATCCTTTAAAACCTTATCAATACCTAAACCATCTTTAGATTTTGTAGTTAAACTATCAACAGTTAAAAATTGTACATTTTGTTCTTTTGTTAAATCGCTCTTAGTTTTAGTATAATCATCACCGCGAATACCCTGGGCATAAGCTTCAGTTCTAAAAGCAGCTTCTGACATATATAGGTTACTCTTGCCATTTTTCCCATAAGTTTGACCAACCATCGCTTGTTCGCTTTGCTCTAATGCTTGACGAATTTGTTTATTATTCCCTACATTAAAAGCAGCAAATTGACGACTTTTATCAATCATACCGGCAAGAACATCCTCAGATATTCCTAATAAGTCAGCATATTGTTTTAAATTATCTACATTATCAAAATCAAAATGAAATGCGCCATCAACTACTTCACCTAAACCACTTAAGTCTTTACCTTCATTGACAGCCTGGACAAGCATATCATTAAAGTTATATACTCCTTCAATACCATCATCAAACAATCCATTAACTGTTTTCAAATGAGAAACTATTTGGTCCCAACTATGATTATCAACAAAATTTTGACCTAATAATTGTTCTGCTCCAATCCACCCAGTTAATGAACCATCTCCAGCTACATTTTTATCATCTAAAACTGTTTCAGCTATTGAACGGAACCCCTCGGCTGCAGTGTAATAATCTCCACCTTCTGTAGCTTTATCAAATCTTTCTTTGGCTCCGCGCGCTTCAGCAAATTTACCAGATAATACATTCAAAGCTTCTGATAAAGACATTGCTCCTTCTGTAGCATAGTTCCGTAAAGCATTGGCTTGCTGCATACATTGTTCAGCAAAAATTTGACCTGCTTCGGTGGCAGTATCAGTACTGTTTGCTAAATCTTCTAGTTTTTGAGCCGAGTCTTCAATATTTTCTTTGTAATCTTCGACCGCACCTTCTTCACCTATATGATCTAAATAATCTTCTTGAATTTCATCAGCTTCTTTTAAAATTCTAGTATAATCTGAAGTAGGGCCTGCTAAATTTTTCCATTCATCAGAATATTCTTTTAATTGTTGTTTATATTCTTCTGGTTTCCAATTATTAGTAAGTCCTTCAAGCATTAATCCTTCAAGACCACTATTAAAGCCACCAACAAATTCTTCTCCCAAATTTAAACCAGCGGCATCTAAATGTTCTTGTCCCATCCATTGTCGTAAAGCTTCTGTTATTGGGGCTCCTTCTGATAATACATCTTCTATGGCATTATTAGTATTAGCAAAAGCTTCTCTTAACCCATCTTCTGCTTCTGTTTTAATTTGAGGATTAACTTCTCTTATTTTATTTAAAATATCACTATAATGATCGGAAATTAAACTTAATTGACGATTTGTTAATTGATCTATAGATTCGGCACTACCAATACCCAATTCATTTAAAATTTGTGAAAAATCAGACCATTCTAACCCAGCTTGTTTTATGGCTTTAGAAATACCTGTTTTTTCAGTGCTAAAAGCATCTACAACACTATATTGAGAGGCTGTATCTTTAATAGTAGTATGATGTTGTTTATAAGTATCAGAAGTATTATAAGCTTTAATTAATTTTTCTACAGAATCATTAGAAATATAATCATTTAATGATAAATCTCTCTCTTCTTTAAGTTTACTAATTACTTCATCAAGCGCCTCTCCTTTTCGAAGTATTGCTTGTCCTTCAGCATTATAGCCCGCTATCAATGAAGGAGATAAATCTTGTAAATCTCGACTTATAGATAAATATTCATCAAACTCTTCATCAGTAAGATTAATATTATGGCCAAATTGATCTACACCTTTGGAAAGTTCATTAAATCTATCTTTATATCCTTCTAATGAATCAATTTTTTTATTGGTTTCGGTAAATCCTTTTTCAAAATTTTCTCTTACTTCTTGGCCTGCTTCTCTAGCTTTCTTCTCTGCTATATTCTTAGCTATTAAAATAGCACCTACCAAAACAGCCCCAACTATACCACCTATAGCTCCTGCACTCATACCGCCAGTTAAAATATCAACAAATAAACCAGCTTTACTACCCATAGTTAATCCAACAGCAGATTTTGCAGCAGTCATAGCCAATTTTACTTGTCCTGCAGCTTTGATTACAAAACCACCAATAGCTGAAACACCCATTCCAAAAGTACTAACAGCCATTCCAACTTGACTTAATAATGAACCGACACCTTGTAATGCAGGAGATAATTGTCCAAGTTGTGCCCCGAACATTTGTAAAGACATACCAGCGGCACTAAATTTAGAGCCTAATGCTCCAACACTATTAGCCAATTGTTGAAAATTGGTTGAAGAAACAGAAGTACTATCTAAACCGCCCATTAAACTTTGACGATTAATTTTAAAAGCATCAATAAATTTTTGCCTTAAGTCTTCATCACTTAAATAATCTTTCCTTGTATCTGGCGTGGCTAATTTCATTCCTAAATCAGCCCAAGTTTTATCAACAGCTTGTTGAGTTAATTCTTTTGAAAATGAATTAGAAAAATTTTGTGCTACATCAGTGCCAAAATATTGGCCCCATTTTTCTGGTTGACCCATTAATTTCATACCATCTTTAATAGAAATTTCTTTTTTGCTCATTCCCTTAAAGATAGCATTCATTAATTGTTGACCAGTTTTTTGAGCATCTGCTGGCATTTTTTTACTTCCAAACCAACCTAAAGCGGCTTGTTTCATAGCATCAGCAGTACCAGGAGCATTTTTATATGCAGTATAAGCATGCTCATCAGATAAACCACCAAATAAGGCTCCAATGGTACCCATATCCATACCATTAATTTTACGTAAGGCTTGATTAGTAGCTTTATATTGGTCTATCGTAGAAGTAGTTTTAATTTGTCCTTCTTTATTGCCTTTTGTAACAGCAATTAATTCATTTAACTTTGCAACAATAGGAGTAGTAATCTTCCCCGCTACTCCTGTGATTGGAGTACCTTCTGGTGTAGTTTTCCCAGCATCCCAGAAACCTTTACCAAAACTAGAAGTGGGATCAACTAAACCACCTAATCCACCAATTAATTTATTAATAATATTACCGCCAGCTTTTAATGCAGTAAAAGCTGTAGCCATAGATAAAAAAGATTTAACTAGCCCTAATTCACCATTAAAACTTAATTTATCAATAATTTTATTAACTAAATTTAAAATTCCAGTACCAGCATCAACAAGTCGTTTGGTCCACTTATCATTCATAATACCCATTAAAAATTCATTCCAGGCATTACGTAATTTATTTAATTTGGCTTCTAAAGACTCCATAGTCTTTCCAAACTGTTCATTACTTGCACCAGCACTATTATTGGCAAAGTCCATTAATTGCATAGTACGTTCATAATTGCTCATCATAGCAATAAAACGTGACTGTTGTCTTGAGCCGGCCGCGGTAGTAGCAATATAACGTTGTTGTGTTTGAGTTAAACTATCCCAACGTTTTGAAATATCAAGAAATACTTTATCTAAATCTCTAAATTGTCCATTAGCATCTTTTAATGATACTCCAATAGATTGTAAAGCAGTATCAACTTTATTATAGCTAACTTCTTCTCCATCAACTTCTGTAATTTCTAATGGATTCTTTTTTAACTCAGTAAAACGTGCAACAATAGTTTTCATTGCCGTACCTAAATTTTCAGCCGGCTCTCTTGTAGTTTCTATTGCTTGAGCTAAAAATGCTGCAGTACCTTCAAAACTCATACCAGCAGAATGAGCAATTGAAGCTGTACGTTGCATTGCTGTACCAAGTTCTTCTGTATTAGATGCGGTTTTAGCTGCCAAGTTAGAATAAACATCATTAACTCTTTGAGCAGATATTTCATTAATTTCCATATTGAAACCACGAAGTGCAGCAGTCATTTTATCTGTAGCATCGGTAGCTTCTAATCCACCAATACGAGCCATTTTCATAGTTTCATTGGCAATACCCATTGCCGCTTCTGTTCTTAAACCCTGTTGATAGTATAAAGTAGTAGCTTCATACATATCTTTAACAGTTGCTCCTAAAGTATTAGCATTAGCAGTATATTCTGGAAGCTTCTGCCACATATCACCAACACTGTAATCAGTAACTACAGCAGTCTCTGTCATTGCGGCATCAAGTTCTTTAACTACATCTACCGCTTCACGCACTCCTCTTTTAAGAAGATTAATCATATTCCTTAAACCAAAGAAATATTGAGTAGATTGCTGCAATTGTTTAAACTCTTCTGCCATACGTACAGAACCTTTTCCAGCTTCTATGGCTTCATCACCAATTGCTTTAAATTGCTGTCTAACTGAATCTAATCCACCCGCTGCAGATTCTATTCCTTTAATACCATTAGTAACAGATTGAGTTTCTACATCTTTTATAGCTTTTTCTAAATTTTTTGTCTCTTCTGTAGCTTTATTTAATCCTTTAACAGCATTTTTATTAAGAGACATATTATTTAAAAAAGTTATTAATGCTTTATCTACTGATTTTATATCTTTTTCAGCTTCTTTTAACCCCAAGGAACGAGCTATATCTCTTCTACCAGCTTCAGATAAGCTTAAAATTTTATTTTTTAAAGAGTCTATAACATTATTAAAACCTGCATAGTCTTTAACATTAAATGCTTTTTTTAATTCATCCCCAATTCCAGATAAAGCAGGAAAACGTAATTTACCAGTTTTAAAAGTAACATTTAATGCATTTTGTAAAGATTGCATACTATGTTTAACGTCTTCTTTAGGGTGATCTGTTTTAAAAATTTCATTACTATATTTTTCAATATTAGCTTTAGATTCAGCAAGTTGTTTTTTTAAATTGTCTAAAGCTTGAGTATCAACTTTTAAACGAACCTCTTTACTATTTACTTGACCAATTTCTGTTTCAATCTCACCAAAAATATCATCAATTTTTTGTCTTAAAATTTCAAAATTCTTTAAATCTTTTTGGGTAGAAAAACCCTTATTTAATTGTTTTTGATAATCTTTAATTAATGGAGTCAATTTAGTAAAACTTTTTTCTAAATTTTCTGACACTCCTTTTGGTAAAGACAATCCTTCTAATTGTTTTTGTAAAGTTCTAAAACTACCAGAAACTTCGCTTACATCTGCATGCGCTCGAAGTAAAACATCAACAACTTCTGCTGCCATTTTATCCTCCTAATTTCTTCCAATAAAAAATGACGTTAATTAAAAATTAACGCCATTCGGAATCTCTATCTATATCATCTTCCAAGTAATATATCTCTAAGGCTCTTAAGTTTTTTTCTCTTCCAACTGGTAAGGCTGTTCCACTAAACTTTCCTACAATTGGCTGAGCATTTTGTCCTAAAGTGAGATTAAAGTCTGACGTAATTTTTAATTTCGGAATATAGATAATTGCCGTATGAGTTTCACCTGTTATATCATCTTTAATTCTCGTACGTCCTTCTAAAGTTACATACCCTTCAAAAATATCTTCGCCAATAAAACTCACATCCGCGCCATTATCATATCCATATTCATAATCTACAATAACATCTTTGTAAACCAAAGGAGTCTGTAGTATACCTTGTGTTTTATCAACCCAAGTTATACCCGTCAGTTTCTCACCT
>ODAI012986830.1_pt1 | contig 10849 bp, 9 predicted proteins | sample 1539321 | NCBI WGS metagenome assembly ODAI01 (sample SAMN02144231, study PRJEB22623) | gut metagenome | biome: sheep rumen | host: Ovis aries | place: New Zealand | reverse complement strand
TGGGTACCGCCGCACCTGTGATGATCCTGTCGATGTGGCTATATACCAGCTTGATCTCGCCGGGCACGAAAAGATTCTGGATCAGAAACTCTTCTCTCAGACGTTCTGTGGTATAATGCTTTACATCTCTTGGTGATACTGCTGTTCTAAGTTCCACCTTACGCCTCTCTTTCCTTGGCATTTTTGCCAATGTTCATAAAAGTACTATCAGTATAACATAAAATCCTGTACAATTCCACCACAAAACAGAAATTTATGGAAAAAAACTTTTACAATCACTCCTTTTCTTTTTGTCATTTTTATGGTAAACTATAACAGAATGCAATGCATTTATAAATACACGCAAAGGAGTTTAACGATGAGATTAATTACACGATCTGACTTTGACGGTCTGGCATGCGGCGCTCTTTTGAAGGAAGCGGGCATTATCGACCATTGGAAATTTGCGCATCCCAAAGATCTGCAGGATGGATTGATTGAAGTAAACGAGAATGACTGCCTCGCCAACGTACCCTATGTAGAGGGCTGTGGATTGTGGTTTGACCATCATTCCAGCGAGCATGAGAGATTGCAGCTTGCCGGCAAATATAAGGGCGAAAGCCGTATCACTCCCTCCTGTGCGCGTATTATTTATGAATATTACGGCGGCAGGGAGCGTTTTCCTCAGTTTGACGACATGATGGAAGCGGTAGACAAAGTGGATTCCGGCAACCTCACCATCGATGAGATCCAGAATCCCAAGGGCTGGATCCTGATCGGCTACCTGATGGATCCCAGAACCGGTCTGGGCAGATGGCGCAATTTCACCATCTCCAACTATCAGCTCATGGAGAAGCTGATCGATGCCTGCCGTACCATGTCTACCGAAGAGATCCTGGCACTGCCCGATGTGCAGGAGCGCATTCAGGTTTACAATGAGCAGACGGAAAAGTTTGTGGAGATGGTAAAGAAATACACGAAAGTGGACGGAAAGCTGATCATCTCCGATCTGCGCGGTGTGGATCCGATCTACTCCGGCAACCGCTTCATGATCTACAGCATGTATCCGGAACAGAATGTATCCGCCTGGATCGTAAACGGCCGCGGCGGTCAGGGCTGCTCCGCAGCGGTAGGCTACAGCATTTTGAACAAGACCGCCACCATGGACGTCGGCAGTCTGATGCTGAAATACAACGGCGGCGGACACAAAAAGGTGGGAACCTGCCAGTTCTCCAATGAGAATATGGACACGGATCTGCCCAAGATGCTGGCTGAATTAAGCGCACTGGCAAACGCGTAAGGAAAATAAGAATGAAGTACATAAGAAAACGGGAGAGCCCTTTCTGCTCTCCCGCTTTTTTTATTTTGTGATATCAGTTCCGAAATATTTCTCGGAAATCTTGCTCAGCGCTCCATCTGTTTTCAACTCTTTCAGCGCCTGATTAACCGCCTCGCGCAGGCTGGCGGAATCCTCTCCCTTCCGGAACGGGATGCACACGTGGTTGGCTTCGTCCGTGAGTGCCGCGATCTTCAGGTTTGCATCCGGGTGCACGCCCATGTAGTCGTAGAAGGTAACCTCCGCATTCAAAGTGGCATCGATCCGCTTCTGCAGGAGCAGTTCAATGGTCTGGTTCAGATCGTCCACACCTGTGGTCGTAGCGCCATAGCTCTCTGCCAGCTCCGCATAGGTGCTGGAGATTGTATTTGCAGTGGTCTTGCCCTTCAGATCCTCAAAAGATTTGATCTCATTGTTGTCCTTGTTCACGATGATGGCGGTTCTGATGTAACCATACGGATCCGAGAAATCATACTTCTGTGCTCTCTCCTCGGTGTAATCCACGCCGTTTACCATGATATCGTATCGCCCGGCTTCCAGACCGGCCAGCAGGCCGTCCCATTCCCCTTCCACAAACTCCACTTCCACGCCAAGCTTTTCACCGATCTGCTGCGCCACTTCCACATCAAATCCCACCAGCTTGTCATTCTCGTCATGGTAGGTCCAGGGCGCCCAGGTACCCTCCATCGCCACGGTCATCTTTCCGGCCGCCTTGATCCTGGCCAGCTGATCTTCCGCCGCGCCCGCTCCGGCATTGCTGCTCCCTGCCGCGCCCGAAGCGCCGTTCCCTGCTCCGCCGCAGCCGGCAAGCGTCAATACGGACACCACCGCCGCTGCTGCCAATTTTTTCCATGCTGATCTTTTCATACTCTCTCTCCTTTTTGTTTTGCCTGATAAATCCTGCCTGTTGCTTTCTTTCTGTCTTAATTCCCATGCTCCTGCAATGTCCGCAGAAATTCTCTCGTTCGTTCCTCCTTGGGGGAAGCGAAAAAGGCCCCGCTGTCTCCCGCCTCCAACACGGCTCCGTTCTCCATGAAAACAACCTGATTGGAAACCTGTCTCGCAAAAGAGATCTCATGCGTCACCACAAGCATGGTCATCCCCTCCCGTGCCAACTGCCGCATCACATTCAGCACTTCCCCGATCAGTTCCGGGTCCAGCGCCGATGTGGGCTCGTCAAAAAAAATGATCTCCGGCTCCGTGGCAAGCGCCCGCGCAATGGCCACTCGCTGCTGCTGTCCACCGGACAACTGCTCCGGATAATAGTCGTACCGATCCGAAAGTCCCACCTTGTCCAGGGCCTCTCTTCCGATGCGCTCCGCCTCTGCCTTTGGCATTTTGCGCGCTGTGATCAGGCCTTCCGTCACATTTCCCAATGCCGTCCGGTTGGCAAACAGATTAAAATTCTGAAAGACAAATGCGGTCTTCCTCCGGATCTTTGCAATATCCTGCTTCTTCATACTGCCCAGGGAGAACGTTTCCCCGTCAAAGCAGTATGTCCCGGCATCCGCAGTCTCCAGAAAATTCAGACAGCGCAGCAAGGTTGTTTTTCCCGATCCGCTGGGTCCCAGAATAGCAACCACATCGCCCTTCCCCACATCCAGATTGATTCCTTTCAACACCGCAAGGCCGCCAAAGGACTTCCGCAGGCCTCTGATCTCCAACATACTCATCTTGCGCCTCCATCGGTCTCCAACCGTTTTCCCCCTGCGTTCGACCGTTTCCCGCCGTAGGTCTTCAGCCGCTTCTCCCCCATGCTCTGCAGCCTTGTGAGGATCGTGCAGAAGATCAGGTAGATCAGTCCCACTTCCAGATACAACAATAACGGCTCATAGGTACGCGCCACGATCCGCTGGGTAGACATAAACATCTCCGCCACCGTGATATTTGCTGCCAGAGAAGTCTCCTTCAGCAATCCGATCAAAGAATTGGAAAGCGGAGGAAACGCCGTGCGCATGGCCTGTGGCAGCACGATCCGCCACATGATCTGCAGCCAGGACATTCCCACACAATAACCTGCTTCGATCTGTCCCCTGGGCACGGATTCCAAAGCTGCCCGGACCGTCTCTGAGGCATAGGCCCCCTCATTCAGCGAAAACACGATGACCGCTGCGGGAAACGGCTCCAATAAAATTCCCAGACTCGGCAGGCCGTAAAACACCACAAACAGCTGTACCAGCACCGGTGTTCCCCGGATCACCCACACATAGAAACGGGCCAGCTGCTTCAGTCCTTTCACATCTGCAAACTGGACCAGCGCCACCGCCACCGCGATGATCAACGCGAACAGAAACGAGAGCGCCGTAAGCGGGATTGTGAGTTTCAATCCCGGAAGTAATATCTTCCAAAACGAATCTATAAATATTTTTACCCAACGTTCATTCAAAAATATTCCACATCCTTTTCACAGTTAATCTATACTATAACACTATGATTTCATTTGTGCAACCCAATTCTGCGCTCCAACAGACAAACCGCCTCCGTCGCATCCGTAAAAGGAAACAGATCCACTCCCACAGCCCGTTTCACCTGCCAACCGGCCTTTCCCAGCTGTTTCAGATCCCGTACCAGCGTCTCCGGATTGCAGGAAACATATACGATCTTTCCGGGTTTTATCGCTGCCACTGCCTGCAGAAACGCCTCACTGCTGCCGGAGCGGGGCGGGTCCATAAACAGCACATCCAGCTGCGCACCTCGCTCTGCCATCTGCACCAGAAAACACCCTGCATCGTTCTGATAAAAAGTGATGTTTTCCACCTTGTTCTGTTTGGCGTTCCGCTTCGCATCCCGGACGGCATCCTTGTTTAATTCCACGCCGATCACCTGACCGGCCTGGTCGGCCGCAATGATCCCAATGGTACCGGTACCGCAATAGGCATCCAATACCGTTTCCTTTCCGGAAAGTGCCGCGTATTCCAGTGCTTTCCGATACAGCTTCTCCGTCTGCGCCGGATTCACCTGATAGAAGGACTTGGGCGAAATGCGGAATACCTTTCCGCAGAGCACATCCTCAATATATCCCTTGCCATAGATCACCTGCTCCTTCTCGCCCAACACCATGCTGGTTCCCCGATCGTTTACGTTGATGACCACCGTCGTGATCTCCGGATGCTTTGCCAAAAGCGCCTTTACAAAATTGTTCTTGGACGGAAGGATCGGCGACGTGAGCACCAGCACCACCATGATCTGACCGGTGGCATATCCCTTGCGGATCAGCACATGTCTGAGAAGCCCATACCCTGTGTCCTCATTGTAGGGTCTTATCTTGAAAGAAGGCAGGAGTTCTCTGATTGTCACGATAATCGCATCCGCCTGCTCCTCCTCGATATAACAGCTGTCCACCGGCACGATGCGATGACTTTTTTCCTCATAGATCCCCGAGATGACATTGTGCCGCCCATCCTCCCCGAACACGGCATGCACCTTGTGTCTGTAATGTGCAGGCTGCTCCATCCCCAGAATAGGTTCCGGCCTGCAGAAGGGTTCCATCAGTTTAGAAAACCGTTTGCTCTTTTCCGCCAGCTGTTCCGCATAACTCTTTCGGATCCACCTGCAGCCGCCGCATTTGTCCGACACCCTGCAGACAGTGTTCTGGTTTTGCTGCCCATTCTGTTTTTGCTTTCCCCTTTTTTCCTGCGTCATGATCCACTCCCGATCCCGTCTCCGTGCCTATCTTTCACTCAATACTGTACTGTTTCAACTGTTTCCGCCGTTCTCTGTAATCCGGCATATATTTTTCAACCTCCTGCCAGAACGCCGGCGAATGATCCATATGCCGCCTGTGTGCCAGTTCATGCACCACCACATAATCCACCAGTTCCTTCGGCACAAAGAGCAGCCTGCAGTTAAAATTCAGATTGCCGTCGCTGCTGCAGCTCCCCCATCTGGTCTTCTGGTTGCGCATGGTGATCCGCCCGTAGGCAATGCCCATAATATCGGCGTAATACGCTACCCGCTGTGTGATCAGCTGCCGGATCTGCCGCTTGCCCGCCGCCGTCACCACTTCCGGCAGACAGGTGGCGGGATCTTCCTTGTGCACCTGCCACTGATTCCGCTTCTGCAGGATCCAGCCCGTATGTTTTTCGATAAAGAGCCGTATCGTGTCGTCCGAAACCCGGTTCGGCACCCGGACCGTGACAGTACCGTCACTTTTCACTTGCAGTCCCAACGTTTTTCGTCTGGAAGAAACGATCTGCAGGACAACGGGCTCCTCTTCCTCGTAAATTGTGTATTCCGTCATACTTACACAGACCTCCCTGTTTTATGCCGCCATGCGGTCCCGCCGCAGGGTGATATACCAGCGCACCAGCGCCGTGCCGATGATGATCACATATCCGATGATGCTGAACGGCTCCGGCGTCTCGTGCAAAAACAACATTCCCAACAACGCCGCAAAGATCACCTGGGTATAATCAAACACGGAGATTTCTTTGGCCGGAGCAAACTTGTACGCCGACGTAATGCCAAACTGTCCCACCGAGGCCGACACCCCCGCCAGAATCAGACAAAGCCACTGTCTGACCGTCATGGGATGAAAATCCAAAATCAGAAACGGCGCCGTCACAAGGCAGGAAAACACGGAGAAACACAGCACAATGATCGGCGTCCGCTCCCCTTTTCCGCCGAGCCTGCGCACAAAGACATAGGCCGTACCCGCGCCGAATCCGCCGTATAGCCCAATGAGTGCCGGCACCACCGACAGATCTCCACCCGGCCGGATAATGAACAGCGCTCCAATAAAAGCGACCACCGTTGCCGCCACATCCACCACGGACGGAATTTCTTTTAAAATAGGAATAGAAATCAGAATTGCAAAAAAGGGCGAAAGCTTATTCAGCATATTTGCGTCCGCAATTCCCAGTCTGTCTATCGCATAAAAATTACAGATCAGTCCGCTGGTGCCAAAGATACAGCGCCACGTGATGTCCCCCCAGCTTCCCTTCTGAACATGAAATTTTTCCTGACTCCGCAGCAGCAGAACCACCGTTACAATCGCCGCAAACGCGTTCCGGAAAAAGGCCTTCTGCATGGTGGGAACATCTCCGGAAATGCGCACAAAAAACGTCATGAGGGAAAAACCGAACGCCGCTGCCAGAATACACAGGATACCTTTGATATGGGAATTTTTCTGCCCGGATCCTACGGGAAACTTCTCTCTACTCATCTTTAACCTTTCAATGAAAAAAGTACCAAAATCGGGAAATCCCAATTTTAGTACTTTTGATCGTCGGAGTGGCGGGATTCGAACTCGCGACCTCCACCTCCCTAAGATGGCGCTCTAACCAAGCTGAGCCACACCCCGAAACACAAGTAAGATTATAACCTGTGTGTTTTAAAAAAGCAAGCACTTTTTTCACAAAATACGGATTTTGTGAAATATGCCTTAAATTCGACATTTTCTCAATTATTTTCTTTCGTTTCCAACAATTTCACCAGGTATTCCCAGACCCTCTTTGTGGAGGCAATGCTCAATCTTTCCTCTGTGGTATGGATATTCTTCATATCCGGTCCAATGGAAACGCAATCCAGATCTTTGATCTTGCTGCCCAGCAGCCCGCATTCCAAGCCTGCATGGATTGCCTCCACCTGCGGCTCGCTTCCGTACATCTCCCGATATACCCGGATCATCTTGTCCCGAAGCGGCGAGTCCGCGCGATACTTCCAGCCGGGATACTCCCCCGAAACCTGAATGTCGCCGCCCGCCAACATCGTCACAGCTTCCAGTTTTCCGATCAATGCTGCCTTGGCGCCCTCCAGGCTACTGCGCACGGAGAATTCCGCCGAGAGCCGCTCCTTCTCCAGACGCAGGATTCCCAAATTCAGGGAGGTTTCCACCAGCCCCGGGATATCGGCACTCATGGCCTGTACGCCATTGGGAAATCCGGTCAGCATCGCCGCCGCACGCTTTGTGTCAGCCGCCGTCCAGGCGATAGTCCAGGCCGCATCAGCCCCGGCTTTGGTCTGCCCGCCTTTGGTCTGCTCGGCTTCCGTCTGAAACCAGGCAGCCGTCAGTGAAAAGCCGGGATCCCTGCGCTCCAGCTCTGCCTGGATCTCCTGCCGGTACGCCGCCACAATTTGTTCCACCGCATCGCAATCCTCTGCTCTCACGGCCAACAAAGCCTCCGTCTTGCGTGGGATCGCATTGTCCGCCAGACCTCCCTCCGCTTTCACCAGCCTCACCGGGACCTCCTCACAGAGTTTCCACAGAAGTCTGCCGAACAACAGATTGGAATTGCCTCTTTCCTTATGGATCTCCTCTCCGGAATGTCCGCCCAGCAAACCGTCAATCACAACCTGGCAGTACCTGTCCGTTTCCTTTACGGCTTCGCAGCTTCCCGTCAGCCCGCAGTTCACTCTGGCGCCGCCGGCACAGCTTGTGAGGAAGATCCCCTCCTCCTCGGAATCCAGATTCAACAGCCGATTTCCTTTCAACACAGACAGATCGATCTCCCTGGCCCCATCCATGCCCACTTCTTCATCCACCGTAAACACAATCTCCAGTGCCGGATGCTTTAACTCCGGGGAATCCAGAATCGCCAGCCCATAAGCCACCGCAATGCCGTCATCGCCGCCCAGGCTCGTCCCTTCCGCATAGATATCATCCCCGCTAACGCCCACCTGGAGCCCCGCTGTCCTCAGGTCTTTGCCGCAGTCCGGCGTTTTCACCGCCACCATATCCATATGCCCCTGTAGGATCAAAGTCGGCTCATCTTCATAGCCCGGCGTTGCATCCTGAAAAATGATCACATTCTTCCATTCATCCTGAATCACGCGCAGATTCCGCTTTACGGCAAACTCTTTCAAAAAATCGCTGATCTGTCCCACATTGCCGGATCCATGCGGGATCCGGGTGATCTCCTCAAAATAATAAAAAACCTTTTGTGGTTCTATCTTTTCCAAAACACGCATATCAGGTGCCTCCCCACTGTCTGCAATGACAAACGGGGAAGCTTTCCGCTTCCCCGCTTGCATCCGGATTTTCATACCCTGCGCTCCCCGAGTAGGGCTCGAACCTACAACAACTCGGTTAACAGCCGAGTGCTCTACCATTGAGCTATCGAGGATCATTTCAATCACAAGCTTAGTATAGTGATTCCCTTTTCAAAAGTCAAGAGCCTCCAACACAAATATATGCAATTTGAGAAATTTTATGTAAAATTCAGAAATTAGTACTGGAAAAATTTTTGAAGCTGTGGTATAGTAATGACCATGCAGATATAGTTCATTGGTAGAACATCAGCTTCCCAAGCTGAGGAGGCGGGTTCGATTCCCGTTATCTGCTTTTTTTATTTCCGTAAACACGAATCAGAATCTGTGACACAAAAAAGGAAAGGTAATTTGCCTTTCCTTTTTCACGTCATTATGCCACTTTTATCCCCCTTGGGATCATACTTTGAAATAGCTGATCGTGTCCGCCAGCTCCTGCGCCAGTTCCTGCAGCTTGGACGCGGAATCGCTGATCAGCGAGAAGGTAGCGTTCAGCTCCTCCATGGAAGCATTGGTCTCCTGTGAGGACGCCGCGTTTTCCTCCGAAATTGCAGACAGATCGGAGATCACCGCGGTCAGATTGTTCTTTGCTCCCGTCAGGGAAGATATCCTTCCGGAAATATTGCCTGAGGTTTCCCGCACACTGCTCACATTCACAGACATGTTTTCCATATCTGTCTTTGTGGAATCCAGCTGCGCTTCCTGCACCTTGAAGCTCTCGTTCAACTGACTCAATACCGTCACGGATGCCTTGGAATCCAACAGCAGCTTATCCACAATCGCACGGATCTTCTCCGCACTGGTATTGGACTGATCTGCCAGCTGACGGATCTCATCCGCCACCACGGCGAATCCGCGTCCCGCCTCGCCTGCACGGGCCGCTTCGATGGAAGCATTCAGGGAAAGCAGATTGGTCTCACTGGCTATATCTGCGATCGCCTGGGTAAATTCAGAGATCACTTTTACGGAATCATTGGTGGAGGAGATCGTATCCCCGATATCCTTCACGGAACGGGTTACCTCTTCACTGTGTTTCATCAGTACATTCAGAGCATCCATCGCCTGATCGCAGGACGCCTGCATCTCAGCCGCATACTGATCCATCTGGTGCACATCCGCGGCAATGCTTTCAATATTATTTCCGATGTCATCTGTGTCGCCCGCAGCATTCTCCACGCTCTCAGCCTGCGCTGCAGCCCCCTTGGAGATCTCCGTCACCGCATTGGTCACCTGCCCCGAGGAAGATGCCGCCTGGGATGCGGATCCGGACAGATTGGTGCCGGCACCGGTGAGATCCTCCGACATTCTCTTGGCTTTTTCGATCACTTCCCTAAACTTCTCAGCCACCTGCTTCGCACTGCGCAGCATCTGACCGACTTCATCCTTTCCGATCTGTTCAACCATAGGGAACTCCACATCCAGTCTGCCCTCTGCCAGTCGATCCATCTTGTCTGTGATCTCAATGATGCTCTGAGTGATATGCTTGGATATGATCACAGCCAGCACCGCCAGCAAAATGATCAGCAACCCGAACACAATCGCGGAATTCCGAATGGTTGCGGCATTCTCTTTCTCCAAAGCCTCGTGCTCCTGTGTCGCCCAGGTTTCCGTGATCAGCTGCATATCATTCAGGACCGCTCTGGTGGAACTGAACCGGTCATTGTAATCTACCCAGGAGCCGGTGTTCTCCTTCAGGTCAAACGCTGCCTCCCACGCGCTATAGCCCTTCTCAAATTTCTCGTAGGCCTCCGCAAAGGTCAGTCCGTCATCCGCCTGGATCACCGTATAAAGCTCGTCATTCGTCTGTGCGATCTCCACCGCCGCACGCACGTTGTCCACAACCTGCACCCGGTTTTCATCAAAGCTGTTCCATTTCTGGATCAGATAAGGCGGCAGCAGCTGCGTCGGCAGATCCGTATATCCGTTTTTCAGGTCATAGTACTGCGTGGCTGCGATCATGGACTGATAAAAATCTCTGTCCGCATTCACCAATGCACTGTTCACCTGATACAGGGTATCATAATACAGGCTCGTCACGTGTTCTTCGGTGCGGTCGATCTGTACCGCCGTAAAGATCACCGCCGCAATGATACAAGCCATAAGCGGCAGTGTCAGAATGAATAACTTTGTCCTCACCTTGATATTCTGTAAAAATTTCATATGTTTATCCCCCCATCTATCTGCGATCCTTTTTTTGGTAAATATGTCTATAAACGCATTCTTTTTTCCAAAATATCTATCTCTATTATACATATAAACCACTATGGTCTGTCAAGAATTTTCGGCAATTCCTTTACTATCTCTGAAAAAAATGTTAGAATACATCTGTTGAGATTTTACGAACGAATAAAAAAGGGGAAAAGTATAACATGAAACAACTGATGTTAGGCAACAAAGCATTTGCCCGCGGACTCTACGAAGCGGGCTGTATGGTGGTTTCCAGCTATCCCGGCACACCCAGCACAGAGGTGACCGAGGAAGCCGCCAGGTATGATGAGATTTACTGTGAATGGGCGCCCAATGAAAAGGTTGCCCTGGAGGTTGCTT
>ODAI012892730.1_pt1 | contig 10849 bp, 9 predicted proteins | sample 1539321 | NCBI WGS metagenome assembly ODAI01 (sample SAMN02144231, study PRJEB22623) | gut metagenome | biome: sheep rumen | host: Ovis aries | place: New Zealand | reverse complement strand
GGGCAACCTGCCACTGGCAGCTTGCCTGATTCCGGTTCGACAGCTTTCTTGAAATCCGCCAGGATTCCTGCGAAATCTTTGAACAATCTGGACGAAGAATACCCTCGCAATTCGCTCTTGTCCCATTATGCGGTGAAGCCTTCATTCCGTTTAGAACCTTCCGCTTACACGGCTTCCGGCTGCTCAAACACCTTTTCAAAGGCGTCGCTGTCCATGGTTTCATGCTCCAGCAGGTACTGGGCCACCGCTTCCAGTTCGGCCCGGTGACTCTTCAGCAGCTCCATGCAGTGGGCATAGGCTTTGTCCATCAGCACCTTGATCTCAGCGTCGATGTCCGCCGCAACCTGCTCAGAGTAGGGCTTGGCCGCCGCCATGGAACGGCCGATGAACACCTCGCCCTTGTGATCGTCGTAGACCACCGAGCCCAGCCGCTCGCTCATACCGTACCGGGCCACCATGCTCCGGGCGGTGGAGGTGGCGCGCTCCAGGTCGTTGGAGGCGCCGGTAGAAATATCGCCCAGCACCAGCGCTTCGGCGGCGCGTCCGCCCAGCAGCGCCACAATGTCCTCGTACAGTTCGGTGCGGCTGCGGAAGGAGCGATCCTCCCCGGGCAGAGAAATGGTCATGCCCCCCGCCTGCCCTCTGGGTACGATGGTGACCTGATGAACCGGGTCATGGGTGGGCAGCAGCTTCATGGCAACCGCGTGTCCGGCCTCATGATAGGCGGTCAGACGGCGGGCTTTGGGGGTGACAACCTGGCTTTTCTTTTCCAGTCCGGCCACAACGCGGATGATAGCATTCTCGAGGTCCTTCATGGTGATGACCGGCCGGTTGTTCCGGGCGGCGGTCAGCGCACCTTCGTTCATCAGGTTTTCCAGATCCGCACCGGTAAAGCCTCCGGTGGCCTTGGCCAGCTTGGCCAGCTCCACGTCCTCTGCCAGAGGTTTCCGGCGGGAGTAGATTTTCAGGATCTCCTCCCTGCCGCCGATGTCCGGATATCCCACATAAATCTGGTGGTCGAAGCGGCCCGGACGCAGCAGCGCCGGATCCAGAATATCCACCCGGTTTGTCGCCGCCATGACGATGACGCCGGAATTGCCCTCAAAACCGTCCATTTCAACAAGAAGCTGGTTCAGGGTCTGCTCCCGCTCGTCGTGGCCTCCGCCCAGGCCGGTGCCGCGCTGGCGGCCCACTGCGTCGATTTCGTCGATAAACACGATGGCAGGGGTTTCCTTTTTGGCCTCTTCAAACAGGTCTCGGACTCTGCTGGCGCCGACGCCCACGTACATCTCCACAAAGTCAGAGCCGGAAATGGACAGGAAGGGGACGCCTGCCTCGCCGGCAACGGCTTTGGCCAGCAGCGTCTTGCCAGTGCCCGGAGGGCCAACCAGCAGGATGCCCTTGGGGATATGAGCGCCCAGCGCGGTGTATTTGGCGGGGGCTTTCAGGAAATCCACGATTTCCATCAGCTCTTCCTTTTCCTCCTTGGCACCCGCCACATCCTGGAAGGTGACCTTGCTCTTCATCTGGTCAGCGGAGATGGTGCGGGCCTTGCCGAAGTTGCTCAGCCCGCCCCCTGCATTCTGCTGACGCACCAGGAAGAGGTAGAGAAGCAGCATCATGGGGATGGTGGTCATCAGGGGAACGCCCCACACCTGCCACCAGGGCGTTCCAGACCCCTTGTCATAGCTGTAATCGGTGAGGATGCCGTCTTTCTGCTGCTGCTGAACCAGCTCATTCATGTCGTTATAAAAGATCTCGGCGCTGGTGATGCCGCAGGTGGCGGCTTTTTTGCCATTGTATTCCTCTTTCAACACCATGGTGACGGTGTTGTCCTTCACGGTAAAAGAGGTTACCTGCTGGTTCTGGAACAGCTGGGTCATTTCACTGTAGGTGACCTCGTTACCGGTTATGCCGGTCTGGAACACCCGCAGCAGACTGAACAGGATCAGAATTCCTGCGATGTACAGCCATAGATCTCTGCGTGATCGTTGCTTCAACTGATTAACACTTCCTTTGCTTTCATCCGTTGCAGTCGGAGGTTCCTCGTGGCGAACTCTGCCGGGGGCATTGCCCCTCTGGCTGTGCAGCGGTGCCTCAGAGGAATGGTACGAGAAATGGTTTCATAGAGGCGATTCCAATGGACCGCCCCTATGGAGAATCACCGTTCGTTGAGCAGACGTGGGCGTTCTGTCAGCCGCCGTAGACAGAAGGCTTCAGAATGCCCACATAGGGCAGGTTGCGGTACTTCTGGTCGTAGTCCAGACCATAGCCAACCACGAAGGCGTCCGGAATGGTGAAGCCGGCGTAATCCGCAACAATGGGTCTTACCCGGCGGGCGGGCTTGTCCATCAGGGTGCAGATGCGAATGGAAGAGGCCTTCCGGAGCTTTAAAATCTCCATCAGGTAGCTCAGGGTGTTGCCGGAGTCCAGAATATCCTCCACGATGATGACGTGGTAGCCCTCCAGGTTCAGGGAGATGTCCTTCTTGATCTCCACCTGACCGCTGGACTTGGTGCCGGAACCGTAGGAGGAAACAGACATAAAGTCGATTTTCACCGGCAGGTCGATGGCACGGCTCAGGTCGGCCATAAAGATGTAAGAGCCCCGCAGCACGCTGACCAGCAGGATGTTCTCCTTGCCTTCATAGTCCTTGGTGATCTGAGCGCCCAGTTCCTCAACGCGCTGTCTCAGCTGTTCCTCGGTGTACAGAACAGATTCAATGTCCTTTGCCAGTCCCATAATAAATTCCCCTTTTCTCTGTTTAATGGTGAAAAATTGTATAACAAAACTGTATCCGGCAGTTTACTCACTGCTGGGAAACACCTTTATTATCCATTGGCTGTTCCGGGGCACACACCGCTGTGCTGGTGATCTTCCAGCAGGGGTCCCCCGGCTTTGGCAGAAACCGCACATCCGCGCCGAAGCCATCCAGTGCGGCTACCCCGCCTTCTGCTTCCAGCACAATGGTCTGTCGGCGCAGGTGCCGCGGAATTTTGCTGTCGATGAGCAGCTTTTTTACCGTCTTGTTGGGACGGTTCGGCAAGGTGATCTCGTCCCCGGTTTTCCGGCCCCGCAGCAGCAGGCACGCTACCGGTTTCAGGTAGTACTCCTCCGGCCGGTTGAATTTGCCCTCCGGACAGACCGCCCTCTCGCAGCGCAGCACCCGGCCGGCATAGCAGAGCGTCTCCCCGGGAGACAGCGTCACAGGCACTTCTGCCGCCGGAGCAGATTCCACAGACAGCACCAGCCGCTCATATTCCCGCCGGGCGATGAGTTCACCGGGGAGGGAACAGACTGCGCCGGGACGGGTTCCCCGGCATAGGCACAGGACGCTGTCCCGCTGGGCGCTGGAGAGCACTGTGTCCGGCACCAGCTGTGCGGCCAGCTGCTGAATCACCCGGCTGGAGAGGGCCTCAGGCAGCTCCGCCAGGGTGCCGGCGGAAAAGGAAATCTGCTGCCCCTTTCGGACGGCGCCTTCCGTGATCTGCCGTGCCTGCTGCTCCAGATATGCGCTGTCGGAGCGCAGTCCCTTTGCGGTTCGGTTCAGTGTGGTGAGCAGATTGGGATTCTGCGCCTTCAGCAGCGGCAGAACCTTGTGCCGGATGTAATTGCGGCGGTAAGTGGTGTCGAAATTGGTGGAGTCCTGCACAAATTCAATGGGGCGCTCCCGGCAGTAGGACTCGATTTCCGCTCGGGTGACCCACAGCAGCGGGCGGATCAGCCGGCCCCGGACCGGAGGGATGCCCCCCAGCCCCTTCAGTCCGCTGCCCCGGATCAGGTGCAGCAGAATGGTTTCGGCGTTGTCGTCCGCGTTGTGGGCGGTGGCAATTTTTGCCGCGCCGATCCGATCTGCGGTTTGCTGCAAAAACGCGTATCGAAGCTCCCGGGCGGTCTCTTCCAGTCCGGCGCCCCGGGCAGCCGCCAAAGACGGGACATCCGCGCTGCCGGTGTGACAGGGAATTCCCCATCGGGCGCACCAGCGCCGGACAAATTCCACATCCTGTCCGCTTTCCGGGCGGATGTTGTGGTCCATGGTGGCGGCCTCCACCTGGAATCCGGAGCACCCGCCCAGCTCGGAGAGCAGGTGCAGCAGGCACATGGAATCTGCTCCGCCGGAAACAGCCGCCAGCACGGTTTCGCCGGGGCAAATCATCTGCTCAGAGCGGATGCTGCGCTGAACTTTGTTGAATAACGGGTTAGAATTCATAAAAGAATGGAAAAAGCCCTTATGGGGGCGGAGCCTCTCTCTGGGTTTCCAGATTGGAGAACGTGGTGAACTGGGGCAGCCACTGGACGAGAACCGTTCCGGTCTCTCCGTGCCGGTTCTTCGCCACGATAATTTCCGCCTGGTTTTGCACCTGGCTGTCCTGGTTGTAGTAGCTGTCCCGGTAAATGAACATGACAATATCTGCGTCCTGCTCAATGGCGCCGGATTCACGCAGGTCTGACAGCAGGGGCCGTTTGTCCTTGCGGCCTTCGCTGGCACGGCTCAGCTGGCTCAGACACAGCACTGGAACGTTCAGCTCCTTGGCCATGATTTTCATGCTTCGGGAGATGTCCGAGACGATCTGCTGCCGGTTTTCATTGGAGGCGTTGTTCCGGCCTCCTGCGGAGGTCATCAGCTGGAGGTAGTCCACGCACACAAGCCCCAGGTTCTTCACGCGGCGGCATTTGGCCAGCATATCCGCCACGGTCAGCGAGGGATTGTCGTCGATGAGGATGCTGGTCTGGTTCAGTGCGGAGCTGGCGACGGCGATGTTGCCCCAGTCCTCCGGGTCCAGCTTGCCGGTGACCAGCTTTTTGTTGTCAATAAAGCACTCGTTGGACAGCAGGCGCATGGCCAGCTGCTCCCGGCTCATTTCCAGGGAGAAAAACACCACGGACTTGCCGGAGTGTTTGCCTGCGTGGAGCAGAATGTTCAGGGCAAGGGAGGTTTTTCCCATGCCGGGACGGGCGGCCAGCAGGATCAGGTCGGAACGGTTCAGGCCTGCGATACTCCGGTCCAGAGCGGTCAGGCCGGTGGACAGTCCCGGGATGGCGGCGTCACTGGCGGCCAGCTCCTCAAGACGGGCGTACACATCCTGCATGACCATGGAAATGTGGGTCAGCCCCCGTCCGGCCCTGCCCTGCCGGATGTCGTAAATGCGCTGCTCCGCTGCGTCCAGGATATCCTCGCCGCTGCCGTCGTTGTTCTGGACCATGGCGGTAATATCCGCCGAAGTCTGTGCAATGCGGCGCAGCAGGGCCTTGTCCTTGACGATGGAGACGTACTCCGCCACATTGGCGGAGGTGGGTGTGACATCTACAATCTGGAGGACGTAGCTCCGGGTGGTGTTTTCCTCATAGGTGCCGTCCTGACGCATCCGGTCCAGCACCGTCACAGCGTCAATGGGCAGAGACAGGGTGAACATGGCATAAATGGCCTCGTAAATGTCCCGGTTCTGCTTGGTGTAAAAATCATCGGGAATCAGCTGCTCAATGACCTCCGGTATGCATTGGGCGTCGATGAGCATACTGCCCAGCACGGACTGCTCCGCTTCCACGGAATGGGGCATCTGCCGATACAGAATTTCTTCCTCTGCCATAAATTCACCCCCTTATCAGTTGTATGATGGAACGATGCCGCCGATGGTGGGGCTCAGGCCTCCGTAACCTCCACCTTCAGGCTGCCGGAGATCTCATAACCCAGTTTGCACTTGACTTCGTAGGTGCCGAAGGCCTTGATGGGGTCGCACACCAGCTTGGCCTTGGGAATGTCATAGCCCAGCTGCTCCTTAATGGCCGTGGAAATCTCCTTGGTGGTGACGGAGCCGAACAGCTTGCCGCCGGCACCGGACTTTGCGGTGACTCTGACAGAGGAATCACGCAGCTTCTTGCTCAGCTCCAGCGCCTCCTGGCGCTCAGCAGCTTCCTTTTCCCGGCGGGCCTTCTCCTGCAGCTTCACCGTGTTGATGTTGTCAGCGGTGGCAGGCACAGCCAGCTTCTTGGGCAGCAGGAAGTTGCGGGCGTAGCCGTCGGAAACCTCTACCAGCTGGCCTTTCTTGCCCTGACCCTTGACGTCCTTCTGTAAAATAACCTTCATGATAGTCGCTCCAATCTGTGCGTAAAATAATAATTGGTGGATCAATTCAGCGCGGATGCGCGAAATGATGTTATTGTGCTGTGGATTCCTTAAAATAGTGGTCGATGGCCCGGTGCAGCCGGTGCAGCGCCTGCTGCAGGGTACAGCCCGTCAGCTGCGCGCCTGCCGACGCTCCGTTGCCGCCGCCGCCCAGCTCCTCCAGAATGACCTGGACATTGATGTCGCCGGAGCTGCGCCCGGAGATATTCTGCCGGCCGTCCTCGGAGTAGATCACGAAGGACGCCTCCACTCCGCAGACGTTCAGCAGCTCATCAGCCGCCTGTGCGGCGACAATGCGGCCAACCGGCTGGCTGGAGGCGGCAACGGCCACCCGCTGATGGTAAAATCGGGCATTTTTGATGACTTCATAGCGCATGACGGTCTGCTCCAGATTGTTCTGGAACAGTTTGCGCACCTCAGTGGTGTCCGCGCCGCAGCGCCGCAGGAACGCAGCGGCCTCGAAGGTTCGTCCGCTGGTCCGCAGGGAGAAGTACTTGGTATCCAGCACAATGCCGGACAGCAGTGCCTCGGCTTCGGTGCGGCTCAGATCTCCCGGGTCGATCAGATACTGGACCAGTTCGGTGACCAGCTCCGACGCGGAAGAGGCAAAGGGCTCGTGGTAGTTTAGCACGGCCTTTTCAATATATTCCGCCGCCCGGCGATGGTGGTCGATCACTGCGATTTTGGGACATTCCTTCAGCAGCGACGGGACAGCCACCTGACTGGGCCGATTGGTGTCCACCACCACCAGCAGGGAATCCGGCTGCAGCAGGGACATGGCCTCTTCCTGGGACACCAGCACACCCTGATACTCCGGCTGACGATCCAGCTCTTTCAGCATGATGGTGCCGGGGACAGGCTTGTCCTCCCTGAGCAGGTAGACCTCCACTCCTTTTTTTCGTGCGATGGCGCATACGCCGGCCGCGGCGCCCACTGCGTCCAGATCGGCATAGCGGTGGCCCATGATAAACACGTTGGGGGAGGAGTCGATCAGGTGCTCCAGAGCGCTGGCCATGACCCGGCTCTTGACCTTGGTCCGCCGTTCCTGCTCCCGGGAACGTCCGCCGAAGAATTCAAAGTTAAACTGGTTTTTGATGACCACCTGGTCCCCGCCGCGGCTCAGCGCCATATCAATGGCCAGTGCGGCGTAGCGGAACATCTCCTCATAGGAGCCGTCCCGGCCAATGCCGATGGAAAGGGAGGCGGAGATTCCGTTGGGGCTGACGAGCTTGTGGACGCTGTCCAGAATCGAGAATTTTTCCCGTTTCTTTTCCTCCAGATGCTGGTCCTCCATGAGGAACAGATACCGGTCCCGGTCAAAACGGCACAGCAGTCCCGAAGAACGCTCCACCCAGTCGTCCAGCAGCTCTTCAATGCCCGCCCGCAGGTTGCTGCGGTCACTGTCCGGCACGTTGCGGACAAGCTCCTCATAGTTGTCAATGAGAATGATACAGACCAGCGGCCGGGTGGCGTAATACAGCTCCCGGGTGTTGGCCAGCGCAGTGATGTCCACCCAGTAGGTGGTGGCAAGTCCGTCAGAGGTCTCGTCGGTTTGGGTCAGGCTGCCGAACACGGTGTAGCGACGGCCGTGGACGTTGTACTCCACCGGACTGACGTTCTGGCCCTTTACCAGCCATTGGGCGTCGAATTCGGGAACAACAGCATTGATTCGCGCGGCGGCAATGTGTTCTTCCCGGGCTGTCACCTGCAAAAACCGGTCGTTGCTCCAGACCACCTCGCCGCTTTCCGGCCGGAACACCACCATGGGCAGCGGGGAATCCAGCATGGTGTTTTTACCCGCCTGATTCAGTTCCCGCAGGGTGGAGGAGAGCTCTGCCTCCACCACCTGCCGATGATGCCGCTGGGCCACCAGCAGAAAAGCCAGATACCCCAGGGAAATCACCAGCTCCACCAGACTCAGCCAGGGGACCCATGGCAGAGGCAGCAGGGCGAAAAGAATCATCAGCACAATGGTCAGCTTCAGATGGGGCTCAAATAATTTATACAGTTTTTCGTTCAAGGAGACACCCCCTGTCAAAAAAACCAGTTTACGGACACATATGCGCATCCGCCGGCTGCGCCGGGACATACTGCGTCAGTATAACATTGAATTTAAAAATCATTATAACAAATCCCCCGGTTCAAAACAAGCCTAGAAAATGCCATTTGGCAAAATAGCGGCTGCAAGGAGGCACAACAGACAGAAAAAGGAAGCAATACCAGGATAGGAGGTGGATTTTGTCATGCGAATGAAATACAGTCGCGGCACGACGGGTAAGCTGTGCCGGGAAACGCTCCGGCACACAACCGCTGCGCTGCCCTCCGGACAACAGAAAAAATCCTCTGCCTTTCGACAGAGGATCTTCTGCTTTCAGATTGTATGGTGAATCACCGGTGATTACCCGCCCATCAGGCACAAAATCAGACCGTAAATCACACTGGTGCCGATGCCGAACACGATCACCGGCCCGGCGATGACAAACATTTTCGCCGCCATTCCGGTGATGAAGCCCTCGCTTTTGAACTCCATCGCCGGACTGACCACAGAGTTGGCAAAGCCTGTCACCGGCACCAGAGTTCCGGCGCCGGCGTACCGGGCCAGCCTGTCATAAAGGTTCAGACCGGTGAAGAGGGCGGAGAGGAAGATCAGCGTCACCGTGACCCACGTCCCCGCATCATCCCGGCTAAGACCGAAGCCCTCATACATCATCTGCAGCGCCTGTCCGATACAGCAGATGCCGCCGCCTACCACGAAGGCCAGAACAAGGTCTTTCAACAGAGGGGAGGGGCTGCTTTTGCTCCTGATGAGCTTGTCAAACTCCTGATTTGTCATGTCCATGCCGCATACGTCCTTTCCCGGTTCACCTGTGTTTGCAAAGCCGGACGGCTGGAAGAGGGGGAAATCCCTTTTCCAATCTCGCCGGTCTGTAACATCAGACTTTGAATTTACAGACAGTATTTCCCGGGAAGGGGAGATTATGCAGAAATTTTACGTTTTGGGTTTGAGCGCGCGCTTTGCTCTGCGCTCTTCTGCCCGCCGGCGCAGCAGCTCCTGCTCCACGATGTCTGCCATACCGTAGGGGATATAGTCCAGATGCTCCAGGTCCTCCGGAAGATAGTGCAGCAGTCCCAGCTCCGGTTCCGGTCCCAGCTGTTCCGGCAGTTCTGCCACGGTTGCCACGCAGCGGTTAATCTTGGCGCCTTGAGCGGAAAAGCGGGCCTCATAGTCGGTCATAATGACATTGGGATCGTCGGCGTGAAGGTCCCGGGTCACATCACTGAGGAGATAGCCCGCCCGGGGAAACTGGGTGAGGGAGAAGTCGAAGAGGGGATTGTTGTCCGTTTTAAAGTGGATTTCTCCGCCCATGGGCAGGATGTCCCGATAAGATTTCAGAAAACGCTCGTTGGTCAGACGGTGCTTGGCGTGGCGCTTGCTGGGCCAGGGATCGCAGAAATTGATATACATCAGATCTACCTCACCGGGGGCGAACATTTCGCTCAGCCGGGCGGCGTCGTCGCAGACAAAGACCACGTTGGTCAGTCCCAGGGCCTGGGCTTTTTCCATGGCCAGAAGGATGCAGTCCGCCACCCGTTCCACTGCCACAAACAGCACATCGGGGTTTGCCGCGGCGGTTTCTACGGTAAAGGTCCCTTTGCCGCAGCCGATCTCCAACCGGAGCTGGGTGCAGTCCGGTTTCCAGCTGCGCCAGCTGCCCCGGCGGGCATAGGGGTCCTTCTCCTGCAGCGCGGCCACCCGCTCCATGCGGGGAATCAGGTTTTTCTTTTTTCGCATTCTCATAGTAATGATCCTCTTTTGGATTTTTGCACAGTAAAAAATATCATACCACACAATCGGGGAATCTACAAGAAATCTCTTGAATTTTTCCGGTGCATCGGTTATAATATGTTGCGTTCCATAACCGGGTGTTGCGCAGTTGGTAGCGCGCTTGCTTTGGGAGCAAGAGGCCGAGCGTTCGAGTCGCTCCACTCGGATTGAGAAAACCGCTGATTCTATAAAGAATTGGCGGTTTTTTGCGCTTATTGGAGCGGATAGTGAGCCATGCCCAAACAGTTCTAGGCAGTGTCGACACGAGTTAAGCAAGGATTTCAGCCCAAAGCGCAATGCAGCGAATCTGTACGGACGCAATAAATGCTTCTGTCGTTTTTGCATAGCGGGTAGCAATACCTCTCCATCTTTTCAGCTTGAGGAAACAATTTTTCCCATATTCCTGCTTTGCGACAGCGAGAAAAGCGACGGTGAACCGTATTCCACGTAATCAGGGGGCAAGTCGCGCCAAGGCGCACCGGTGCGCAAAACCCAGAATACCGCATTGATGAATCTGCGGTTATCCTCGGCAATTCCACCCCATTGTCCCCGCTGTCCGGGCAAATGCGGCTCCAACAGAGCCCAAACTTCATCTGAAATATCGTGTCTATGATAAGAAGCTTCCATCTTGGCATCCTCCGTTGTTTAATGCCTAATTATAACATATTTCTCATGTCCACACAACCTAAATTATAGCAGGTGATGCGTAGATTTTTGTCCAGAAAAAAAGAGCGACAAGCTTCTGGCTCGCCGCCCTTTCAGTAGAATCTTTACATTGATTGATAAAGCAATACCTGATACCAATACTGATCGAAGATTATGAAGATTATTTTGTAATCTTCACCGTCTTCACCTTGCTCCAGCCGGAGAAGTAGTTCTTCTTGCTCACGGTCTTGCAG
>ODAI012128787.1_pt1 | contig 10849 bp, 11 predicted proteins | sample 1539321 | NCBI WGS metagenome assembly ODAI01 (sample SAMN02144231, study PRJEB22623) | gut metagenome | biome: sheep rumen | host: Ovis aries | place: New Zealand | reverse complement strand
TTTGTTCTAAAATTTGATTTTCTTTTACAAGATCCTTTTCATCTTTTTCAACATCTCTTGTTTCTGAAACAACCTTTATTCCATAAGCCTCCAATTTACCTTTTATCTCCAAAAAATTTTGACCAACATAATTTTCAGCTTCAATACCTTTTTCACCAGTTGAAACAATCAATGTAACAATAGTTCCTTCTTTTCTATTTACTCCTTGAGGAGGATCAGTACTTATTACATATCCCTCTTCAATTTCTTTACTTGGTTTTTCTTCTCTTTGTTCACTTACCTCAAAACCTAACTCCTTTAATTTTCTTTCAGCAGCAGCTATACTAAGATTTGAAACATCAGGAACAGTAACCTCTTTTACTTTACTCTTCTTAGGAAAAATAATTATAGCAAAAATCGCACATATTATTATTATCCCTGTAATAATTCCTAAAATAAGTAATACTTTATTTGACTTTTTATTTTCTTCAAGAGACTCCAATTCATCTAACTCAGTTTTTTCTTTTGTTAATTCCTTAATATTCTTTAATTCCTTTGTCTCCTCTAAATCATCAGTTTCTGAATACTGATATACATGTCTTTTCTCATTTAATCTTTCTTCATCTAAACAAGTCTGTATATCATTATACATTTCAACAACATTAGCATACCTATTTTTTGGATTCTTAGCACATGCCTTTAAAATTATATTCTCAACAGATTGAGGTATCAAACTATTTATATTACAAACACTTGGTATTTGATTCTTCATTTGCTTTATTGCAATTTCAACTGCATTTTCACCTTTAAATGGTAATTGACCAGTCAATAACTCAAACATCACTATACCTAAAGAATATATATCACTTTTAACAGTTGCTCCCTTACCATTTGCTTGCTCAGGAGGTAAATAATGAACAGAACCCATTACAGAATTTGTCTGAGTTAATTCATTACTATTTAATGCCATAGCAATCCCAAAATCAGTAATTTTTACAAGTCCATCTTCCTTAATTAAAACATTTTGAGGTTTAATATCCCTATGAATTATATTTGAATCATGAGCGCAAGCTATAGCTGAAGTTAACTGCGTCATTATATCTATAACCTCAGGTAAAGTTAATCCTCCACGTTTTTTAATTAAATTTTTAAGAGTCTTTCCATCTACATATTCCATAACAATGTAATACTTGCCATCATCTTCACCAACATCATACATTTCAACAATATTTGGATGACTTAATGAAGAAGCAGCAATTGCTTCCCTTTGAAACCTTCTAACAAATTTTTCATCATCAGCAAGATCCCCTCTTAATATTTTAACAGCAACATCCCTATCTAATATTAAATCATGAGCAAGATAAACATTTGCCATTCCACCTTCGCCAATAGTTCTAATTATTTGATATCTATCATTTATCTTTTGTCCCCTAATTATCACTTTTTTCACCATCCTTTTTCAAATAAGCAACCGAAATATTATCAGTTCCACCCCTGTTATTTGCCTTTATAATCAATTTATTTACTTTTTCTTCTACAGTTAAACTCTCCATCAAAACATTAGATATCTGATCATTATCCAACATATTAGTAAGTCCATCACTACATAAAAATATGCCATCAACATCAGTCTCAACATCAAAAATATCCATTTCTACATTTGTAGTAGCTCCCAAAGCCTTCATAAGCACATTTTTTCTTGGATGATCCTTTGCTTCTTCCTCAGTTATTTCACCAGACTTAAGTAATAAATTTACCAAGGTATGATCATTTGTTATTTTATGAATTTGACTATCCTTTAATACATAACCAGATGAATCGCCAATATTTCCAAATAATAAATAATCCTTTGTCAAAAGAGCTAAAACAATTGTAGTACCCATTCCAGAACTTTCCGGATTTTCTTCAGTATACTTATATATTTGAACATTTGCCTCACTTACAACATTTTTTATCCACAATATTGCGTCTTCTTTTTTTCCTAATTTACCAAGGTCTCTAAAACTTTTTCCAATATGCGATATTGCGATACTTGAAGCGATTTCTCCACCTCTATGTCCACCCATACCATCAGCTACTGCAAGTAAATACTCATTATTGTGATTCTTTACTATTATTACACTATCCTCATTATGGTCTCTAACCTTTCCAGGATCCGTTAGATATGCATATTCCATTATTTTTCCTCCTCATAATGTGACCTTAGCTGTCCACACGCAGCCTTCACTTTTCTTCCAAATTCCTTTCGAATCGTTACATTAATATTATTCTTTTTTAGAATATCATAAAACTTCATTATTTGTTCCTTAGTACTTTTCTTATATTTTATATGGCTAGTTTCATTATATGGTATCAAATTCACATAACAATTTATACCCCTCAAAAGCTTCGATAATTCATTTGCGCATTCTTCAGTATCATTTATATCTTTAAGCATTATATATTCAAACGTAACACGTCTATTAGTAACCTTTATATACTTTTTAACCGAATCAATTAACACCTGTATTGGATAAGCCTTATTTATAGGCATTAACGAATTTCTAATTCTATCATTTGGAGCATGTAAACTTACCGCCAAATTAACTTGCTTAGAATTATTTGCAAATTCATCTATCTTAGGCACCAAACCAGATGTTGAAACTGTTATATGACGAGCACCAATATAAATACCCTTTGGATCATTTATTATATCTATAAATTTAATTACATTATCATAATTATCAAATGGCTCACCAATCCCCATTAATACTATATGTGATATTCTTATATCAAGATCTTCTTCCACCTCTAAAATTTGTAAAACCATTTCATAAGCTTTTAAATTCCTTACTTTTTTTAATCTTCCACTTTCACAAAAAGCACATGACATATTACATCCTACCTGAGTTGAAACACAAAGAGAATTACCATAATCATGTTTCATTAGAACAGCCTCTATCTTATTGTCATCATCCAATTTAAATAAGTATTTACACACATCTGTATCAACTTGCTTTGTCAAAATTTCTAATTGTTTAATTTCAAAATTTTCTTTAAGACTTTTAATTACATCTTTTTTTATATTTGTCATTTCATCAAAAGTCTTAACTCTTTTTTTATATAACCATTCATAAACTTGTATAGCCTTAAATTCTTTTTCATTGTTTCTCACAAAATAATCTTTTAATTCAGCTAAACTCTTATCATATATATTTTCCATCTTTACACCCTAAATATTATTATAACAAAAACTTAATATTGTATCAATTGTAATATTATTTTTATCAAAAAAAACTATACATTTTTGTATAGTTTACGATAAATTTTCCTTATTTTCAGACATACTTATCTTACAATCACATAAAAAACAATACTCAGAATTAGTGTTTACAGTCGCACCGCAATTAATACATGATATATTACTTCTTGTCCATCTTTTTATATCAATCGTAGGAACATAATATGTACGCACACATGTTTCTTTATATTTTGAAACTGATAAACGTTTTTTAGATATTTTTTTCAATCTTAATTTAAGCAAAAAATTACTTATTCTTTCCTTTAAAGATAACTTTTCCTTTATCTTGTTATCAACCTTAACAACAATTTTTTTATACTTGATTTTACCATCCTTTGTAGTTTCAGAAATAATCTTATTTTTTTTATCTTTCTTTGCGAGTTTTGATATCAAAGATGGAGTCAAAACTTTTTTAGGTTTATCCTTTTTTTCTAATTTATTTTTCTTAATTCTTTCTCTTATATTAACAAACTTTTGTCTAATGCCAACTATAACTAATTTTATTTTAGCTACAATACTTTCCACATTTATATTCTGAATAATTACAGATAATAAAATTAGTATATCACCAATCAATATTATTAATAATCCATATTGAAACTCTGCATAGCAATTATAAGTTTCTCTTATTTGTTGCAATCTATTTTTATTATCAATAACAAACTTAACTATTAATCCAATAGAAAGAACAGATGGAATAGACGTAAAATTTCTTTTTTCTAATTTTAATAATATAAACATTATCAATGCTAAAATTATTGTAAGAGGACCATTCTCCTTCAAAAAACTAATATTTTCTTGAGCAATCTTTATTGATGGTAATAAAGTTCCAATAAAAACTAATATCATACCTAAAATTATTACAAAATTTTTCTTATCTTTTATCATATTAATCCCCCTTTAATTCTTGTGGTTCTTAAATATAAGTGTGGCTTATTATATCACTTTTTTTCATTTTGTCAAATTTTACAGAAGAAAACAAAAATAAAACCTTATTTCATTTGAAATAAGGCTTCATTCTTATATTCTCTTAAACAAATTTTTTTTAGAAATTAATACTATTCCCACAGCAAACATTACAATTGCCATTGGCACTGTATATAAAACGTTCATACCAGTATTCGGAGCCTCAATTGTTCCATTATATTGATATTTTGAATCAGAAGATGTATTATTTCCTGTTTGAGAAGTTTTATTAGTATTTGTATTATCCCCATCTTTTATCCATTTAGCATATAAATCAACAGTATAAACCTTTTGACCATTTTCTTCTACAGGAACAATATTAAATATTACATCATTATATGTTTCATATGTCATTAAATATTTGAAATCAACATCTAAATACCAATTTTCAAATTTATAACCTATTTTTTCTGGTATAGCTAATGTAATTTTTTGATTAATTTCATTAGTCACATTAATAACTATACTAGTTGCTTTAATTTCAGTTCCACCATTTGTATGAAAATTAAATATTATTTTTGCTGTCTCAGCTGTATTATCACTAACCCACTTAGCATATAAATCAACAACATAAACTTTTTGACCATTTTCCTCTATAGGAGTTACATTTGTTACAACATCTCTATATGTTTTATATGTCATTTCAGAATTGAAATCAGCATCTAAATACCAATTTACAAAACTAAATCCAGCCCTTGTAGTTGTAGGCAATGCAATTACAGTATGATCAATATTACTTGTCATGTTAAATGTAACAAATGTTGATTCAATATATGTTCCACCATTTGTGTGATAATTAAATATTATCTTTGAAGATTCTGATCTAGTTACTTGCTCTGGCATTGATGATAATAAATACCAGTTTTTATCTGTACCATTTACTAACTTATACTCTGCTCCATTTGGTGCAATTGCTATTACTTCTACACTTTCTTGAGAAACGCTATTTACATGCCATCCTGCTAATTGATCTTTGTATTTTTCATACACTTTTTCATTTATTTCGCCTTGTCTCATAAACTTATTAAAGTTATCTTGTGTTAAACCTGAATCTGTTGTTATAATGTTATCTATTTCTGCATCATTTATTCCCTCTATCGCTGGTGTATATGATTTTACTATAACCTTTACTTGATCAGCAGATGTTTGCACACCATTTTGTGTAAGATAATAAGCTAATGAATATTGAACATAATATGCCCATTTAGACCATTGAGTTCTTTGACTTTCATAATCTGCTAGACTAACAGACCTATAATATCCTGTACCTAAATATCTAATTAATTCTTGATCTCTTTGATCAAAAAAACCATTTTGGAAATTATTATCTCCACCATCAGTATGCATCAATGGCACCAAAACTCCATTGTTCACATTGTATGCATTAGATAAAGCACTTGCTCCTGTTGTTGATTCAACAGCATAAGCCTCAAGCATAACTGCAGCATTATGTTTAAATTCTGTATTAAGTGGTGCCGCAATATATTCTTTAATTTTATTAAAAGCTTCAATTGCTTTTACTTTTGTTGTAGGTAATACACTAGCGCCAAATAATGTTACTACCGCTAAAGCTATTGTTGTAATTTTTTTAATCTTTTTCATAATCATTTCTCCTTCTTTTATTCCTTTCGAGTTATATAGTATATATACTTTTGTTCGTTTTGTCAAGTTTTTTTTAAAAAAAATTAGCACAAAGTAAAAAAGTGCACAAAGCACTTTTAAAATCTTGTTTTTTCTTTTATATAATCAATCAATTCATTTACACTCAATGTAATTTGCTCCATAGTATCTCTATCTCTAACTGTCACAGTATTATTATTAAGTGTTTCTTCATCTATTGTTACACAATAAGGAGTTCCTATTACATCCTGTCTTCTATACCTCTTACCAATATTCCCTGTTTCATCATATGATGTCATAAACTCCTTTGACAATAAATCATATATTTCATTTGCCTTTTCTTGATGATACTTTTTCATAAGTGGTAAAACAGCAACTTTATATGGGGCTAAATATGGTTTTAATCTTAAAACTTCCCTAGTAGTTCCATCATCCAAAGTTTCTTCATCATATGATTCAAATAATGTAGCCAAAACGGCTCTATCACACCCAACAGTTGACTCAACAATATATGGAATAAATTTTTCATTAGTTTCTGGATCTAAATATTCTTGAGACTTACCACTAAACTTTTGATGTTGCGACAAATCATAATTAGTTCTATTATGAGTACCATTTATTTCTCCCCAACCAAATGGGAACTTATACTCAATATCACACGCTTCCTTAGCATAAAAAGCTAATTTATCATGATCATGAAATCTCAACTTTTCATCAGGTAATCCTAAATAATTAAAGAATCTCTTAGCATGTTCCTTATAAAAGTTATATATATCAGAATCATTTCCTTCCTTACAGAATGTCTGAAATTCCATTTGTTCAAATTCAATAGTCCTAAAAGTAAAATTACCAGGAGTTATCTCATTTCTAAAAGCCTTACCAATTTGACCTATAGCAAATGGTAATTTTGCCCTCATGCTTCTTTGAACATTCAAAAAATTTACATATTCGCCTTGAGCATTTTCAGGCCTTAAATATACAATATTTTTAGAATCCTTAGTAACACCCCTATAAGTTTCAAACATCAAATTAAACTCTCTTATATCAGTATAATTTGATTTACCACATTTAGGACACGGAATATTATTGTTTCTAATAAAATCCATCATTTCATCATCAGTCATCTTATCAGGTACTTGAGTCGAATCAAAATCCTCAATCAAATGATCAGCTCTGTGTCTTGTTTTACACTCCTTACAATCAACAAGAGGATCAGAAAAACCACCAACATGGCCTGACGCTTCCCAAACCCTAGGATGCATTAATATTCCAGCATCTAACTCATATGCATTTTTATTTTCCTGTATAAACTTTTTCCTCCATGCGTCTTTAATATTATTTTTAAGTCTTGATCCTAAAGGACCATAATCCCAAGTATTTGCAAGTCCATCATATATCTCTGATCCTTGATAAATGAACCCATATTGTTTGCACAAATTAACCATTTTTTCCATTGTCATTATTTCCATAAAATCATCCTTTCAAATAAAAAGATTCCTCTAGATTATAAGGACCCCATTAGGGCGGTTCCACCTTACTTATTCTAAAAGAATCAGCTCTTATATATTGCTCGTGGTTTCCAAGCCAGTCATCACATTTAAATATTACAAATCTATTTTATTCTTTTTTTTACTTATTGTCAACTGTTATATTTTACACTTGTTGATTTTTTTTACTAAATATTATATAATACACTAAATTCAAAGAGGTGATTTGTATCTATGAATATGATTGAATATTGCGCAGTCGGTGAAAAAATTCCATTCGCAACTAATGATTGCCTATATAAAGATGGCTCAAATGAAAAAATTATTTTATCAAGTAATAATTTTTCTTATTATGATAATGGTTGCTGTTCATATATATATAAGTTTATTAAACAGGAAAATATTTTATTAAAAGTTTATAACATAGACTTTCCAGGAAGATATAGACTATCAAAAACAACTTTTGATTTACTAAAAAGCGCAAAAATACCAAACATTGTTGAATTATATGACCGTTTTTATATGGAAAATAATCCTTTTTTTAAATTTTTGGGTATAGATGCATATTCAATGAAAGAAGTTTTAGGAGAAAGAATAAAACTTATCGATTATGATAGAAAGCATCTAATTGAAATTATGAAATCATTTGAAGAAACATTAAAAAAAATAAGCAAAATGAAAATTCAATTATGTGATATGCACAAAGATAACATTATATTAACAAGCAACGGTATCACAATTATAGATTGTGACCAATTTCTATATTCATTTTTTTCAAGAAACAATTTCTATGAAATAAATAAAATAAGCGCATTAAATTGTTTGAATACAATAATACGCTCTGAATTTCCTCTTCAATCCTATAACACATTCATTGACACAACTCCATACGCAAGTTGTTTAGATATCGTTAGTCAATATATTAATAATATGGACGAAAATACTATTAGAGAACACCTAGAAAACCAAATATGTAAAAAAAAGTGCTGAAAGCGTTCCAAAAATCAATCCGACTAGGACTTCCTCAGGTTTATGTCCTAGTTTTTCTTTTAACTTCGTCATATTTCCATCTTTAAAAGTTTCATCAAAAAGCTTATTTATAGCCTCAGCTTGCTTACCACTTTCCATCCTAAGTCCCATCGCATCATATGACACAATCAAAGTAAAAACCAAACTTATTGCAAACAAAGGACTACTAAAACCCTCATTTAACCCAATCATCATTGTTAAAGATGTAGAAAAAGATGTATGTGAAGAAGGCATACCACCAGTCCCATTAAATAATCTACCCCATATCAACTTTCTATTTAATATAGACTCAATTGTAAATTTTACTGTTTGACACATTAAAAGTGTTATTATAGGTACCAATAAATATTTATATTTTTCCATTTTACTCACCTGCTTTTGATAATTTTTCTATGAATGACTTACTTTTTAAATATAAACCAGTATATCGCTCATAATATGCTGTTAGAAAAAAATTAATTTCTTCAATTATCTGCTTTGAAATATCAATTTTTTCAATTTTATCTATATCTATATAGTAATACATTCTTATTAATTTTAAAGTTTTTTTATCAGTAATTGTCTGATTAGTTCTACAATTTTTGCACAAATAACCACCATAATCCGCTGAAATAGTAATAATACTTTCATTACCACAACTTGCACATCTATCTAATATAGGCATTACACCTAAATAATTTAAACACTTAAGTTCAAGTATGTTTGTTATTACAAGTGGATTAATATTCTGATCTATTTTTTTTAATGACGAAACCAATATATCAAATACCTGATCGTTATTAGTTTGCCTCATAACTTGCTCTGTTAAATCTAAAATATACGTAGCATAGCTAATTTTAGTAATATCTTTCTTTATATTTTTATAATAATCAATTATATCCACTTCTTTCAAAGTAGATAATCTTTGTTCTTTATAAATTATATTAAAATATCCATGTGTTAACACTGTAGTCATACTTCTCAAAGAACTCTTTAACGTTTTAGCCCCCTTAGCAAGCAAATTAATAACACCATGCTCTTTTGTAATCAATGTTATCAACTTACTTGTCTCACTATAAGAAGCTTCCTTTATTATTATTCCCTCAACTTTTTCTATCATATTTCTTCAAATCTATAAACTTGTTCAACATAAGGATATTTTTCTTTATCAACCTTAGACAAAAACATATTCTTATCCCTCACCCATATTTGATTATTATGCTCATAAACAACTTTTTCATCCAAAGTTTCAGAATCTTTAGCAATATATAAAACAGTTACTATATCGCCCTTAAAATGTTTATATTTTTTTCCTGCTTTGACTTCTTTCATTTTTTTCTACTTCTTTCAATTTTAAATAATATTCAATTTTCCCAGTATTTTTAAATAGGTCCCATAATAATTTTTTCATTTTATCACCTATTTTATATTGATATAATTTTAACTTTTTTATTCAAGAAAATCATTATATCCAAATTCTTGTAAATATTTTTCTCTATCTCTCCATTTAGGTATAGTTTTAACAAATAAATCCAAATATACCTTTTTCCCAAATAATTCTTCTAATTCCTTTCTAGAACGTATACCTATTTCCTTTATCTTACTTCCTTGACGTCCTATAACTATTTTTTTAAGTGAATCTCTATCAACAATTATTGAAACATTAATTATATAATGATCCTTTTCCTTTTCAATATTTTCAGTTACACATGTTAAAGAATGTGGAACCTCCTCATCAGTCAAATTAAAAACCTTTTCTCTAACAATTTCAGCAACTTGAAAAGTTATATTCTTATTAGTATATGTATCTTCCTCATAATATTTAATATCATCAGTTAAATATTTTTTCAAAACAGTTGCAACCGTATCAATATTTTTTTTCTTCAAAGCAGATAAAGGTATTATCTCCTTAAACTCATATAAATCTTTATACTCACTTATTTTTAAAATAATTTGTTCCTTAGACAATTTATCAATCTTATTTATAATTAATATAACAGGTTTCTTAATTTCTTTCAAAGATTCAATTATATACTTATCTCCTCTGCCTAACTCTTCACTACCATCAACCAAAAATAAAATTATATCAACATCATTTACAGAATAATACGCCTGCTTATTTAATGTTTTACCTAATTTATGACTTGGTTTATGAATACCAGGAGTATCCACAAAAACTATTTGTGAATCAGAATCATTATATATTCCTTGTATAATATTCCTTGTTGTTTGTGGCTTATTCGATGTTATTGCAACCTTCTTTCCAACTATACTATTAATCAAAGTTGATTTTCCTACATTTGGTCGCCCTATTAATGTTACAAATCCAGATTTCATTTCAAATCCTCCTCACTAAATGGGTATGGGCACAATTCACTTACCTTATACTTCTTTGTATCACCTGTGTTACTATAACACGTTACAAATGCATCACTTTTAAACAATTCAGATATCACTTGTCTACACATAAAACATGGAGTACTTATTGTTTTACTATCCAAACACATAA
>ODAI011789613.1_pt1 | contig 10849 bp, 10 predicted proteins | sample 1539321 | NCBI WGS metagenome assembly ODAI01 (sample SAMN02144231, study PRJEB22623) | gut metagenome | biome: sheep rumen | host: Ovis aries | place: New Zealand | reverse complement strand
TGCATCAGCTCCCCGAGTAGGGCTCGAACCTACAACAACTCGGTTAACAGCCGAGTGCTCTACCATTGAGCTATCGAGGAAAACGGAAACGAGAAGATGAACTTCTGTGTCATTCCGAACATATCAATAATACCAAAGAGTGTAAAAATAAGCAAGAACTTTTTGGGAATTTTATTCTTCTATTTTGTCCTCTATTTTATCAAACGCCTTACGTAAATAAATCGAGTTGATGGCCGCTGCAGCTCCGCCGCCCAGAAGGATCCACAGCGGAACAACATAAATAAAGGTACTTGCAGAAAAAACGGCCCAGACGAACGGCGCCGCTGTCGTCACGATAAACGTCAGCGTGTACGGGAAATGCGCAATCGCCAGTCTCCACGCATTATTAAAGTGGACAGCGAGCGTGTTCTCGTATCTGGCGATCAGCGGAATGATCCACACCCAGATTCCCGTAATTACCAGAATCACCGCGATGCTCGCTCCGACCGGAACCACGTTCCCGCTGCCGAGAGCTGTGTAGAGATTGAAAAATGCAAGGCCGTACAGGATAAAAAAGATGATCGTTACAGGGATCGACTGCCTGAAATTGTCACGAAACGCCTTAAAAAACCCTTTGACGAGCGATCCTTCCTCATCCCGCACCATTCTGAGTGTCATCGTATAAAGCGCGATCGAGGATGCACCGATCGTTATGACCGGAAGACTTAAAAGAAGCCAGAGCAGGTTCACGGTAATGATATCAAAGACACGCGACATGAACCGGTTGAACGGATTGTCTGCATTGAATAATTTATTCCCCATTTTCTGTCGCTCCCATGAAATACTCTATCGCAATCTTTCCGTTCTCCGGATACTGAGAATTGGCAACGATGCCGCACACGAGCTCATCTCCGGTGAGGGTAAGCTCCCTGTAGCGTTCCCCCTCGGAAATCATGATGCCGTATACCCGCTCTTCTCCCATTCCCTGTCCCGCCTCATGGAACGGGTCCTCCGAATAGGAGAGGTCCTGCTCCACGTATCCGTGTGCCTTGACGAGCCGGTCTCTCCACTTCTCACACTGCTCCGCATCAAACATCTCGGCCAGATCCAGGAACGCTCCCTCCCCTGCCAGACGTTCGAACTCATCCATGGGACAGATGACAATGTCAACTTCTCTGCTGGCGAAGAGCACCGCGATCTGCATATCGCCATCGTCACCGACTTCATGCCCGTCGTCGAGAAGGACCTGCCCCTCCTCGACCGACAGAAGCCCGGCAATATCTCTCGCGGCCTCCGCCTTCTTTTCCGGTTCGAACAAATCGCTGAACACGAACGCATACATGACTTCGTCCGCCGGCATATGTGTATATCCCCATATCATATAAATGAGAAATGCCGCCAGCAAAACGCCGCCGATCGTCCAGACGAGATAATAGTCGCTGAAATAGCGGAGGCGCTCCGACCAGGTCATGCCCTTCAGATTCTCCAGAAACGATTTGTGTTCATCCATACTGTGTCCCCAACTTCCTGCATTTTGCCATTATCACGGATCCGGCGGTCACTCAATGCCCCTGCGAACGACCTCTATGCACATTCTCCCGTTGTGGTACGGGCACTTCCACTGCTCAACAATCGGCATTTCAAAGGGCTTTCCGTCGCTTCCCAGATCATGGAACCACTCCGAGCCCTCACGCGGATCGACCAGATACTCACAGATATACTGCCATGTGGCATGCGCCGCATCCAGATACTCTTTCCGCCCGGGATCCCGCTGATATCCGTTCAGGAAACCGACCACAGTCTCTGCCTGCATCCACCAGGTGCGGCTCGTCTTAACAACGCCGTTCTCGCACTCCTCCGGGAGGGAATGTCCGTCATAAGCCACACGGTAAATGTTGTCCGTGAGGTCACGGGAGATTTTGCCGATCCGTTCATAGGTTCCGCGATTCTCTTCGGAATCCGTATCGAGACGCCCGTCAATAAGTCTTAAGACATCGCAGCCCCGGTCCATGAGCCAGGCAGTCTCGATGTCATGTCCGTAGGAAATAAGATCGATCAGCGGGCGGTATTCGTGATCAAAGAATACTTCCTGCCTGTGCTTTAATGGATTATACATCTTTTCTTCAAATAAGTGAAGAATCTCATCCAGTCTCTCCCTGATCTCTGCGGCAAGGCGCTTCTTCTCTTCATCACAGCAGGGATACTCTGCAGCGGGTCCGTTGAACACTTCGCACATATTAACGCCTGCCAGCACACGGCAAAGCTCTGTATAAGCTTCAAAGACATGAAGCAGGGTGTTCATCGTGCGCGCAGCAAGGACGCCGTTCTCGGAGAGCTTCTCGTTGGATGAGGGGGCAAATTCCCGGTCGAACGCCTCCAGATATCCACCCTCATCCCTGCATTTTCCTTCTATTATATGATACAGGTCCAGAGCGATTTTCAGTGCCTCCTCATCACGCGTGACATCGTAATATGCGGAGAGAGCATATATGGCAAAAGCCTGGTTGTAGGTATGTTTCGTTGTGTCTTCCGGTTTTCCGTCACAGGAGACAGACCAGAACATTCCTCCGTACGTCGGGTCTATGCAGGCACTTTTCAGGAACTCAAAGCCGGGGTTCGCGCAGTCCAGAAGCTCATCGATATATTCCTGAGAAACAGGAGCACAGGCGCTCTTCACAACTCCTGCCCGTTCATCCATAAAGAGTTTTGCCGCCTGGGCAAAGAACCAGGTGATTCTGTTATTGAGAATGCAGCCCTTGAAGGCTTTCGGGTCCGTCACAAGATCGTATCCGACATAGCCGTAGTATCCGCCGTTTGCGTCGTCCCGGAGATTTTTCCAGAACGGGATGATTCTGTTAAGAAGATGCTCTCTGACTTCCTTAATCATATAAGTGCTCCTTTTGACTTGCTGTATATCCTTTCCGATAAGTTAGGTGAAATTATAATTCCTTTTCTTTATCTGTCAAGGACCATTCTCAAAAATTTATACATAACAAAAAGAGAACAAAAGAAAGCAAAAAAAGAAACCGATTTGCATCGGTTCCGGAGCGGAGAAGGAGGGATTTGAACACTTTCGCCGGAAATCGTAACTGTAAAAACACTATAAAATAAGGGCTTTTTCACGTCGTCACCTTTTCAAAAAGCCAAAAAGTCTTCAAAAACCAATTGTCGCTTGCTTACCATTTTTATTTGCCCGAATATTTTCCTGTTCCATGACAGGTTGGACAAGTTTCCATAGTATCCGTCCTTGCCGCTCTATCTCAGAGGTGACAGCGGGTTTGCTTCTCCGGAGCTCTATGAAGCATGTGAAGAGTATGACTGCAAGTATGCGATACGACTGAAACAGAACCAGACACTGCTCAAATATGCTGCAGATGCTGATGAAGCGCTATACAGAGCGACCCGTAACAATCAGATCGATTATGCTATTGAATATGGCGAATTCGAATATCAGGCCGGCAGTTGGTCTCATCCGAGAAGAGTGGTCTTCAAGGTTGAAAAGCCTTATGGGCAGATGATACACCTTTTCACATTCATCGTCACAACGATGGAGATGGCGCCTTATCAGGTAATTCAGTTTTACTGTGGCAGAGGCAAGATGGAGAACTTTATCAAGGAAGGAAAACGTGGATTTGGTTTCTCTTCCGTGAGCAGTCATTCCAGAGTAGTCAACGCGAACCGTCTGCAGGTACATGCGCTGGCTTACAACCTCTTCAACTGGTTCCGGCGGCTGGCATTATCCGCAAACATGAGAAAACAGCGGATCGACACCATCCGTTTGAAACTGCTGAAGGTGGCAGCGAAAGCAGTGCGCTCAGCAAGATACGTTCTATTGTCTACCAGCCCTTATCTTCACATTCTTCCCGGAGAAAGCGATCCCAAGCTTCAGAATGCCTGTGATCCCTTCCTCGCGCATTTCTGTATCATATTCTATGTCGTTTATTTGCTGAAGCGCTTCCTCTGAAAGTGTTTCAAGAGCCTGGTCATTCAGATCCTTACCGGCTTTCAGTTCCATAATAATGCCCGGATATCTGTGAGATCTCGGAATCAGGCTGATATCATATCGTCCATCGCCCGATTCCCTGTTAGACCTTATCTTATATTGATTATCCATCAACGCTGCAAGCCCCAATACCAGGCCATGATAGAATCCTTCCGCTCCCGTATCATAGAAACTGATACACTTTTTCAGGTAATCTCTGATTCCATCTTCCAGTTTTTTCCAATCCTCCGCATACAGGCTTTCAGCTATCTTATTTGCAGCTACCCCGCCAATTGCTCCGATCCGTGTCAAATACGACAGTATTTCACTTTTATAAACCGCCGCGATCTCACGGTTTGGTATGGTAATCTCACAGACCCACGCCCCATCCCATTGAAGCTCCTTCTTTGTTGTTTTTAAATAACCGGCCACCAGAAGCAAACTGAAGACGTTTGCCGGTTCTTCCGTAAGCGACCGGTATACAACATTCTGATCAATTCTTGCGACAACGCGTTTCCCCTGCAGCAGGGCATACAGTTTTTCTGCAATATCGTCTGTAGCATATTTCAGCACATCTTGCAGGATTTCATTCTTTCCGGTGTTTGCCCAGTAGGCCTGCGGCACGCAGCCCTTTGACAGATAATTGATCACCGACCACGGATTGTAGATTTCACTGCTCCCGAAGAGATAACCGTCATACCAGTCACAGAGTTCTCTCTCTTTATCCGCTGCACCATAGTATGCCAGCATTTTCCGGACTTCTGATTCCGTAAAGCCGAAAAATGTATCATATTCATCATCCATAACGGAATTGACGGTAAGATTATTCAGCCCGCTGAATATACTTTCCTGCGCTATTCTCAGAATCCCTGTCAAAAACCCATATGAAAGATTCTTATTATCTTTAAACGCTCCGGAGAAGAAATTTCTCATGAATCCAATGATCTCATCATAGAACTCCTTCGAATATCCTTCCTGGATCGGTGTGTCATACTCATCTATAATGATGATCGGCGCCTTCCCGTAATGGACAGCGAGCATCTTGGAAAGCCTCTGAATGGACGCAGACAGTTCCACTTCATTCGCCTGTCCGTTCAGAATCCTGCCATAGTAATCTTTCTCATACTTCTCAAGTCTGGGGCTGTTCTTAAGCACGGAATGTCTTCCATACTCCTCCTGTACCAGCTCGGAAATCTTCGCAAATGTTGCTTCCCAGGAATCGAATTTAACGTCCTTAAACGAAAGGAATATTACCGGATACTTTCCCTGATGCTCCCTGTATTCCGGTCCGCACCTCCAAATCGCTTTATCTTCGAAATAAATGCTTGTATCTTCATTGGCCATCTCAAAGAAAACACGCAGCATATCCATGTTCAGTGTCTTTCCGAATCGTCTGGGCCTGGTAAACAAAGATACAAGGGCTTTACGATCAAGAATCTCCCGGATCAACAGGGTCTTATCCACATAATAGTACTCCGACTGTGCACGTACATAGTCCGATATACCGACCGGAAGCGGTTTCTTTCCTTTCTTCATTGTTCTCTTAATATACCTGCCGGAAACAACTCTGCTGTCTGCCGGTTTTTCAGCATCGTCCGGAATCTGCCATTGCCTTCCTGTTTTCACGGCACCTGCTATCTTTCCCGTTTTGCAGAATTCCGCAGCTCTGCGTTCGGAGATTCCCCATGCAATTGCCGCTTCTTTACATGATCTCATATGAAAGGCTCCCTTCTGACTGACTTTTTCTTTATTCTAAATATTATTCGGAAGGATGTCAACACTCATTCGATATCCTTCCGAATAATATTGATATCCTTCCGAACAATATAGTTCCGTCAGCATATCCGCTGATCAATTAATTTCACATCCAGGCTCCGTTTACCTTCCCTGCCGAAGACCCAAAGGTCTCTTTTGTGTACCGGTCCACCTTATAGCCCTTCGGTTTTGCAACGGGTTTCAGCTCCGGCAACGAAACCTTTCGGCCCTCCATTTTCTATATCTTTTTTAACTTTTCTTCAGCGCACCCAGCTCGGCACGAATCCTGCCCGGATTCTTTTTCAGTCCCCGGAACACGCGGTAAAACGGCAGAGCCGGCAGGAGAACCGGATATTTCGCGAACACCGGAAACGAAGCCCGTATAACCTTCATCGGCAGGAAAATCCGTCCGGCCATATAGCGCACCTTCCGGAGCGGGCCGTTTCCGTATTCGGCAAGCCGGTTGTTCACACGGTTCTGCAGCGTCCCGTACGTGCCGGAGGAAAGAATATAATCCAGCATCCGTGCGTCCGCTTCCGTCAGCGCGTCTCCCGCAAACAGATGCAGCGCCAGGCTTCTGTTCCGCGCTTCAAAATCCGTAAGTCCCAGCTTCTCCAGCTCCTCTGCAATGTAATCCCAATCCAGCGCACCCTGCTTTGCGCGCAGATACACCCAGGTATCCAGCACCGAACGCAGGCCGGTGCCGCCCGCGGCATAGTGCTTATACTCATGCGCGAGCAGATAGAGATAGAAATCCGCATCCGAAAAATGATAGCCGCACCGGCTGCCTTCATTCAGAAGCAAACGGCTTTTTACTTCTCTGTAATAATCTTTCAGCCGGCCGTAATGATTCCCGGCGAACAGCGTCCGGTGCATTTCAAAATTAATGACCGGCGGTTTGAGATAATGATCATTAACACCCCGCCCGAAGTTCTCATCGGTGGAAAAGCCGAGCCCTTCCATGATTGCGCGCACCTCGTCCGTGCGGGTATTGTCATATAAAATATCATTGTCCGCCATCTGCCGCATCCCGATCGCCGGATAAAGATCTTTCAGGATACAGCCCTTCAGCGGCAGATACCAGATGCCCGCTTCCTCCAGCTTTTCCAGCACCGCGGCCCGCTCCAGATCAAACAGCGCTTCCCTGCGGATGGCCATTCCAAGGCTCTGCTTGAACGCCGCATCCTTCACGCCGGCGCTCTCCAGCGCCGCCGCGGTGATGCCCGTCAGCAGATGCCGGTCAGCCGCCCGAAAAAGCGCCGTCAAATCCATCCGTTCCACCCGGCCCGCGTCCGGCGTCCGTCCTTCCACCGCGCAGGCGGATAAATAAACCACATCCATGATGGCGGAGCGGTATTCCTCATAGGTCATTGCACGTAATCCCTTTCTCCGTAAATTCCAGTACCCGGTCGCAGATCGTCAGCACCGCCGGCCGGTGTGTGACGATAACGACAGTTTTATCGGTCATCTCATGCAGATTTTTCAGAAGACGACGTTCCGTTTCCGTATCCAGGGCGCTCGTCGCCTCGTCCAGCAGCAGAACGGGGCTGTCGGAATACACCGCCCGCGCGATCGCGATGCGCTGCATCTGCCCCTCGGACAGACCGGAGCCGCGCTCTCCCAGAACCGTATCGACGCCCTGCTCCAGCTCCCCGACAAACGTATCCGCGCAGGCAATCCGAAGCGCCAGCGCCAGCCGTTCTTCGTCAAAGGCAGCCTTTGGCGCGGCAAAGCTGACGACCGCCCGGATCGTGCTGTTCATCAGGGCGTTGCCCTGGGGAACATAGGCAAACAGCCGGCGGTAAGCGGAGGTCAGCTCCTTCTTTTCTCCGGTGCGGTCCCTGTAATACCGCGTACCGCCATCCGGCTGATAGACGCACATCAAAAGCTTCAGGGCCGTGGATTTTCCGCAGCCGCTGTGCCCCGTAAACGCGACCGTCTCTCCTTTATTGATTTCCAGCGACAGGTGCGAAAGCACCGCCGGCATGTTCTCCCTGCTGGCTTCCGCCGGGCTGCCGGCTGCCGGATAATACGTAAACGAAGCATCCGAAAGCCCGAATCCGCCGAATGTATTCCGGTAAAACGCCTTCAGCTCCTCCGGCGTTTTTGCCGGTTCCGTGTCCTTTTCAAACGCCTCCGCCTCCATCAGGCGCTCCGCGCTGGCCAGCATCGCATAGTAACGCGGCAGATAGCCGGTGATGTTCGCAAAAGGCATCTTGATCTGCGTGATCAGCTGCGTAATGGCCGTCAGCGTGCCGAACGTAACCGTTCCCGTCAGGATGCCGTAGCCGCACCAGCCCACGCCCAGCAGGTACATCCCGCTCATCGCAGCGCCGAAGCCTATGTTGCATAAATTCGAAAAACGGTTTTTGCGCATCCGCGCGTTCTTGTGCGCGTGCATTTTTTCTTCCATTTCCGCTTCCGTCTGCGCCTCCGCGGCAAAAGAACGGATCATCAAAAGGCTCGCGATCCGCTCCTGCAGGAAGATCCGCAGGCGCCCGTCCGCCTCCTGGACTTTCTTATGGAGCCTCTTCAGCACCTTCCGGAACAGCCAGGTGAAAAAAATCATCAGCGCTCCGGCCGGAAGAAAGACCGCTGCAAAACGCGGCTCCAGATAAAGAATCATCACCAGCGCGCTGACCAGCTTGACCACCATGCCGGCAAGGCCGGGAAGAATATCCACACAGCCGTTTGCCACAACCACGGTATCGCTAGTCAGGCGGTTCAGCCACTCGCCGGAGTGAACGGCGCTGACCCGCAGATAGTCCCGCTGCAGCAGCGTATTCATCAGTCTGCGCTTGAAGCTGTTTTCAAAAGCGGCTCTTGACAGTTCTGTCAGCCACCGGATCACGGCCCGCAGCGCCAGCTGCGCCGCCACCAGCAGAATAATCCCTGTCAGGCCGCGCCAGAAGCCGTAACTGTCATGTCCCGCGGCGGCATCCACGATCTCCCGCAGCAAAAGGGCATAAAAAACGCCGGAAGCGCCATGCAGCGCCTCCACGACGGTCAGAATCAGGATATACAGTTTTTTCCTGCCCGGCACACTCCAGAGCCAGCCAAGCGTACGGTTTTTCATCGTTTTCTCTTCCGTTTCAAAAAACGGATTCCTTTCAGGATAAAAGCCCGCAGGGGGAACAGATCGCACCAGAGATGGACATACAGTCGGTAACGCCGGTCTGTGACCGGAATCTCTTTCCCGGCGCGCACCACGGCGGTCAGCACGCCGATCACATGGCGGTCAGTAATGCCGGTTTCCTTCACCCAACGGTTGTCCCCGCAGATCACATAGTCGTCCCTGCGCACCTTCAGGACGCGGTGCAGCACATACTTTCCGCTGTCACGGCGGTACAGGGGGACGTCATATTTCTTCAGTCTGCCGCGAGGCCGCTCGATGACAAGCAGATCCCGCCCCTGACGGATCAGCGGCAGCATGCTGTCACCGACGTTCGAGTAGATCAGCCGTCCGTCTTTTTCAAGGATTTCCTCAAACGAGCTTTTACTCATCGATCGCACCGATCTTTCTCAGTTCGTCCAATGCCTTTTCCGCATCCTTTTCGACCGCCGCTTCCGGCGCGTCAAACCGCTCCAGCAGACCGGAGACGATCCCGGAAAGATCGGTATCCGTCTGCAGCAGCTCCAGAATGGCGCCGAAGGTCTGATTGCCCCGCACCACACCGGAAAAATCCGCCCCGCCAGCGGGAACAAGGATCGTTTCCCCTCTGGTATGGTGGACCAGAAATTCTTTTTTCAGCTTCATCATGTTCCCTCTTTCATCGCTTCAAAGGCGGTCTTCGCCGCCGTTATGTCCATGTTGCAGAAAAGACGCCAGAGGCTGACCGAAGACGCCAGACGGTCGATCAGCGGCAGCGTCAGCCGCATCGCGCTGCTGTCCGCAGGTCGGTAGACCTGCTGCAGGAGCAGGGGATATACCTCCCGCACCGCTGCCGGACGGATACTGTTTTCTTCCGCCCGCTCCAGAACGCAGATTGCTTTTAAAGGCACGGAAATATTGCTGCTCAGACGGTGCTTGCCGTCCCACGGCGTACCGTAAACCACCGCGCCGTCCTTTGTCATCCGGATCAGCGGTTTGTCGTCGTTGACCATGACGGCCCGCTCCCTCAGCAGATCGCGCCAGAGGCGGGTATGGGTGCTTTTTCCCGTACCGCTCTTTGCCGTAAAGAGATAGCCGGCGCCGTCCACGGCGATACAGGAGCCGTGCATTAAAACGGTATCGTATTCCGGCATTTTCTCCGCGATCTTTCTGTATACCGCCAGTTTCTCCAGGTATTCATCCGAAAACGACCGGATCGGGATTCCCTCGATTTCGTCCTCACGGGCTGATTTTTCCCGTTCAAACGCAATGTCCGCCCGGCCGGTGCTTACTTCAAAATCCGCAGCGCCCGACGTCCGGTAATCCGCGCATACTTCATGCAGGTTTTCATAAATCGTACTGATCCGGACCGTCCGGCCGGCAAAAGAATAAGTTCCCGTCAATGATTTCACTTTCCCGTTCATGCTGTCAAAAATCCGGCATCATGCCCGTTTCATTTTCTGTCTCTTCTGTTGTTCCACTCTGCCCCGAAGGCGTCGAAGGATTCGAAGGCGTTGTTGTTCCGCCCTGTCCCGAAGGCGTCGTTGTTCCGCTTCCGGAATTCGTCGCGGGTGCCGTCGCTCCGCTTCCGGAAATTGCAGCACCCTCTCGCATGGCCGGATCATATGTCCAGATAGAATAGCCCTGCGGCGCGCCGGCAATTTTCAGTCCGTGGATAACATACAGTTTTTCTCTGAACTGCTTTTCCCAGCCGAGACGATCCTTCAGCAAGTATCCACTCTGCTGATCCACCCAATAGATCAGCGTAATGGGATGGGTCAAGCTTTCTTCCAGGTGGTCAATGAATTGCTGAAAGGTTTTGGGCAGAAACGGACGGCCCAGGAACAGGATGGTATAAGGGTTATAATCGATCTGAAAAGCATCGCCGATTATCATGCTGATCTGCTCGTATTTCTCTGTCCATTCCTTTGCTACCTTTCCGGAGATTTCGTTGATTTCAATCCCGGATATTTTGCAGGGCGCATGCTTTTTCACCAGAAACGCAAGCACACGACCTTTGCCGCAGCCGACGTCCAGAAAGC
>ODAI013949148.1_pt1 | contig 10850 bp, 9 predicted proteins | sample 1539321 | NCBI WGS metagenome assembly ODAI01 (sample SAMN02144231, study PRJEB22623) | gut metagenome | biome: sheep rumen | host: Ovis aries | place: New Zealand | reverse complement strand
GCGTGTAGTTGCCACGGCCATACTCCGCGAACACACCCCACTCCAGGCTTCCTTTCTTTATGTCGATATGGCTGAAGAAGTTGTTCCACATAAAGCTATGGTAGCTCTCAGGATGTTCCTCGGGAAGGTTTACATACTCGTCCATATTGAACGTAATGACGTTCTGGAACGACACCTTGCCAGCCTTGTTCAGGGCGATAAGCTCACGGTACATGCCGAGAGGAGAACTTCCTGTGGGACACCCCAGCTTAAAGGGTTTCTCAGCCGTTGGTCTTGCTTCGTTAATACGCATGGCCACATAGTTAGCGGCCCATTTGGACATTTTCTCGTAGTCCGGTTCAATAATTACTCTCATACTTTTTTTGTTATTTATTTGGTTTATAATTACACTGACGGACCTGCCACTAAAAAGCTAAAACAGGGGGTTTCCGCCAGATGTTGCTTCAATATATTTTCAACCACCAATCCTTTTTATTTCTATTCAGTAAAATCATGAAACATGATTCCTGCGGGCAGAAGGGCCAACTAGAGAGTTGGCACTGAATTTGGAAATCGTGGCAACAAACTTGCGTAGATATGGAGAGGATGGCTTGTACTTAGCAACGTAGTGCTTGGCGAGTGTGCGATATTTTTTCTCGCCAGTAGCGATGAAGAGTGCAATATGAAGATAGGCCCTTGTATCAGTAGCAGCCTTACTCTCGCGAATTAGAGAAATGTCTTTCAACTCTGTTATGATGGCATCGGTGAAATGCTTGACATCAGTCTCGTCACCGCGAAGATGAGCACAGATGAGCATGAGGGCGAGGAAATGACGCTTCATAGCACCTTCCCTATACACCAAGTTGCTATCCTTGGCGATGTTGTCCAGCACAAGGGCATCCTCCCGTTGAGAAGAATAAGTCGTTTTCTTGTCTACCCTACGACAGAAGATATCCAGTAGTTTCTTCTGAGAAGCAGATACACGTGAAGCATAGTCGCCATAATTACCTGCATCTGCGAAAGAGATGTATATGTTGTCAAGGGGAACACCAAACATCATGACCTCCACACGGACCTCGATGGAACCTGCTTTGGTTCTGGGTTTCACTTCCAGGATCTTACACTGTTCAGCGAGATGTTCAAAGGGTGTCCCCACCAGGCTGAGACTCTCTCCAACCCTGAAACCATCGGAGGGCATAGGGAGGTCAGGGAAATTTTGCTGTTCACGACATGCCATTTCTATGAGTTCCTTCTCATGATTCGTGATGCGTGCAGGTGTTTTAGTTTCCTTGTCCAAGGTGAGAAAGAACATCTTGTCCCGATACAATCTGTTCCACTCAATCATCAGACCTTGAAGCACCCTTTCGTCACCATCAACGAAGAGATAGCGGCGTAAAGCAGAACGCAGAGAGAATTTCTCCTTCGTAAGATTACGGCCTTCAGTCTTGACACCCATCATAGTATAGGGAACAAAAATACCACTAAAAAAGGGATGTTCGAGTTCCATATTGGCCTTAAGAAGAAGATCTTCTGCCCGCTCAGGAGATGCGGCGAGAAGCACCAGCCAGTAATGCTCTTGTGAAGATGGGGTCGAAGGGTACACGTTTATTACAAGTATATATTTTTTATTCCGCAAGACAGCGAAACGTCTCGCGATAAATGCTTATTAATCAAATGGTTACTACACGACATAGAAGCTGTAAGCTTGACCGAAATTTGAAAAAAGAATATATTAATCTATTATATCGGATGTCCGTAACCTGTTATTTCGAGTGCAAAGGTACGACTTTTTTTTTATATAACGTTATAAAAAAAGGAAAAAATTGGTTTTTAGTCGAAAAGGGGGATGATGAGGGCATAAGAGAGAAGGAAAATTAGAACGATGATAGGAACGACTAAGTCACGCTGCTTGTAGCGGGCAGGAATTGTGACGAAAGAATATATATGGTAGACAAGCCAACCCACGAAACCGCCCCAGAGAAGGCCTACGGTAATGTCGCCTGGATAGTGTACACCAAGGTACAGACGAGTGTAGCAATTGACGAAAGACCATATCACCATAGCGCAGACAAAGGGCCGCCACCGCATAAGCAGCGAAAAGAAGATAGCGATAGAGAAGGTATTGGAGGCATGAGCAGAAAAAAAGCCGTAGTTGCCACCACGGTAGTCATTGACGGTATCTACCAGCGCCCCTATCTCTGGATCATGAGTGGGACGCCAACGAGCTACGAGGGGTTTCACAATTTCATCGTCGAAAGTTCCTGCTAACAAGACGAGGAGTCCTGCAGCACCCAATACGAACAACACATCGCGCACAGTGCGTTTTACTCGTTCACTCCCCCACCCTGCATTCTGCCGCAAACTGGTGCTGATGACTACATAGAGCAAAGCCACATAAAGCGGTATCCATGTCTGCGCTGTGGTCAGCGTCATAATCACGGAGTCAAGATAGACAGAGTCACTGCCGTTTAATAGCAGCAACAGTTGCTTGTCAAAATGAATAATTTCTTCCACGTCGTAAATTATGAATATTTTTTTTAGAATTATCAAATTAAATGACCTCTATTTCATCAGTCTGGAGCCATCCCTGCTTGCCATCAGCAACACGGATTTCCTTCCAACCACGCATGGTATCGTCGGTGATCGTAACCCGAGTACCTTCATGCAGGATGAAGAGATCGGTGCCGTTTTTGGCCGGAGTAGACTTTACTGACACGGCAGAGCGAATGATAACCGCTCCGGTACGGTGGTCGAGTTCTCGTTTCTGTTGCCAAGCAAACAGATTGCTCAACACAAAAACTACCAGCAGTACAGTTCCACCGAAGAAGCCCACTTTACGTAGCCAGATGGCATTAGCAAACAGATAGGCCAAAGCCAAAAGGATGGCGGCAGCCAAGGCTATCAACGACAAGCGGGCCCAAGCATCGACACTCTGCATGTTGACCAGTGAGTGATACCAAGTAACAAAGAACATTTCCGATTCCGGAGTAATCCTATCGATGGTCTTTGACCGAGCCATCTGCAAATTGAAGCGGATATCATCATCGCCAGGAGACAAAAGCAGCGCACGCTCATAGGCAATCACAGCCTGTGTGATGTTATCCATGCGATAGTAGGCATTGCCAAGATTATAATACAAATCGGCAGAAACGCCCTGCTTCAGCAATTGTTCGTAGATTTCTGCAGCACGTTGGTAGTGTTCCTGGGCATAGGCGCTGTCAGCCTCCAGTTTGTTGACTGCATAAGCAGGAAGCGGTAAAGCGGGAAAAAAACAAAGAGGTAATAAAGCAGACATTACAAGCATTTTCACTTGATGTCCCTTCTTGACTTTCCGCATGGTGGTGGCGATTTGGGTGATGGCAGCCATAGCCATATCATAAACTTTGTTCATATTACCTGTAGCATCACCTGGGGCATAGCGAGCATATTCGCACTCGTCCAAGGCTCCGATAAACTGGCCGACAACCTCGTCGCTCACTCCACGTTCAGTCAGCCGCTGGCTGATATTATCACGAGAAAGTTGTTCTACGGGCATGGACAGTTTATCGCCCACATAGCCCCACAGGGCCCGCAACACCTCGTCATAGAATTCCGACTGTTTACCCTCACGCATCAGACGGTTAGCCTTCTTAAGTCGTTTGGTAGCCACCTTATTGGCCTTACCTGCACGCTGCCCTGCCACATCAGCCCTCTCAATGGCCCTTTTGCGGAACGCCACAAATAACGACACGAAACCTGTCAGCAAAGCTGCCAGTGTAATCCAGTAGCACGTAGAACCGAAAAAGAAATCGTCTACGGCATGCTGTTCGGTCTGGCCTGTCTTGATGTAATGGATGTCAGAATTCAGCATTTTCACATCCTCCTGAGCCGTATAGGCTGCCACACTGCCAGAGCCGTCGCCTTTATTCACCTTGATGTGGAAAGCCTCAGTACGTACGGTCTTGTACTGGCCCGACTGAGTATCGAAATAAGTATATTCAACAGGTGGAATGTCAAATTGTCCCTGATGGCGCGGAACAGCCAGGAAGTCATAGATGACGGAGCCTTCCAGACCATTGGTGGTGAGTTTTGTCTTGTCGGTGACCTTAGCATCATACTTGTCGAAGTCCTTGGGGAATTTCACTTCAGGCTGTTTCAGCAGTTTCATGTTACCAGAGCCACTCACTACGACATGCAGTTTGATAGGGTCGTTGGCCTTAACTTCCACCTGATCGAGAGTCGCTGAGATACTGAACGAACCCACTCCGCCCGAGAAATTGGCTGGGCGCTGGGGCAGGGGGTCGACCTGGATAGTAATGCCCGGGGCCTTGATTTGCTTCTTGACCTCAATATATCCAGAGCCACCATTGAAGAACGCCTCGAAGGGGTCTACGTTACGGTTTTGTTGTACGACGATGCCATCGAAGGTGATAGAAGGAATCTCCAGTTTTCCCGTCGCCTGTGGGAACATGACATACTGTTGCCACGTCACGGTTTTGTACTGCCGACCATTCAGAGTCTCCAGATGGAAGCTCTTCTGCAAAGGCAGTGGTACCTCACGGGTGTAGAAGCTCTTCAGGTCTGGCATTTTACCATTCAAATCGGTGAGGCCCACCACGGTATATACTTTATATGTCAGGAGAATAGGTTCCTGTTCACGAACATGGCTCTTGGAGGCTGACACCTTCATGAAGAGATCGCTGCCCGATATGGCAGAACCAGCTGGTCTGACTTCCTCGCCTCTTTGCTGTTGACGGTGTCCACCGCCCTGTTGTCCTTGCCCCTGCGCCTGTCCCGACACCTTGATATGCAGTTCGTTAGACTGTATATCCTTGCCTCCTGCCGTAGCGTGAGCAGCCGGAATGGTGAAGGAGCCGTTCTTTGTGGCCACCAAGATATAGGTATAGGTGACCGATGAGGTGCTTGACATGTGTCCGTTGACTAACTGATAACTGGACTGTGTCGATGTTGAGGGCCCCATGAGTACTTCAAAGGCATCAGGCACATTTCCTGCACGGAACCCCTTGACATCTTGCGTATTCACCGTATAGCTCAGTCGAAACTGTTCACCCACGGCCACCTGCGAAGGTGCACGTCCCGTGAGGCTCTGAGCATGGGATCCCAAAGGGAACAATGAAATAATTATTAATTGTACAAATGAAAAAAAATAAAAATGCTTCATGCCTTGTTCCTTTTCAACCTTATCATTACCAGTTCTTTTCCAGCCTGCGCTTACCAGCTTTCTGTTGAGCCTTCTTCATTCGCTCCTGGGTTTGTTTCTCTTCCTGCATAGCCGCATTCAACATCTGCTCCGCATTCTCCCTGCTCATCTGCTGTTTGTCCTGCTGCTGTTGCTGCTGGTCTTGCTTATTCTGTTTTTCTTTCTGTTCTTTCTTATCTTGATTGTCCTTCTGGTTCTGCTTATCCTTTTGATCCTTGTTCTGTTGGTTCTGCTGATTCTGTTGCTGCTGTTGCTGACGCTGTTGACGTTTGCAAAGTTCCAGATTGTAGCGTGTCTGGTCGTCAGTGGGATTGTTGCGCAGAGCCTCCTTATAAGCTTCGATGGCCTCGCCAAACATCTGGTGCTGTTGGCAGACAACCCCCATGTTATGGTAAGCCTGGGCCCGACGCAAAGGATTGGTCTCAAGTTTCGCTCCTGTCTCAAGTTGTTGAATGGCCAGTGAGTCCTTACGTTGCATCATCAGGGCATTCCCCAGATTATAGTTGGCTTGGGCATTGCGTCCATTCTTCTCTACTGCCTTGCGATAAGCCACCTCCGCCTCGGCAACATTCCCCTGCCGATACAACTTGTTGCCATCACGCACCAATCGGCGGTCGGACTGAGCTAAAGAGTGGCTGAAGGATAGTGCGAAAACCATCAACAGTAAAATACGCGTCCGTTTGAACAGCGAGATGCGCCTGAGCATGGGGTTTTTGATTTCCAGGATGCATACTTCGATAATGAGCAGCAGTAGTACGATGATACCTACCGCCTGGAACTGTTCGTCATAGTCGCTATAGATAGTACTTTCTATCTCTTTCTTCGCCAGTTTGTCGAGTTCCGAATCCAACTGTTCCTGGGCATTGCTATTGTTTTCCACATGGATATAGGCCCCACCGCCAGCCTGTGCAATCTCCCTACACATCTGTTCGTTGAGTCCCGTCATCACCGTCTGCCCACTGTTGTCCTTCAGATAGTCACCATCACCCGTGGGAATGGGAGCACCATTAGGTGAACCGACGCCCAAAACATAGACCCGCATTCCCTGCTCCTTGGCCTCCTTGGCAGCCTCTATGGCTCCACCCTCATGGTCCTCACCATCAGTAATGACAATGATTGCCTTGCCCACACCTTCCTGTTGGGTGAAACTGTGTACCGCCATGCGAATGGCTGCTGCGACATCAGTACCCTGAGTATTGATCATCGAGGGAGAAATGCTTGACAGGAACATTTTGGCAGACACATAGTCGCTGGTGATGGGAAGTTGGATAAAGGCATCACCCGCAAAGACGATGAGTCCTATTTTATCGTTGGAGAAGTTATCTACAAGATTCTCCACCATCATTTTCGAACGGTCGAGACGACTGGGTGCCACATCCTCTGCCAACATAGAGTTGCTGACATCAATGGCAATGATAGACTCGATGCCCATCCGTTTCTCGTGACTGATCTTCGTGCCAAACTGTGGACGAGCAACCATGACGATAAGTAGGGCCAGGGCTGCCAACAAGAGCCAGAACTTCACGGCAGGACGGAAGCGCGACACATCGGGCGTCAGCTGCTGAAGGAGTTCCCTATCACCAAACTGGCGTAGCCGTCTCTTTTGCTGTTTGATCAACAGCCAACGAATCATGATGAGCAGAGGAATGACTGCCAGCAAATATAAATATAGAGGAGATTCAAATCTGAACATAGAACTATAAACTTTTAGGGGAGTTTGCGGAATAGAGTGATTCTAAGCAACAGTTCCAGAAGAAGCAGTATGGCTGCCCCAAGAGCAAAGGGCTGGTAAGCCTCGAAACGTTTGCTAAATTTCTTGACATTTAGTCTGGATTTCTCCAATTTGTCGATTTCTTTATAAATATTCTGCAACTCACGGTTATTAGTGGCACGGTAGAAATCGCCTTCGGTGGCAGCAGCAATGTCGCTAAGAGTCTTGGTATCAATCTCGACAGGCACGTTAACATACTGGATGCCACCAGCCACCATCATGGGGTAAGGAGCCACCTTGTTGGTGCCTACTCCTATGGTATAGACCCGGATGCCAAAACTTTTCGCAATTTCTGCAGCCGTCATTGGTGAGAGGTCACCACGGTTGTTGGAACCATCAGTCAGCAGGATGACCACCCTGCTCTTAGCCTTAGAATCCTTCAGACGTGATACGGCATTAGCCAGTCCCATACCGATGGCGGTACCATCCTCGATGAGTCCGCGCTGGGCGATGTCAGTGCGTACGTTCTGCAACAGGTTGAGCAACGAGGCATGGTCAGTAGTCATAGGGCACTGTGTGAAAGCCTCGCCCGCAAATATGGACAGACCGATATTGGCATTGGGGCGTCGCACAATGAATTCAGCAGCCACCTGTTTGGCAGCCTCGATGCGATTAGGTTTCAGATCCTCGGCCAACATACTGGTAGAGACATCCATCGCCAACATGATGTCGATACCCTCCACATACTGGTTTTTCCATGAATTTTGTGTCTGCGGTCTGGCCAAACAGAGTACCACCAGCACAAAGGTTGCAATCCTCAGCAACTGCTGCAACGGCATCAGCGTGACCCTCCACGAACGCGGTGCATAGCGATAAGCATTCGTATCGCTCATTCGGAGAGTCGGTTCGCTTTTCTTCCTGTAGAGAAGATACCATATCAAATAAGGTATCAGCAGCAGGAGCAGAAACAGATATTCTTTATTGGCAAATTCCATCTTTGAATTTTAAGTGTTTTTACTTTAGACGAGGAGCTGGTAGGCAGTGTACGCCACATATCCGAAGAGGGCGAGAACGATGGCAAGGAGAGTCCAAATGACGACTTTGAGGATGCGGCGCTCCTTCTGAGAACGGACATCTGCAGCAGAGAGTTGGGGCTTCTGTATCTCTTCCGTGGGCTGGTTTTCCAACTTTGTATGATTGATGAAGTCGATGGCACTCACCAAGTTAGCATCATTCTCATTAATCATTGTCGAGTATTTGGCAAATTTCACCAAGTCGGCAGTTGTAAACAACTGGCGCAGTTCGTCAAGTCCCTGTTGGTCGCCAGAAGCCGTCAGCCGTTCTATAATCTCCGCACTGGTCATCTCCATAGCTGAGAATCCATAGCGTTCCTCGATATACCTACGCAGCGTATCCGTCAGTTTAGTGTAGTATTCCTTCTGGTTTTCGGAAGTCACCATCTTGTCAGCTTTTATCTGTTCTATCTCCCTCATGGCCTTCTGGTGAGGCAGCAGCCGTTTAACGATCTTGATAGAGGCCATGATGGGCTTGTTGTCGCGTAGCCGCAGGTAAAGGTAACACGTCAGTGCCATGACCAGCAGCATCAGAACGCTGCACCAGAAAGCCTCAGCCCAGTCGCTCCACTGGAACGGGTTGTCCTGCACATCTTTGGGAGGGAAGAACTTGTTCATCTGGGTGGTGTCCACATCCATCTCCACTACTTTCAGGGCAAGGTCAGCAGTTTTCTGCTCTTTGCCATTGACTTTCACCTTTATGGGAGGCAGGGGATAAAGCGCCCCGTCAAAGGATGTCAGCGTAATCATCATCACCGTCTTTGACACCTGCTGTGTGCCAATCACCTCCACACCAGGCACCAGCATCTGGCGAGGCTGCCATGAAGGCCATTCTATCTTGGCATCATCATCAGCCTGTACCTGTAGTGTAAGCTGCGCCTGCTCACCTATCAGCATTTCGATAGGTTCTATGGTGGCCGTCACCCCTTGTGCCAACGAGACGAGAGGCAGGATGCAAGCCGCCAGGAGTAGATAAAGAATCCTTTTCATTAGCTTCGTTGTTTAAAAAGCAGCAAGAGTGCTTTCACATAGTCCTCATTGGTAGCGATGCTCACCAGGTCGACGTTACTCTTGTTCATCATTTCCTTGAGCTGTTGCTGACGGTTGCGCCAATACAGCTCGTGGGCCTGGCGCAGTCGCCGGCTGGACGTGTCGATATACTGTTCGTGCCCCGTCTCAGCATCGACCACCCGGATGAGTCCTACATCCGGCAGTTGACGCGCCAGCACATCATAAACCTGCAAGGCCACCACATCATGTTTACGATTGGCTATCTGCAGAGGTTGCAAGAAATCCTGACGGTCATAGAAATCGCTGAGTACGAAGGCAGTACAGCGCCGTTTCGACACGCTGGTAAGGAATTCCAGAGCCTGTTTCACATCAGTACGCTTGGACTCCGGTTGGAAGTCGAGCATCTCACGGATGATGTATAGGATGTGCTTGCGCCCCTTCTTGGGTGGTATGTATTTCTCAATATGGTCAGAGAAGAACACCACACCAATTTTATCATTATTCTGGATGGCCGAGAAGGCAATGGTAGCCGCAATCTCAGTCACCATTTCGCGCTTCAGCTGGCGACGGGTGCCGAAGTCGAGAGAACCACTGACATCAACGAGCAGCATGACCGTCAGTTCGCGCTCTTCCTCAAACACCTTGACATAGGGTCTGTGGAAACGAGCCGTAACATTCCAGTCTATGTCACGCACGTCATCGCCATACTGATATTCGCGTACCTCGCTGAAGGCCATACCCCTGCCCTTAAAGGCAGAATGGTATTGTCCGGCGAAGACATTGGAACTCAAGCCGCGAGCCTTGATTTCAATCTTCCGTACTTTTTTGATGATTTCAGATGTTTCCATCAAGGCACCTCAACCTTATTGATAATTTTTGACACAATTTCTTCGCTGGTGACATTGGAAGCCTCTGCTTCATAGGTCAGACCGATACGATGGCGCAATACATCGTGAGCCACTGCACGGACATCCTCCGGTACAACATAGCCACGACGTTTGATAAACGCATAAGCGCGGGCAGCCTTGGCGAGGTTGATAGAGGCACGTGGAGAACCGCCAAAAGATATCATGTCCTTCATATCCTTCAGTCCATAGCGGTCGGGATAACGGGTAGCAAATACGATATCAGCGATATATTGTTCAATTTTCTCGTCAATATAGACCTCACGAACCACCGAGCGTGCCTGCAGTATTTCGTCAGCAGTGGTAACCGGAGTCACCTTGGGCAGTGAAGCACCAATATTCTCACGGATAATCTTCTTTTCCTCATCAATCGTCGGATAGCCGATGACCACTTTCAGCATAAAGCGGTCTACCTGGGCCTCCGGCAACGGATAAGTACCCTCCTGTTCGATGGGGTTTTGGGTAGCCATCACCAGAAACGGATTGGGGAGGTTGAAGGTCTCAGAACCGATGGTGACCTGTTTTTCCTGCATGGCCTCCAGCAAAGCACTCTGAACCTTAGCCGGGGCACGGTTGATTTCATCCGCCAATACGAAATTGGCAAAGACGGGACCCTGTTTGACCTGGAATTTCTCGTCCTTCTGTGAATAAATCATGGTACCTGTCACGTCAGCAGGCAACAGGTCCGGAGTGAACTGTATGCGGCTGTAGGTGGCATCGATAAGTTGCGACAAGGTCTTGATGGCCAATGTCTTAGCCAATCCGGGGACGCCCTCCAACAGGATATTGCCATCAGAAAGCAGCCCGATGAGTAGCGAGTCTACTAGATGCCTTTGCCCTACTATCACCTGATTCATGCCCGTCACGAGGTTGGTCACAAATCCACTCTGTTGTTCTATCCGCACATTCAGTTCGCGGATGTCAATAGCTTCTGCCATAGTTTTATCTACAATTTTCTTGATTACTTATTT
>ODAI010616082.1_pt1 | contig 10850 bp, 9 predicted proteins | sample 1539321 | NCBI WGS metagenome assembly ODAI01 (sample SAMN02144231, study PRJEB22623) | gut metagenome | biome: sheep rumen | host: Ovis aries | place: New Zealand | reverse complement strand
GTCACGCGCTGAGAACAGCTGCTTGCCCCAGTGGTTCGCCTGGGCGCCGATGTTCAGGGGCCGCATCAGGCCCTTCAGCAGCACCACGGGCACCAGGCCGGCCAGGCACAGGAGCAGGCTCGGCCAGCCCTTTTTCAGGGGGCGGAACCGGATCCATTTCTTTTCCGCAAAGCGGGCGGCGGTGAAGCCGATGACCTTGCCCAGATCACCGTAGCCGTCATTCATCATTTTGACGGGATCCACCAGGATCCTGCCTTCGCTGTCCGGTTCCATGGGGTAGGCTTTCACAGAGATATACAGGATGCCGGCCCAGGCCAGCAGGAAGCCGCCCAGCAGGAACCAGTCCTCCTTTTCCGGATGACTGTCCAGGTACGCCATCAGCTTTGCGGTGCAGATCAGGCTCAGCACGGAGAGGAAGATGGCGACGAACACGTCCTGGGGGGTATGCACGCCCAGATAGTTCCGGGAAAAACCGATCAGCAGGATATACAAAACGAAGAGACAGGAAAGCCAGCGGGTCTTTTTGCTGTCCCACAGGTTCACCGCCATGCCGCCGGAAAGGGGAGCTCCGGTGGTGGTGTGGCCGCTGGGAAAGGAATAGCCGGTCGCCGTCCGGATGGAATCGCCGGCGGGCAGGATGCGCGCATCCCGGATCCAAGGCCGGTAAATGCAGGCGGACAGCTTGATGACCGGCGTCAGGAACATGCAGATATAATAGGATACCAGCGGATAAAGCCCCTTTCGCTTATCCTGGAACCAGTAGAAAAAGATGGGAATCAGAATCAGGTAATCCACAGCAAAGGCGGAAATGAATTCCATGGCGGGCGTCAGGGCGTCCTGGATGCCGTTCCTGAAATCCTGAAGCCAGAGCAGGTACTGAATGTCCATTGTCCGATCTCCTTTCAAATCTTATTCATCGTCTTCTTCCAGCCGGCGCAGGCCGGCCACCTGGGAAACCGGCACGGAGAAGCAGATCGCCCCGGCCTCGGTCTGCGCCCCGGCCTTTTCCATGATCGCCTGCATGATGGCGGCTTTCGCGGACGCGGCGGATTCCCGCAGCTTTTCCAGGATCAGGCTTTTTTGCTTCACCGGCTGGATTCTCCTTCCCGGTTTCTTTATTCCCTGTCATCTTTCCGGTGACTTTGCTGATTATATCATAAAAAAGGGTCACAGCTCCAAATGTTTCAGAAAGAAAATCCGGCATGGCCTGGAAAGGTCCCTGTACACCGGACTGCATGAAATGTTTGACAAGACTAACAGTATGTGGTAAATTGTCCGTGAGTTAGTTAACACTAACAATGTTTATGCCAGAAGGGGAGCTGCAGACAATGGCGATTGTGGAATTCAAAAATGTTTCGCGGGTATACCGTAACGGCGAGCATGAGCAGCGGGCGCTGGATCATGTGGATCTGTCCCTGGAGGAGGGGCAGTTTATTGTCATCCTGGGGCCCAGCGGGGCAGGGAAAAGCACGCTGCTGAATTTGCTGGGCGGACTGGACAGCCCGACGGAAGGAACCATCCTGGTCAACGGAAAGGATATTTCCACCCTGACGCCCAACGAGCTGGCTGAATACCGGGCCTCCTCGGTCGGATTCGTTTTTCAGAGCTACAACCTGATTCCGACACTGACGGTGATCGAAAATGTCGCGCTGGTCAAAGAGATTGCGCCCAATCCCCTGTCCAGCCATGACATGCTCCGGGCGGTGGGCCTGGAGGATCACCGGCACAACTTCCCATCGGAGCTTTCCGGCGGGGAACAGCAGCGGGTTTCCATTGCCCGGGCGCTGGCCAAGAATCCGCACATTCTCCTGTGCGATGAACCGACCGGTGCCCTGGATTCCGAAACCGGCGTGATGGTGCTGAAGCTGCTGCTTTCCATGGCCCGGGATATGGGCAAAACCATCATTATCGTTACGCATAACCAGAATATTGCGAAGATGGCGGATACGGTGATCCGGGTCAAGAACGGCCGGATCCGCTCCTGTGAGAAGCAGGATCATCCCCTGGCTGCGGAAGAGGTGGAATGGTAATGCTGCTGAAGAAACTGTTCCGAACCCTCTGGCATTACAAGGCCCAGTTTATCTCCATGGTGATCATGATTGCCCTGGGCGTCGGGGTTTTTCTGGGGTTTAATATCGAATGGTACTCCCTGGATGTCAGCACCCGGGAAATCTATGACGCCACAGGCTTTGCCGATTTCCGGATTTATTCCGACGCCGGCTTTTCCGGGGAGGACCTGGAAAAGGTGCTGGCGATTGACGGCGTGGAGGATGCCACCCGCTACCTGTCCGTTAACACGGCGGTCAGGGATGACACGGACACCATTGCCCTGACCGTCAGCACCAACATGAAGGTTTCCGGAATCCTGCTGACGGAGGGCGAACCCTACAGCGATACGGATCCGGACGGCATCTGGCTTTCCGATTCCTATGCCGCGGCCAACGGGATCCGGCTGGGGGATCCGCTGACCCTGATCTATAAAAACATCACGGTTTCCGGCACGGTCAAGGGCCTGGTCAAATCCGGCGAATACCTGATCTGCGTGCCGGATGAAACCCAGATGATGCCGGATTACACAAGCTACGGTTATGCCTATATATCCCCGGTGATGCTCGGGAATGCCGTTCCGGCTCTGTACAAAAGCCTTCCGGGTTTCTCCCTGTACCATCAGATCAATGTAAAATCCGGGATGGAGAAAGCGCAGTTTGCGGAAAAGGCGGACGAGGCCCTGGGAACCACCCGGCTCATCCTGGACAAGAGCGAAACGATTTCCTGGGCTGAGGCCAGGGGCGAAGTGGAGGAAGGCATCACGATGGGCTCGATTCTGCCGGTGCTGTTCCTGGCGATCGCGATTCTGACCATGGTGACGACGATGCACCGGATCACAGCCAGCGAAAAGACGCAGATCGGCACTTTCAAGGCCCTGGGATTTAAAGACCGGCGGATCCTGCGGCACTATTCCGCCTATGCCCTGATCATCGGTCTGATGGGTTCCCTGCTCGGCATCGGAATCGGATACGGCCTCGGCCGGTTTATCCTGAGCCCGGACGGCGCCATGGCCACCTACATTGACCTGCCTGCGTGGCCGCTGTACGCCCCTGCCTTTACATGGATCGTGATCGTGCTGATCAATCTTTTCCTGACGGTGATCGGTTTCCTTTCCGTGCGGAAAATGCTGGAGGGGACTGCCGCGGATGCGCTGAGGCCTTATGTGCCGAAGCGGATGAAGCATCTGAGAATCGAGGAAACAAAGCGTTTCAAGGCGCTCTCCTTCAGCACCAAATGGAATCTGAGGGATTGCCTGCGCCATAAATCCAGAAGCTTTATGACCCTGTTCGGCATTGTCGGCTGCATGATCCTGCTGGTGGGCGGCCTGGGCATGAAGGATACCATGGATACTTTCCTGGACATTTTCTACGGACAGGCGATCCATTACAGCTACCGGGTGAACCTGGATCCTGAAACCGTGTCCAATGAAGAGGCCCGGGCCCTGGCGGAGGATCTGGAGGGGGACTGGAGTGCCCAGCGGGCGGTCCGGATCGGCGGCAAGGGCTACAGCCTGGAGATTTATAATGTCACCCGGGACAAGGTGCGGTTTGTGGATGCCGATATGAAGATCCTGCCCCTGGCGGATGACGGCGCCTATGTCTGCAGCCGGATTGCCCGTGACTATCAGCTGAAAGCGGGCAGCAGCATCACATTCTCCCTCTATGACAGCGGCGAAAGCTTCACCCTGCCGGTCATCGGCGTTCTGGATTCCATGACAGAGAGCGTTGTGATGACCGCGGAGTGCGCGGACCGGGCTGGAATTCCCTATACGATCAGCACGGTCTTGACTGACCGGGAAGAGGTTCCCTCCGGCGGCCATATCCTGAACGTCCAGTCCAAAAAGTCCATTATGGATTCCTTTGACACCTTCATGGACCTGATGAACAAGATGATCTGGCTGCTGGTGGCTGCCGCCGTGATCCTGGGTGTTGTGGTGCTGTATAACCTGGGGATCATGAGCTATACGGAGCGGTACCGGGAGATGGCCACGCTGAAGGTGGTCGGATTCAAGGATTCCCGGATCGGGCGCCTGCTGATCAGCCAGAACATGTGGCTGACGGTGATCGGAATCCTGGCCGGCATTCCGGCCGGCGCGGGGGTGCTGCAATACCTGCTGAACGCCCTGGCCTCGGAGTATGAACTGAAGCTGGTTCTGGGGCCCGCAACCTGGCTGGTCAGCGTGCTGCTGACCTTCGGGGTCTCCCTGACGGTGGGCCTCATGATTTCCCGGAAGAACCGGACGATTGACATGGTGGCAGCCCTGAAAACAGAAGAGTAACGGATGCGGACAAGCGGGTAAGGCAGCGGACGGAAAGGTCCGCTGCCTTATCCTTTTTCACGGGGGAGCATGGGACGGCGCACCTGCGGAAAAAAAGTACCCCGGGCGGGGCGGAGCGTGCTATACTTGAGTCAGACTGGCGGAGGGAGGAATACACGATGGACGGTGACTGGAACATCATGGGCTGCAGGAGGGATGATCCGGGGAGGCTCAGGTCCCCGGGGGATGCTGCCGCGCTGATTCGGGAAATCGGATTCCTTCCCCTGTTTTCCGCGGGCATTGCGGGCTTTTCCCTGGAGGAGCGCGTGCCGGCAAATGACTGGTGGACGGAGGATCCGGAAAGGGATCCGTGGATCTGGCGCATGCTCCTGGCGGAGGAGGAAGATATCGCTTACGGAAAATTCTTTGACCGGAAGGCGGGGTTCGTTTCCAGGGAATGGTTTCCGGCCTTTGCCAATTACAGAAGGGACGGATACGATTACGAAGGCCTGTATGAAGACGGAAAGATGAAGGGCGGCGCGAAGCGGATCCTGGACGCCCTGGAGCTGGATGAGGACGCGGCGGGACTGGAACAGATGTCCGGGCAGCTCCGGAGGAAGGCGGGCGTGGAGAAGGGCTTTGACGGCCTGCTGATCGATCTGCAGATGCAGTCGTTCCTGCTCATCAGCCGGTTCCGGCAGAAAAAGAACAAGAAGGGAATCGCCTACGGATGGCATCTTCCCTCCTTTATGACGCCTGAAACGAAATGGGGATATGATTTTGTGAACAGCGAAGGGGAAAAGCCGGAGGAATCCCTCCGGCGGATCGGGGAGCAGATCCGCCGCTTCTTTCCGGAAACGGACGGAAAAGCGCTCCGCAGGGTGCTGAAGAGATAAAAGCATCCGGAAAAAGGCGCGGCCGGCCGCGGAGACCGGACAGGGGACAGGCGGCTTATGAAACCGGGAGCAGGGCGAAACTTTCGCCCTGGTCCACCGTAAAGCTGTAATCCCGGGTCACGGGAACAAGCTCCTCCGGCCGCAGGCCCATCTCCTCCAGCTCTTTTTGGGAAAAAGTGTCATAGACTGCGGCGTCATCGGAGAAGCCGCAGAAAGGAACAATGTACAATTCCAGCCGGTGCCCGGCGGGAACGGTGTAATAGGCGGGCTGCAGATACAGCGTATAGTCGTACCAGGTATCCGGGGCAATGTCCTCCTCCCGCCGGACGGCGGAGGCGGGCAGGTATCCGGCCTCCGGATTGCGAAGATCCATCGTTCCGAAGGCGATCACCTTCCGGTTCCGCTTCACCTGCTTCCAGGCAACCAGGTCGTAGGGCCTGACCCCTTCTCCCCGGTCCGCGCCGCCCTCCCGGATCACCTCCATCTCCAGCACGCCGATGCTGCCCGTGTCAAAGCAGGGGAAGGCTTCATCCGCCTGATCCGCCAGCACCGCGCCCAGCATCAGCGTGTTTTTGTCCGTGTCGGAGGTTTTCACCCGCAGGCGGACCTCCGTGACGCCGCAGATCGTCCGGTCCTCCGTGACCTCCATCGTCCAGGCCAGCCGGTCCGCGCCGGAGGAACCGTCGAAGGTGCTGCTCAGCAGGCCGGGGTTGCTCATGAGGGCGCCGGCGGCGGAGACGGTGTATTCCTTCGCCGATTCGGGATCAAAGCGCAGCGTGCGGCCGGTCATCCACTGATCCGTGCCGAAAAAGGAGCCGTCCAGGTTGCTCTGCACGATGAAATCCGGCATCCCGCCGATCTCGTTTTCCGCGCCCAGCAGGGCATGGGTAAACCACAGGTTGAGCCATTCCGTGCAGGAATGCTCTCCGATCAGGATATCCGTTTCCGTCTGTTCGCTGGCAGGTGAAACATGCCCGTTCTGGTGGAGCAGGCACCGGACCTCGCAGCCGCAGCGCAGGAAGGCGCTGCGCATCAGGTCAAACTGTTTGGGATGCACGGTGTCGTCGTTCAGGCCGTGGATGATCAGCGCCGACGCCCTGAAATCCGGGCTGCTCAGGAAATCCCGCTTCTGCCAGAAGCTTCCGTAGTCCCCCTGCAGGGCAATCTGCTGATCCCGGACCCAGGCCAGGTATTTCTCATAATGCTGCTCCAGGCCCTCCTCCCCGGCGGGAAAGCGGCTGGCGCACAGGGCGGAGAGATCCGCGATCGCGTCATAGCGGGACAGCAGCCCGGAGGGACATCCCTGGGCGTTGGCATAATCATACCAGCTGGCAGGCCCGGCTACGGGCACGATGGTTTCCAGCCCCTCCAGCCCCATGGACGCCAGCTCAAAGGCCATGGCTCCGGCGTAGGAGCGGCCGGTCATGCCGATTTTCCCGCTGCACCAGTCCGCCTCCACCCGGTATTCTCCATCCGGATCCCCGTAGGCGTTCCGTTTCCCTGTCAGCCATTCAATCACGCAGGCAAAGGCCTTTGCCTCCAGGTCGCTGGCGCAGCATTCAATGCCTTCCGATCCCCAGGTTCCGGGCCCCGCGGCCTGGACAACGGCAAAGCCCCGGACCAGGAAGTAATCATAGGCGGTCAGGTTTCCCAGGTACTGCTGGTCAAAGGGATCGTTTTCCAGGTGATAAAGCCAGTCCTCCGCCCGGGCCCGGCCGGCGAGCGCCAGGGTGCTGACCGTTCCCTTCGGGGTTCGCTTCTCCGGCCGGGTATACAGGATGCGTTCGTCAAAATCAACCGTTCCCGCGGCGGGCAGGGTCGGATTGTAGGTATACATGCCGGCAATATAAGGCCGTGCTTCATAGATCACGGGAGCCCGGTAGGCGCCCTCCGCGGCTGCGCGGGGCACCTGCACCATGGCCTTGATCAGATCGGGCTTTCCGTCCAGGTCGGTGTCATAATCCGTTTCAACATAAACCGGAAAGCGCAGCAGTTCGCTTCCCTCGTTGGAATAATCGGGGCGCTGCGCGTCCGTATAGCGCGCCATGGGCTGGGCCATGCCCCCTTCGATGATCATGCCCGCCGCCTTCGCGCAGGCATGGGAGAGCGTCAGCGCCAGCAGGCAGAGGAACCAGACGGCATATTTCCTGAACAGTTTCATGGACCTTCTCCTTCAATCACCCGGTTGATGCACGGATGCCCGGAAGCATCCGGATGCGGCTGTGCTTCATGGCCGCAGGCCGCCCGTGCCTTCCTCAGATCCTCAGGTATTCGGGGATCTCCATGTTCAGGGCTTTCATCGCGTCCTCCAGGCCGCGGATAATCTCCTCCCGGGAGAAATCGGCCGCGGCCAGGAATTCGTCATCCTTCCGGTTCAGCTCATCGTAAAAGGAGAGCACCAGCGCTGCCTTCTGCCGGTCGTCCCAGGCGGCGGTCTCGATCAGGTCAAACAGCTTCTCCTCCGCCGCGTTGACCTGCCCGCAGTCGATCATGCGGCGGAGATAATCGCTGCTTTCACGCCCGGACGCTTCCATGACGGCGGCAAAACCGTCATCCTCCAGTTCCTTGTTGAACAGCATCCGGGCAAGAATCCTTGCGATGCCGTGGATCAGCCGCATGATGTAGTCCTTTTCATAATAATACACGAGTCATTTCTCCCCGTTCGTTCCGGCACTTCATTTTCAATGATCGGATGATGATCAGTATAGCATGAACGGCATAAAGAAAAAAGCGGTTTACTGACCAATGTCATTAAGATAAATACATTGCGCGAAGGGCAAAGGGGACTGACTATCAGAAAATATCAGCGGAAAGAACCTGCGGTTTGATCCGACCGCCTCTGCCGGGAGATACAGGGCGGAACGGTACGATTAACCGAAAAACGGCGCTTCACCGCTTATTCATGCTGACGCCGCCGCGTGCGCAAAAATCCTGCGGGGATGCGGAACAGCAAAAAACCTTTACCGGGCAGCGGAAGAAAGGTATAATGAGTTAAACCTTTCGAAGGAGGAAAAAAATATGCTGATCGTTACCACTGACTATGTTTCCGGAAAGGAAACGGAAATGCTCGGCCTTGTAAAGGGCAGTACCATTCAGACCGTGAATGCCTTTAAGGATATCGGCGCGGGGCTGAAAACGCTGATCGGCGGCGAACTGACAAAGTATAACGAGATGATGGACAAGGCGCGGAGGATTGCCACAGACCGGATGATCGCAGAAGCCGAACGGCTCGGCGCGGATGCTGTTGTCTGCTTCCGCTATTCCACTTCCTCCATCATGCAGAGCGCGGCTGAAATTATGGCTTACGGCACGGCTGTGAAGTTCAGGTAAAAGAGAGCAAAAAACCGGAGGATGCAGGCGTGTGCGCCTTTTCCGGCGATGAAAACAAAAAACGAAGCAAAGATGGCGGAGATCAAGGCCTGGGCCAGGGAACTGCAAGCGGCTTTTCTCCGGCCCGGAAGCAGGAAGCAATCTCTGCTTCCGGGTTTTCATTTCAGCAGGAACCAACGGGCCCATCCACCGCGCCGGCGGATGGGCAGGAGCCGCGTACGGGATAGCGGTTATCCTGCGGAAGATGTGCGGGAAGAAAAGGACGGGCCGCTGAACGAAAAGAGATTCCGGCAGGAAAAAGAGGAGGGGAAGCGTTCGATGAATGCTGTCAAAACGGTCGCCATTGTCAGTCTGTCAAGCGGAATCCTGGGGGAGTCATCCATCCGGTTTGAAGCTGAAATCGGTCTTCGCAGGCTGAAGGAATACGGGCTGAACGTCCGGTTCATGCCGCATGCGCTCAAAGGGACGGAATATGTGAAAGCCCATCCTGAAAAGAGGGCGGAGGACCTTCTGGAGGCTTTCCGGGACCCGGAAACCGATCTGATCCTGTGCGCCATCGGCGGGGATGATACCTACCGGCTGCTGCCGTACCTGTTTGAGCATAACGAACTGGCGGAGGCGGCCGCAGATAAGATATTCCTCGGCTTCTCCGATACGACCCTCAATCACCTGATGCTTCACAAGGCAGGACTGCGCACATTTTACGGCCAGGCCTTCCTGCCGGACCTGTGCGAGCTCGGACCGGAAATGCATCCCTATACCCGGAAATATTTTGAGGAGCTGATCACCACCGGAGGGATCCGGGAAATCAGGCCCAGCGACGTCTGGTACGAGGAGAGGACGCTGTTTTCCCCGGACCAGGTCGGAAAGGCGCTCGATCCGCTTCCCAACCAGGGGTTTGAACTGCTGCAGGGGCCTGCCCGCTTTTCCGGGAAGATCCTGGGGGGATGCATTGATTCCATTTATGATATGTTTTATCCAGACCGCTATGCGGATATGCCGGAATTGTGCCGGAAGTACCGCCTGTTCCCGGAGGCGGAGGAGTGGGAAGGAAGAATCCTCCTGCTGGAATCCAGCGAGGAGAAGCCCGCTCCGGAGAAGTATCGGAAGGCGCTTGAGCAGCTGAAGCGCATGGGCGTCTTTGACGCGGTGAGCGGCGTCCTGGCGGGAAAACCCATGGATGAAACCTATGCGGAGGAATACAAAAAGCTGCTGACGGAAGTGACCGCCCGGCCGGATCTTCCGATTCTGTTCAACCTGAACATCGGGCACGCGATGCCCCGCTGCATTATGCCCTTTGGGATCCGGGCCAGTGCGGACGCGGAGCAGCAGGTCATCCGCTTCGAAGAATAACCGCCCGGGACCGCTGCGCCGGGTCCTTCCCCGTCCAGCCGGGAAAGCCCAAAAAAAGAACTTGTTTGTCCGGCCGGAACAAACAAGTTCTTTTCATTTTACCGGCGCCGCAGCGGAAACGGCGAAGCCTCATTCGCCCATATGGTGAACCCGGGGCTGAACGATCTCGGTTTCGACGGTTTCACCGTCCACAGTGCCGCTGCTTTCCTCCTCCCTGGCTGTATTCTTCTTTTTCAGCCAGAAGTACAGGGCAAAGCCGATCACGATCCCAATCACGATCCCGCTGCCGGAGAAGGCACCGGAAGCGAGGGAAGCCAGCCCGGAGAAAATCCCGCCGATCACCGAGCCGACCAGGCCGAGAATTCCGCCGATGACCGCAATCGCGATCCAGCCGCCAAACATCAGCGCAGGCAGGATAAAAAGGCCGCCGGGGAAACCGCCGTTGCGGCGATGGCGATTGTTGCCGAAGAGCATATTGCCAAGAGCAAGAAGTCCAAGCAGGCGCAGCATGTTGATGATCCTCCGTTTCAGTCGTTCTACAGGTGCCGGTCATCCGGCACATCCTCAGGATAAAGCAAGGCAAGGGAAAAAAACAGGGTCAGAAAGGAAAAATAAGGCATCATATTTTCCCGGGAAACGGGAAAAACGGAAGGAAACCCGGAAAACGGCCCGGAATGAGTTCGGGAAGGATCACCGCAGGCAGGGGACGGACGGCGCGGTTGACAAAAGGCCTGATATAGATTAGGATGAATGCCCATGGGGCGTTTTCCCAAAGGATGAGAAAAGGCCTCCGGGGTGTATACGGCACTCCCGGACCGGGCCTGCGGAGAGGAAGGTCGGCATTGGATCAGCTTCTTTACGGATTTGATACCGCAGTCTATACATTCTTCTGGCAGTTTCAGAACTCGGTGACGATCGCAATCGCTGATATATGCCAGCATCTGGGAGATACGAAAGCCTACATC
>ODAI010554569.1_pt1 | contig 10850 bp, 8 predicted proteins | sample 1539321 | NCBI WGS metagenome assembly ODAI01 (sample SAMN02144231, study PRJEB22623) | gut metagenome | biome: sheep rumen | host: Ovis aries | place: New Zealand | reverse complement strand
GTACAAAATATATGCTTTTCATAAAGAAAAACCATATTTGTATCCGCGGCCCTTAATGCATATCAGGCTTTGAATATTATATTCAGTCTCGGGACTTGGTCCCTTGACTGTGTCTATATATTACCATAGAACACCATGTGAAAACAGACATAAAAAATAGGAGTTGTTTTTTGTACAACTCCTTGATAAATGTGTATTTCAATTTTGATTCATATGTTGTTTCTCACAATTATTCAAAGTTTTATGTGATAATATAGTGATAAACAGGTCAAAATCGGCGATTTTACTCCTATTTTTAATAAGAGGATTCAAAAAATTATTTTGTAAATAAAAAGGAGGCAAGAAGACCTCCTTTTAACAATCCTTATTCTAATACAAATCATTACATTATAAATTGTTATTAATCAGTATACAGAAAAGCCCACATTTTTGCTTTCATCATTTACAATCAAGTAGATCTTGATAGATTAATACAGCTTCAGGATTCTTTATTCTCAAACTATAAACTATAAATTCTCGTTGATCAACTCCGTTTAGAATTACTGAATAATTTGCTTTAAATTCTTCATCTTCCAAAAGATTAAGGCCTACAAAGTCTTCTTTATCATTTGAAAAAGGCATTATAGAGTTCATTGCATTATTATATGATTCATCAAATGCATCTAGTATAGAATCAATGCTATCATATTTTATATTACAAGGAATAAAATAGTCTGTAGAGTTTCTGTTTTCTGAGTTATCTTTTAAAAACGATCCAATATAATCATTGTAGAGATTTAGAATAGTTTCATCTGTTGCACTATTTACTTTTCTTAGAACTTCTTTTACCATCCTAAAAGCATCTCTTTCTGCTGCTATTTCAAACAGAAACAGATGATACATAGAATTTCCTGTCTCCGATGGGGCGTATGTGTGAAGGTTATTATGGGCTATAATCAAAGATAATAATTCTTGCCTATCGTTTTCAGATTTTATTATTCGTTTCTGCTGTATAATATGATAGGCTTCATGAAAAAATCTTCTTAGTGCGTCGAAGTAGACATATTCTTTTTTGTCTAAACTACTTTTAAGAAAAAAATTCTTTTTAAGCCGTAGATTGATTACTGGATTTCCTTTTTTATCAAAAAAAGAACATGGATTTGCATTAAAGGATACATTACAAAGTTCATCGTTAATCTCATCATCTATAAAGTAGTTCACTTGAGTTTTCTTTAACAAGCTATTTGACTTTTTATATTTTTTTACTATATCAATAAGAAAATAATAATAACTGTTAAATATTGAATCATTCATATTATAATACTCCTAAGTTAAATCGCAACTAATTTCTTAATTATATTCCGATATTCTAGTGCTTTCATCATCAATCCTGTTGAAAATGTTTGTTTTATAAAATGCTTGTTTGACTTGAATATAACGAATTGCACCATAATTGATACTGGTTCAATAGTTTTTCTTGTTCTTGAATATCATTGTCATCTTGTGCTAACTGTTGCTCAAGTATTCTATACTGGGGAGCAAATTGATCGATAAATCTATCCTCGACATCAAGTAATTCTTCAACATCTAAAAATACAGAAGAAATCGCATCTTTTACATCATCCTTACTTTTTTGAAACTCTCTATTTCGTCGATCGGCAGTTACATTTTCAAAAACAACTGTCGTTATATCAATCGCAGCACCTATAACAGGTAAAGCTTTTGTTGCAAAAGTAGCCATTTTTGTAACTTGCCATGGTTTGAATTTTATCACGACACCCATCTTTTTTAACAAATCTCGACCTGCGAATATAGCTGCTTTAAAAGTGTTTACATCAACAAATCTAGCACCTTTTAATCCGTTGGCTACTCCTCGAGTTCCTGATTTAAGAAGAGATGAAACTGCTTCGTTCTGTTTCTCATATTCCGCTTGAAACTTATTACCCAATTCAATTGCCCACGAAGAAAATGTTTCTGCATATTCACTGAATATATCATTGATTTGACTGTTTAGTACATGACCTTCTTTTCCTGATACAATACCAATTTCATCCTCCATTACGTCTTTAAAATTCTCAGCGGTTGCAGCCCTAATCGCACTAATTTTCTTCTTTTTGAGGTTTGATAGTTCCTTCTTCATATCTTGTTTGCTTCGTAGAATTTTTTTTCGTAACGCTTCAAGATCTTTGGTATTACGTTTTAGGCTTTCTTTCTTTTCTGGAAGCAAGCAGTCTCTAATCTGTTCTTGTTGATTTTGAATTGCATCGAGAAGTTTTTTAATCTCATCGTTCAATATATCGCAACCTGTTTTAATAATCAAATCGTCCTTTGTATTCCTTAATACTTCGTTAATGAGTTTTTCAAGTGCATCAAGATGTGATCTTCGTAAATACTGTTCTCTATATTCCGACCATTTTTCAATGCTTTTTCCATTAGGTGCTGCACTTATACAAGCAACAAGAGATTGTGCAGCTTCTGCTGGACTCATTCCACACTCAAGCAACTTTCCACGAAGGGTATCTGATTTTATTTTTGCTTGATTATTGAAGTCGTCATCATCTGTTAAATCAGCAACATCATCCATTCGATTGATTACAAAAATAGTGGACGTTAGTTTATTTAAATCTTTAAGTATCCAATGAATGCATTCTTTATGACTGTCTTTAATTGGATTTTTGGCAGTAACCACATATAGGATCAAATTAGCTTCACTGATATATTTACGTGTGATATCTGATAGTGCTATTTTTGCTCCATTTTCATCTGCACCAATTTTATCACCAAATAAACCAGGAGTATCGACTATCTGACACCCATCTGGAATTGAACTTGGAGTATAGCAAAGAATCTCATCAGAAGATTCATCAGAATCAATTTTCATATCACTCATTTTTTCGTTTAACCATCCAGCAGCAACACTTGTTTTACCATCTGAAAATGCTCCAACAAGCACTACGGATATTTTTTCTTCGGAAATAATGGCAATAGCGTTATCAATTTTTCGAAGTGGCTCAGTAACATCAATTTCAAATTCTTTTAATTCTGAGATTTTGTTCTTAACTGAAGTCATTTTTTGTACTAATGCCTTTTTGTTTTTGATATAATCTGTGAAATCATACATAGGACCAACTCCTTTATACTAACATCTTTTCTTTTCTCTTCAACTCATTAATTACTGTACATAATAATCGTTTTATTCTTTCAAGTGAGGCAATTTGATTATTTGCTTGATTATATAGTTCATTATAATTTGTCTCAATAATTTTAGAGCAATTGAGCTTTTTAATTTCCTTTTCTAATTCTTCTGTTACATCATCAATTATGTCATTGATAGCATCTCGAATTCTTCCTTTGGCTCTATCAATACGTTTTTGTTTAGATGCAAAGAAATTCCAAATAGAGCCCAAAACACCAATAACAGCACCAACAGCTCCGCCAATAATTGTACCTATTCCAGGAAGAATAAGTGATCCTATTCCAGCTCCACTAAACGCTAAGCTTCCGGTAGTAAACAGATGCTTTCCAAAATCATTCCATGTATATTTTAAGGAATTACCTAAAACACCATTCAATGACAAATTGCTCGATGATAGTGATACTTGAAATTTCAATTGTTCTCTTTCTAAATCTTTTTGAAGACGGTTTTGAGCATCTATTATTTCTTCTTCGTAATCAGCGAGAGCTTGAGATAATCGATCGTTAACGCTTTTTTGAATTTGATTAACTATACCTTGCTTATGTTTATTAAAACAGTTTTCGATGTCAGAATTATCTACTTTGCCATTTCTTCTTTCGACTAAATCATATAACTCGTCTCTAACATTTGCAAATGCACTTTCTACCGCACTAGAAGCCATGTGATTATTGGTATAGATAAAATCATTCTTCGCATTTTCGCATTTTGATATAAACTCGTAATAAGTTTGAATAAATCCGTTTAGTTTCTTTTCTTCAATACTGCTTATATTCTCAACTGTATTGATCATTTCATTAATTCGGTTTCTAAGTTTTCTGATATTTTCTTCATAAATCTCCGAGTCGATATTTCTTAGTTTTTGCTTTATTATTGAATCTAGAATTAGTATATTACTATCGTTAAGCATATAATCGTATCGATTATTATACTCATTAAAATATTTTCGTTGATCACTACGTAATAGTTTCTCATTATCATTCACTATTGTAGTACCACCGTATTCATTTATTGCAAGTGCAGAAAATGCTAATAAACCATTTAAGGGAATACTTCCTTTATAATTTGAGCCTAAAAAAGAAATCAATTCCTTTTCGGTTTGATTAATAATATCTTGCTGTTTTCTATATGCATCGGCTAATTCCTCAGCATAAGTCGGATCCAGTCCAGGTATTCGTTCTTTTTTAGCCTTGCAGTGAATATTAAACAGTGCATAGACGGAAGTCCCATCATGCATATAGTTTTTCACTTTTGTTAATGTGTCTTTCTCAATCTTTTTCCCAGATCCGTTAACATAAAAAATGGTATGAGCTTTATCTAATGAATCGCTTATTATTGATTCATATTTACTCTCGTCTCCTTCGATTCCAGGAATATCTATTAATGAAAAGCACTTATTATCAACATATAAATCATAAGATGTGGCTCCCTGAGTGTAGTCTGCTCGTCCGGTTCCAATTATATTACCATCTACGCATCCGTAGTTGAGGAGACCATTTTTAACATCCTTAAATGACGAAATTAAAAAAATCTGTTGAGTTATCAAGCGTCTTAGTAATTGATAATTCATACCTACGCCTCCTCTTCTATATCAATCCTATGAATGAAAGAATAAAGGCAATAACAAATCCGATTAATACTAATCCTATAGATTTTAACACTTGTACAACTGCTTGTGTTTTTTTCCTTTGTTCCATTTCGAACAGATAGCGATTAAACCCATTTAGAGTTTCTAACAGATTTTTATAATCATTACAATCCTGAGCCAATAATAATTCGCATTCCCTATTATGATTCATCATTTCAACCTGTCTTGTTTTTTCATTATAAATAATGCGAAGCGATTCTATAATTGTTGACTTACCTGCATTTGTCTCGCCAAAGAAAGCGATACAAAACTTTTCCCATTCACTTGATGATTCAAGTTTTTCTATTTCTGATTGAAACTCAGTATTAATCTTTTCTAATCTAGAAACAATATCTGTCAATTCATTTTTTTCTTCCTCACCTAATAGATTAATAGATTTAGCTTTTGATAAAGAATCTTGTAGCACACAACCAACTTCATTATATTTGGATTCTATTTCTGATTTTGTCATAGTTTTTCCCCTCGATTCAATTTAACATATGATCTATAATAAAAGCAGCGTTGAGAATCAACTGATTATAGTAAAAACTGTAATTGTATGTTCAGAGCATTTATTTAGAGATAACTATAAACAGCCATTATCTGCTTTTTATTGTAATGAACGAATTGTTATATAAGATTTTCACGTTTGAGCTTGAATTGTTATATATATACATATTATATCATGGTTTCTTTGTTTTTTCAATAATAATCTATATATTTTTATTAAAAAAGTGTGATTAGTATATTGCCAACCACACTTAATATAGATTGTATTTAATTATTACACCGCTGTTTTTTCTTGTTTCAGTTCTCGTTCCTGTGTCCATGGAGTGAATCCTTCTTCCTTCAGGAATTCATTGATCTGAAATACATTAGCGTCTGGCAGCAGTTCCAGTATTGTGAGATACATATTATGAGCTGGATTTCCTGCATCGAAACTGAGATTAGCCTTTTTCACAAGGTCAAGCATGAAGGTCTTTTCAAGTTCTAGAGCAACGCTAAATGCGAGTATTGTCTCAAGCTTAACTTTCTTACCGTTTCTGAGTTTCGTTATAGTGGCTATACCAAGCCCTGAACGATCAGCAAGGATATCTGAAGTTACTTTACATCGCTTCATATGGAACTTCACAGCCTCTCCGAGAGGATTGGTTGTGGGTTTATTGCCGAGTTTCTGCCCTTCAGACTTACGTTCATCCATTGCAAGACGAAGTCTTCTCTTCTGTTCGCTATCAAGGGTATGCTCAACTATGATTTTCAGATCCTCTTTATTAAGCTCTCCGTAAGTATATGAATACTCCTGTTTACCATATATCTGCTTGAAACTAATACAGCATTCAGACATATGATGCTTTGCGTATTCTGTTAGTCCGAAAGCTACGCCATACTCCTTGATAATGTATTTCTCGTCGTTGCGGCACATATGGCCGTCAATGTAAATATATCTCCTGGAGCTTGCGAGCGTAGCAAACTCCTTGGACTCTCCGAATATCTGAGCTATACACCTCAAGGGAAGAGTATAGGTCTGATCCGCAGGCAGCCGACTTTCGATTTCATGATCGTCTACATAACCGGTAGTACAGTAAGTGTAAACTCCTCGTACCTCAGTCCAACCAAGTTCTATGATTCGCTTCTTTGCTGCGTATCTTGATACTCCAAACCTGTTTTTAACCATATCGATCAGTTCACGATAATCATCAAAGTTCAGTTTTTCATCATATCTGTCGATGAAATCTATTATAAAGTCAGTTGTTTCGCCTCGAGGCATCTGGATATGTCTTGCAACGGAGTTCGCTTGCGTTTCCATCCAGCGTATACAGTCCTTCTGCGTTTCTGAATAGAAATAGTCAAGAAATTCCGGAACTTCTTTACCAATAACACTACGATAGAGACTCTGAGCATAATAAAACAGATTATGTAAGTAAATATGCACACACTCATGAATTATGACATTATCTAGCTTAGCGTCTTCTATAAGAGACTTGTCTACCAGAATCGTCCTAGCAGGTATCAACATTGTTATCGGGCGACCATTGCTATCGTAGACAACAACATCTTTTCTATCAATAATAAGCTTTGACTTGAGGTTACCGTTTACCGATAGACGCAGATACTGGATGGTATATCCCATACCTTCAGCAAGTACTTTACCGTTTATTCGATTGTTATAGCCATATTCCTTGTTATAATATTTTTCCAGAATTTCTTCTGCAACCACATCAAAGCCGCTTTTAGACATTATCGGAACAAGAAATTCATCAAGCGGAGCGTGGCAACGTATACGTTTTCCATTGTACAGTTCAACGCCATTAAAGAAATCAGATGAATCAAACATTCTGAAATAGCCGCTTACGCAGTATTCCTGATGAATAAGATTACCATCACAATTGAAAAAAACGTCACAAATAACGTATAACAGAAATGACGAGTAGTCCACTCGGTCATATTTTCCCGTAACGATTGTGACGTTTAGTATCTTTGAGTTAGGTTTTATAGTATATGGTATTGGTAAGACGTGTTCTGCGTGTAGTTTCCTTATGTGCATTCCATAGTTAAAGGTATAATTCCATCGTAAATAGTCGGTGAACGAGATAATTTCCGGCATTCCCTGCCAATTAAGGTCTTTATATTTCTTATACTGTCCTGGGTGCAGTGGATCCTGAATAGTTACTTCAGGACCTCTATTGATATATCTGATCATAAAAATCCCCCTATCATTATGTCAGTTAATATCTCTTTCCCATTCTACACAACGTTCTTGCATAATTCCTTGGCTATATTCTATCACCTAAAATCGACCTTGTCAAGAGAACATTTCCGATTTGTCTATGTTGTTGAAAAATGTGTACTTCGATTGTTTGCAATGATGAATTTATGGAAATTCGCTTAAAACCTATTGACAAAACAGATGTTCTGTGATATATTATGGTTACACCGAAATGTGAACAATATTCAATCAAATACACTTTGAAAAGAGGAGATAACTATGACATTTGCCGAAAAGCTGAAGCAGGTCCGCATAGGATGTCGTTTGACGCAGGAACAAATCGCTGAAATCATAGGGGTAACAAGAAAGACCATTATTCTCTATGAAGCAGGTGACAGGACTCCGAAACAAGAAAAGGTTTATGAAAGCCTCGCAAACCATTTCCAGACTTCTGTTGATTTTTGGAAATACGATAATACGGAAGACTTTGAAAAAACTGCAACTATAGCATACGGAGCAGACGGTAAGCAGCAGGCTCAAAAACTGTTATCCGATGCTGCAGGTCTTTTTGCCGGCGGAGCTTTATCTGATGAAGACAAAGAGGCGGTATTCAATGCTCTTCAGAAGGTATATTGGGAAATAAAGATGGAGAAGGCAAAGAACAGTAACGAATAACGGGGAGGTGTTCGTATGACTATATTTGAAGTAGTTGAAGAACTAAAAGAAAAATATGGCACCACAGACCCCTTTGTACTATGCGAATACCTTGGCGTTAAGGTATCCATTTCACCTTTAGGCTCTCTAAAGGGCTTATATACTTACATTGACAATGAACCCGTAATTATAATATCATCTACAATAAAACGGATACCTCAACTTCTGGTTTGCGGTCACGAGCTTGGGCATCATGTCCTTCACGCTATCAGCCGATGTGAAGTCGGTCTTGTCTGTATGAGCAAGTTCGGCGATCTTTTCAACAGTATCCTTGATCATGTCGTGCAGTTTCAGTTCGGGTTTGGATGTCTGGTACCTGTCGAAGATCGACTTAGCATCAGGTACGAACATGGAAAGGCGAGGATAATCAAATCCTTCCGCTTCGATGAGCAATCCGTCTTCGCCGTATTCGTCAAGCAGCATTATGCAGTGATAGGCATTCTTGTCCTCGTACATAAGGTCTCTGGCGGCAGTTATCGCCTCATGCTCCTGATATGGGTTTGCTTTCAGCCTTTCAAAGTCGGAGTGAGGAAGGAATACCCATTTCTCAACCTCACAGCGTTTGGTGTTGTGATCGGAAGCCTTGTGTATCAGCTTCCCGTTCATGTAGAATTTGTTCATCTGTTTTCCTCCTGTTACATAATTATTCCATAGACAGCAGGCGTGATCTGCTTCCTATGTATCTGCCACAGGAGGCTCAAAAATCGTTCACAGCGGCTATAGTTGCTCTCGGTGGTGCAGTTTCCCGACCTGTCACCGATGTCGTCAAAAACGGCTCACAAATCGCTGATAGGTTTTCTATCACTTGGTTTGCGAGGAAACAAAAAAGGACTCGATTCCAGTGTTTTCACATTTCGTGAAAGCCACTAAAACCGAGTCCGAAACTTTGTGTACTATTTTTTTCCGACAAAATCGAGATTTGCCTGTATTTCGACCTATATTCACTCCAAAATTTTTCCTTGTGAGGGTTCAAATCCAGCCAGAGGCCTAAAATACCCCAATGTCATCCCTCATTTTTTCAAGAATTTTTTCGGAATTTGGGTAGCAAAAAAGCCCGATATTTCGGGCTTTTTCCTGCATGTCATACTTTTAGTCATGCTAATATGGTTGCGGCGGCTGGATTTGAACCAACGACCTTCGGGTTATGAGGGCAAATCGTACTGAGATGCATAATCATTTTTCAATACACAAATACCTATTTTTAGCCATCTGAGCTATGCTGATGATTCTTGTTTTGTGGTTGTTTATTCTTATATTTGAAAGCGATAATGGAAATATAATGGAAACGTAATGGAAATAAGTTTTAATATCTCAACAAGTTTACATAACATGAAAGATAGCTGTATATTTAAGAATATCTATTTTAAGGAATAAGCCGATGTACTTTTATAGTGCATCGGCTTTAATTCACGCTAAATGGTTCTTTTTATACTCGGCAAATTCCGACTCTAAATCGGCAATTTTATCTGTGATACTCTAATCATACACATAGTCATAAATGTTCTTATCATCTTCTGAATTGCTTATTTCAAAGGCATAATCGACCCACATATCAAAATAATCAGCTAAACGTATTAGATCATAGTTACTGTCGCCTTGCAAGGAATAAGCCAATGTGTAGATCAGAATATTATAGGGATCCTGCTGCAAATAATCCTTTATCAACTTAAAAGCAACATCCCTATCTCCGAATTCAGCATAGTTCTTGATCTTACTGATATATGCATCACGATTATCTATGAACTCATCGCTGAACGGACATTTCATAGTTTTATTTTCACAAAGAATAATCGCAACCTTCAAAAAGCAACACATAAACGGAACTGGAACAGCTTCTGTAAATGAAGCATGAAATTTTTTATCAAACACTATCTCATCAATAGCTTTCTTCATTCTTCGCTTATCATCATAATCCTGCCATGCATCTTTCAAACCACGCAGGACACCAAGTCCAGCATTCATAACACCAGCGGATATTTCGCCTGACACAGACGTCATTTCCCAATTTTTAGTGTTCGTCAGCTTACGCACTGTGAGGTGCTTAATTGGGGTGGAAATTGGGGTCATAAGTTATAAACAAGCTTAATACTATGGCTGACAACCTTTTGTCTTTAACTTTACTATAATAACAGGTCTAATTCCACATACATCAGTAAGTTTTCTACCATATATTTTACCATTAACGGTTACACACTTTCCATCTTTCAGCCACCATTCTTCTCTTTCCCCATTAAGGAAAACAATCCTGTCTCCTTTGGAAGGGATGTATTCTTCAATTTCTTCAACGCTCAACAAGCTAACAGATAAAAGCCGTTCTTTATCATTTATTTTTAAATTATTTAATAAATTTGATTTAAAGTCATTCATTAACCACTTGTAAACAGCACTTTTTTCTAAAGTTGAAATTTTTGATTCTTTTTTATCTGAATATGGCATCTCTAAAATCACATCTTTAGACAGCAGTACAACTTTTTGACGCTTCTCATATCTTTTTAAAATGTACCATTGTTTGCCTGCAAAAGTCATTTGTCTTAATGACTGACTTATGGTATATGTCTTGTTTTGTACATTTTGGGAGGAAATATTTTGCGTTGGATTAGTATTAACATTTTTGTCATCATTTAAAACTC